>Ga0066256_1003552_pt1 | contig 14877 bp, 2 predicted proteins | sample ThiBio_1000_biof_FD_87107 | JGI IMG/M metagenome (GOLD analysis project Ga0066256, IMG submission 87107) | Wastewater bioreactor microbial communities from Cape Town, South Africa - Thiocy_expt_1000_biof (version 2) | ecosystem: Engineered > Bioreactor > Thiocyanate-remediating >...
GGTGGAGATGGGAACGGATGGGATTGGCACGCAACGGACGATGGCAGAAGCAGCAGCGGCGGCGGCGGCGGTGACACGGGCGGAGTACGAAGCAGCGGTGGTGGTGGGTGCGGAGGCCAGGCGTCGTAGCAGCATGTCGAACCCGGAACGTCAGTGTCTGCGCAAGTGGCGTGTGCGTGGGTAGGTGCACAAATGACTACGTAGAACGACTTGCGGCGTTGGCAAGCACAGCGGCCACGGTCAGCCGAGGGCGCGCGAACAGGTCGGTTCTGGCACAACGGGTCCACCTGCTTCCTAACGGGCGCCAACAAAGAGGCAGCAAGGGAGCGCAGCGGCAAGTGAACCCCAGTACACGGCATCATGGTACCAGTAGGCGGCACGCCTGCCCAACAACGCCGCACCAGAGCCCACTAGAAGGTCAACACGCGTACGCAGTACACCAGGAGGAGGCAAGCGAAACCAGCTCCTATAGTAGGCCCAGTAAGCGACAAGCGGAGCCCAGGAGGCGTCAAGCAAACAGCAGAAGGCTGCAAGTCAGGTACAGTACCAGTAGACAGCAAACGGAGCCCACTAGGAGCCCACCCAGCGTCAAAACCTGCACTAGCATTTTCAGTAGGCGTCAAGAGAGAGGTCCAGACAGGCGGCGAGAGAAAACCACTAGGCAACGAGAGAAAACCCAACTTTGCCATTTAACCAAAAATCACACACTCCACTCCCCATAACTCCAACCACACCACTCCCACTTACGCAACAAACTCCATCGATTGCCGGTGAAAAATACCGATTTTCTTGCCCCGCCCGTGCTTTTCCGCACCCGAACGCTGTCCCTCTCGCCTCCCTCTGAAATTTTAAAAAATTTGAAACAACGCAAATCGCGTCATATACAGCACCGTAAAATGGGCATGGCACCGGTAACGTTGAACTTTATGCTGGAAATTGGTGGTATAGTTGATTAATATGCGGGAGTGCGTGGAGGTGTGTGGGGAGATCGGCTGCGTCGGTGTATTTTTGTGAAAGATACCGAGAATTGGAGGTCACATCACACCCTCTCAAGTCTCTCTGAAACGCAATCCCACGCACATTTCACGCCACACTGCAGTTGGTGCAGTTGTCGCAACACAACGCGACGCGTTTGTTGGTGCTGTAGTGTTGTGCCGCGGTTGCTCTATCTGTGTGATTCATCTTTGCGTCGCCACGCCGACTTCAGTGCACCGAGTGCACCCTGACATGGCCACCACCACCACCACAATGGCACCGTCGCCACCGCCACCGCCACCTCTACCGGTACCACGCTGGCGTCCCGCTGGCACCACGGTTCATCTACTACTGCTGCTGCTAATTGCCCTAGCACTAGCAGCAGTCCAACCGGTGATTGCGACAGTAAACTGGCAGGCGTGGAACAACACGGCGTTCGGGCCAGCAGCGGCGGCGGTGCTCACCACTGTGGCCTGCGTGAATGCGACAGGCACCGCCGCAGCGAGCGGCAACTACACGTCGGTGGCCGTCGTGGGCAACATCATATCCCCCATTACAGATCTCATGGTGTTCACCGTGGTGACGGACGGCGCGGTGCGGCTGTGGGTGGACGACAACCTGCTGGTGGACAACAGCACGGTGGACGTGGCGCCGCCGCGCGGCCTGGTTGCAATCGCGGGCGTGCCGTTCACGGCAGGCGTGCCGCGCACCCTGCGGCTGGAGTACAGCCACTGGACGGCGTCGTCCCCGGCGCTGGCGCTGTGGTGGCAAGGGAACGTGACGGCGGCGGCGGTGGTGCCGCCGGACGCGTACACCGCCACCATCACCAGCGCACAGATAGAACGTGCTGCGGTACGCGACCGGCTGTATGCGCCGGCCGTGGCGTGGGGCACGTACAACAACCCGTCCATGGGCGACCACGTACAGCTGCCGTCGGGGGCCGCGTTCACCACCACGCTGGTAGATACCGCCACCAATGACACGCTGGGTGACATCCTGGTGTACCGCGACGCACAGCCTGCGATCACGACGGTGGGGCCGCACTCCTACAACGGCTCCGACGCCACCTCGCTGCGCCTGGACCGGTGGGGCGGCCGCGCATGCACCATCGTGTTGGCAACCACCACCAGCGCCGACGGCGCCGACCTGTACTACACCGCGGCCGCCAATGGCACCGACTGCGCCACCCTGGCGCTGGTGGTGGGCCCCACCGTCCTGTTTGGCCACGCCGGCGGCGCGGTGCGCGTGGCGCCGGGCGTCCTTCGAATCGACATGCCTGGCTTCCCCTCCGTGGTGGGGTATTCTACCACAGGTGACGACGGTGTCCCCTTCCCTAACGCCTCCCTGCCCGTCTACTGGGCCCTGCCACTGGCTGCTGGGACGGTGGGGTTCTCAACCGGCGCCAACGTGTCTGTAACACACATGTCAGCAGCGATTGCCGCCGCGCTGGCATCACAAACCGCAAGCTACAGCCGGTTCGGCGACCTGGCGGACGTGTACGAGGCGATGCAGTCGGTGCTGGCGTGGAACACGGCGTACACGCCGTACGAGGGCGTCATCACGCCCGTCAGCCGCGGGTGGGACTACGGCTCCGGGTACGTGCTGTTCCACTGGGACACGGAGCTGGCGGCGTGGATGCTGGGCATGGAGGACGCGTCGCGCGACCTGGCATTCAACAACATCATGCAGATCGTGCTGGCGGCCACGCTGGAGGGCATGATCCCCAACTACGCCTCCGGCGTGGACAAGTCGTATGACCGCACGGAGCCGCAGCTGGGCGCGCAGGTGGTGGTGCGGCTGCGCGACCGGTGGCACGCGGACTGGCTGTACGAGCTGCTGTTTGACCCGCTGATGGGCGCGCACAACTGGACGTGGGCGATGCGCATGGGGGGCGGAGACCTGGCGCCGGGTGCCACCCTGTTTGTGGTGGGCACCAACCCCACCGCGCCGCCCGGCGACTGGGCCACCAACACAATGCAGGGCGCGCGGTATGAGTCGGGCATGGACGACAGCCCCATGTATGACGGCGTGGACAACGGACTTGGGCCCGTCACATTTGACAACGTGACGACGCACACCATGCAGCTGTACGACGTGGGCATGACGTCGTACTTCATGGCGGAGGCCAGCGCGCTGATGACCATGGCGGCGGCGCTGGGGCGCACGGCCGAGTACGCGCTGCTGCGGCAGCGGCTGGACGTCGTGGCAGCATCGGTGGAGGCGGCACTGTGGGACAACAACACGGGCATGTATGCCAACCGCCTTTTCAATGGCACCTTCTACCCGCGCATCTCGCCCACCTCCTTCTTTCCCATGCTGTCCGGCCTCCCGTCACGTGACCGCGTACTGTCCCACCTCCTGCCGCTACTGCGCTCGCCGGAGGGCTTTTGCGTCACGGGCGACCACACCGGGCCGCCCAACTCCACCATGCTCATCCAGTACTACGACGGCGTGCACGATTACGACGCATGTGCCACCGACGCCTGCATCACCGCCGCGGTGCTGGACGTGTACGAGTTCACGCGCGTGGAGGCGCTGGTGCCAACGACGCCGCCGGCAGGCGAGCCGGTCGCACCGTTGTACCACTACTACTCGGCTGCCAATGACGACAACCTGGTGACCACCGCTTCCACGCCGCCGGCAGGCTACGCGTTCGTGCGTCAAGAGGGCTACAGCTTCACGCAGCCCGGTCCCAATCGCGTGCCACTGACACTGTGGTGGAGTGCCGGCATGGCAGACTTCAAGGTGTGCGGCGACGCACCTGCGTGCCTGAACACGACCGCGGGTGTCAACGGCAGCGCGCCGTACACATATGTGACGCAGCTGGGGTGGGCGTACAACGCCACCGGGCTAGACAACCTGCCGTGCGCCTACGCCCTGCCCTCCATCGCGCGGTCTGACCCCGCCTTCTTCGACAACGGCTACTGGCGCGGCCGCATCTGGGGCCCACACTACGCGCTGCTGTACTGGGCACTGAGCGCGTACGATGACCTGCCGCAGGCGCACGATGCGCGCGACGAGCTCGTGCGGCACGGCACCGCGTTGCTACGCAACAACTGGGCGCTGTTCCGGCACGTCAACGAGAACAGTAATGGTGCGTGTGTGAGTTGGGGGTTGGGGGGGTGAGGGGATGCTGCCACGTGTGCCACCAACCACGACACCGCCAACCTGTGCAGGCATCACGGGGACGGGCGAGGCGCAGTACTCAGATTGGTTCTACACGTGGGGCGCCGTGCCTGGGTTCCTAGCGCTCGTGGATGCCGGGTGGTACAACGCCGAGCCACCGCGGCCATGAGTCGGCGGTGTTGTATTGATAATAAGGGTTTGAAGCACAGTCACAGCAACGCCCGCGCTGGGGCCGCGCAACACGGCGGCAAGGGACACAGCAGCCAGCGCGGGGCGCGCGCCACGCGACACTAAAAGCAAACACCCAGGCAGGCAGGCATGCGGCAACATCAGCGATACCGGTAAGGTCACTCGTCCTTGCGCTTGGTGACGCGCAGCAGGAGCTCGGGCGAGCGCAGGAGGCGCATGAGGATGCGGTACAGGTTCATTTCGTCAATGAGGTGGGAGGGGTAGCGCGCGCGCTCTGCCGCGTGGATGCCCTCGCACACTTCCAGCAGGTCGGTGCAGTCGGGCAGCTCGTTGTACGGGATGGCGGCAATGTCGGCGCCAAAGCCGCTGCGCACCAGGCGGCCCACCGCCAGCACCACGGTGACGTACAGCGCCAGGATGGAGTAGCCGCCCAGCGACTGTACCAGCGCGGGCGCCACGCGGTCGCTGACGGTGTTGAACACGAGGCCGCTGCGGGTGGACCACGCAAAGCGGTCGTGGGGGTCGATGGCCACCGTCCACCACAGCGGCACGGAGCCAAAGCCAGGTGTGGCGGTCGCCGCAACGCCCGTGTCGTTGCCGCTGTGCAGGCCCAGCTGCACGGTGCGCATGGCGGAGCCCAGCTGCACCGGGTTGGAGGTGGCGGGCAGGCGCAGCACGAGGGGGTACAGGTCGTGGATGGTGACGGTGGTGCCCACGGTCGTGCCACCTGATGACGAGCTGCCAGAGGCGTCAGCGGCAAGTGCGTCTCCGATGACGCCCGCCACAACGCCGGCGGCGGCGGGTGACAGCAGAACGGAAGAGGTGGCAGCGATAGTCTGCTGCCCCGCTGGCTGCGGCCGCGTGAAGGCGTAGCGCAGGTCAACCCACACCTGCGGCGGTGGATCAGCCGGCGTGCCGGTGGCGTTGGCGGCCTGCAGCAGCTCCTGCAGGTTGGCGAGGCCGGGCGGCGAGATCTCCCACAGCGCGTCCGGGAAGGTGAACAGCACCGCCTGCTGCGTCTCCGCATCCCACGACGGGTCCAGCGGGCACGGCTGGCCCGGCGCCGTCGCGTTGGCGCGCAGCGCCGCCCAGTAGTTGGGTTGCCGTGGCACGTGGTCCGCGTCCGCCAGCTGCGCCAGCTGGCTGGAGGAGAACAGGGTGTAGGAGCCGACGGCGCCGCGCAGGGACAGCGTGACGGACACGGCGGTGATGTCATTGTACCCCAGCGTGGGGTTCAGGGTGGAGAAGATGAGGGCGGGCAGGAGGACGACGAGGATGAGGGCGACAAAGAGGCAGACGCCGGACCAGAACTTGTAGCAGAAGGACTGCGCGCGCCGGCCGCTCCACGTCGCGATGCCGCGCAGGCGGCCCACCATGTCCGCCTGCACAAAGAACAGGTTCACGTGCACCGTCTCCAGCTTCATCCACTGGCCCAGGTCCAGCGCCGTGGGTGTGCACACCCAGTCCAGGATCTGGCGCAGCTCCGCCAGGAACGGCACCGCCAGGTAGATGGAGAAGGCGGTGGAGGGCAGGCTGCCGTAGCCGGCCGACTTGAGGCTGTCGCGCGGCGGCGCGGTGCCAAAGCCGTAGTGCAGCTGGCAGGCGCTCACCAGCAGGTACGCCAGCCAGCTGACGTAGAACAGGATGAGGGGACCGGACGACGTGAACGGCCGGTTGGTGGCCAGCGGGATGGCAAAGAACACGGTGGCGTGGATGGTGACCGTCACGCCCACGTGCAGCACCAGCTTCAACCACGCGGCGCGCTTCAGGTACGCCACGCGGTCCAGCACCATGAGCACCATGACGGCCAGCACCGCCAGGATCATGTTGCCGTTGAACTGGTTGTACGACAGCTGCTCCGACACCGTCTCCGCCGCGCCGCCGTACGTCGTGATGGAGGCGTACGACGCGATGGTGACCAACAGCACCGCAAACTGGGTCACAAACGTCCAGCTGTACAGGTCGCGGCCCACCTTGTCCACGTACGGCCGCGCCGACAGCGCGCGGCAGGTGGCCAGGAACAGCTTGGCGGGCAGCAGCCGCGACGCAATGGCTGCTACTGCGCCCACCCGCCGCGCCTGCACCTCCTCCGCGTCCGACTCGCTGTCCTCATCGCCGTCCCCCGTCGCCGTCCCGCCGTCGCCGTCGCCGTCGTCGCCGTCGTCGTCGCCGTCGTTGACCGACTTTGAGCTGACGGCGGGAAGGACACGGCGTGATGGCGACTTGGCTGACTTGGCCGACAGCGGCCGCACCACGCTGCTGCCGCTTGCTGTCGCGGTAGGTGCCACACCTGCGTCGCCACGCGGCCGGCGGCAGCAGCACCCACACGCCGGCGCTGGCGGCTCAGTCACTGGCGGCAATGCGCCAGCTGCGGCATCAAAGGGGTCGCCGCCATCCTTACTACTGCCAGCTGTTGCTGTCGCTGCTACTGCACCTGCCGCTGCCGCAGCTGCCGCCGCTGCCGCCGCTGCCGCGCGACGCGCACCGCGGTCACCGTCGTCACCACTGTCGCTGTCTGCTTCGCCGCCAGCCGCCGCACCACCGCCGCCGCCGTCGCCTCCGCCACCGCCCTCGGCCTCCACGTCAACCTCCACCAGGCGCGGCATGCCTGCAGAGGCGGCATCGCGCACGTCCTGCTCCAGCTCCGACTCAGAGTCGCCTGGCTCCGACGGCGTTGCCACCGCCGGCGTCGTGTGCCACTTGGCCGATGCCACACGCAGCATGCGCTTGCCACTGCCGGAGCGACGCACCCCGTCCCCCGGCGTGCCAGGCGTGGTGGGCGACATCAATGCACGTGGGGACGCCATGCCTGCCGGCACCTTCACTACAAGGGTGCCGGCACCGCTATCCGCAACGCCGCCGCCTGGGAGTAGGGCACCACCTGCCCCGCCAGCAGCACTGCCACGTAGCACCGCCGCGGTGGCCTCCGCCTCTGCCGCCGCCTCTGGCATACCCTGCGCCTCCAGGAAGCGCGCCACGCGGTGGTGGTCTGCCAACTGGCGCGTGCGCCACAGGCCTTTGGCGCTCAGCATGGCGCGGTGGTGCAGCAGGGCGCACAGCACCACCAGGTCCCAGAACACGCCGTCAATGAACCCCTTGCCGCCGTACTCCGCGCCCGTCTTGTACACGCCAAACACCATGAGCGGCTGCACGTACGTCAGCGCGGTGGCGGCCTGGATGCCACCCACCGTGCAGGCGTTCCACAGCCGCGGCTGCCACACGTCGTTGCTGTCCATCTGCAGGCAGAAGAACGGCAGCTGGAACGCAAACTTGACGGCGATGAGCACGACGATGTAGATGAGGCAGGCGCGCCAGGCGCGCACTGCGGGGCGCGGGTACTCCACCAGCAGGTGCAGCAGCAGGAAGGCGGGCAGGACGCACGCGGTGAACGAGGCGTAGGCGCACGTGTTAATCACAATGGCCAGCGCCACCGTCACCTGCGAGTGCGACAGCGCAGCACGGCACCCCGCCACAAAGATGTGTAGGAACTGCGCACCCAGCCCACGCGGCACCGTCGGGGCACTTGTTGTCTGTGCTGGTGCAGGGGCTGGCTCTGCAGCACCATCTGCTGGTGCAGCTGCTGGAGCAGGGGCGGCAGTGGCGCCGGTGGCGGTGGCAGTTGCAACCGCATGCTCAGCATCCCCCCCGACATCCGCTGGCGGCTTGTAGAAGGAGGCTACCGGCGGCAGCGCAGAAGCACCACCAGCAGCAGCTGCAACAGGAACAGCGGCGGAAGGGAACAACATGCGGTCTACCTTGGCATCCAGCCACCGTGCCGTGCCGCCAACAAGCCAATCCAGCCACCCCGCCAAGCCCGAGTCGCAGCCGCAGCAGGCGCGGATGTCGTCGGCGCCCGCCATCAGCAGGTTCTCTGAATCGGAGCCGCCGCTGTCTGACCGCTCACGGGTAGTGGCGTGCGGGCCTGCCACCGTCACCGCGGCTGCTGCCACTACTGCTGCACTGGCGCCGCCTCCCATCCCTGCCGCTGCGCGCGCGTCTGCCAAGGTGGCCACCGGGAACGAACGGCGCAGGCGAAGCGGCGTGGTGGGCTCGCTGTACGCGCCCACGCCCCGCTTGCTCTTGGCTGCCACCTGGAACTCGTAGATGCGACCCGGCAACAGGCCGTCCACCACAAACTGCAGGTCGCCGCGCGGCGTGGTGCCCACCGGCTGGAAGTCACCAAACACGGTGGACGCCACCATGTTGCACCGCACCACGTACGACAGCGCAGCGGCGCGCGGCGGCTCGGCAGCAGCGCGCCGACGTGCTGCCGCGGTGGTCACAAACGACGGTGTCGGTGTGGAGGCGGCGCTGGAGGGCGGCGTCCCGCCAACAGCGGAGGCGCGTGCTGGCGTGCGCGGTGCGCCACGGTCGCCGGGCCCGCCGGGTGTGCCACGCGCGCCGCCGGCAGCCGGCGGTGGAGTGACGGTGAAACCGGGCGGCGGGCGCCAGGTGATGAGAACAGCACCGCGCGCTACCTGCGCACAAGACACGCTGAGCGGCGCGGTGGGCGGCCACACGTGCGCCGACTCGGCGGGCGACATGCCGGCGGGGTCCCACCCCGACGCGTCCAGCCGTGCCACTTTGCGCACCAGCCGGTTCAGGCGCACCTGCACCAGCGCAGCGTCAGCGGCGGCGGCGCGCTGCGCTGCCTCGTGCTTACGCGTCGCCTCACGCAGCAGCAGCACGCGGCGCGTGGCGGCGGCGGCGCGGCCGTACGTGCGACGTGCCATGACGTAGGAGTAGGCGGTGGAAGACCACACGTACGCCTGCACCTGCGCCATGACGTACACGATGAAGGAGCAGAAGAGGGGCGAGCCGGCGTCCAGCGCGTACGGTGTGGCGGGGCTCTGCAGGCCAGCGTTGGCAAGCGCGGCGATGCGGTACTTCTGCATACCCACCACCAGCTGCCACGAGATGCACAGGGAGGAGGAGGCAGGCAGGCCGGTGCAGGTGGGCGGCGCGGGCGCCTCCGGCACCTGGTACACCAGCGCTATCACCAGCAGGAGCGCGTTGTACACGCGCAGGGCGGTAAGCAGGCCGCCGCCGCCCGCCGTCACGCGGCTGGACTGGTACACAAAGGCAAGCGCAAACAGGATGTAGCCGGCGGCAAACAGGTTCTGTGTGCCTTGCGCCGCGGCAGCCAGGAAGAGGACCAGGAACAGCACCCACACGCTCGATGCCGCCACGGCATACTGCAGGCTGTCCCACGCACACCGCAGCGTGTGCACTGCGGGCGCCGCCGCCACCATGCCGCTCACCGGCGACCGCGGTGCGGCAGCCCCGCTGCCGGCGGGCGCCACGGCGGTGGTGGACAGCAGCGTGAAGAGGGCGGCACCGTGCTCCTCCGCTGTGCTGGCCGGCACCACGCCTGAATGCGCGGCGGGCATGCCACTGACAGCCGTGACGCCCGTGGCGACCGATGCCCTGCTTGGGGCCGGCGACCCCGCCGCGACACGCGCCGCCGCAGCTACAGAAGCTGCATCGTCGACCGACCCCGGCGGCGGTGGCGGTGGCGCGTCGACCGAGGCGCCGCGGCGGAAGGCAGGTGACGGAATCAGCACAGACAGGCGACGCGACACGGCGCCGGCGGCTTGCGTGGTGGCAGCGGCAGTGTAAGCGGCGGCGGTGGCAGTGGAGCCAGCGGAGGCAGCAAACAGGAGCGTGAAGAGGAGCGGCAGGATGGCGTACGTGGACCCCGAGTTGCCCATGCCAGGCGGCCGCACGCCAAAGCCGTTGAGGCCGGCGCCAACAAAGTAGATGGTAGAGGGCGACGCCGTCCACGGCCAGATGCCGCGCCACTCCGTCAGCGACGGGTGCCAGCCCACGGCGGCGGAGTACATGATGGCGGCGGCAATCGTCAACACGATGCGCACCACCGGCCACGCAACGCGGCGCAGCACCCACGGTGGTGGCGCCAGCACGGTGAGTAGACATGCGACAAACCGGCTAATCCCACTCCCACCGGCTAGCGGTTGTGGCGGCGGCGGCGGCGCGCCGGAATCCACATTGGACAGGCTGCCGTCGCGCAACTGCAGCACCGCTACGGCACACACCACGCACACAATGCCCCACAGGTTCAGCAGCAGGACGGCGGCGACGACGGCGCACAGCGCAGCGACATCCAGCAACACAGCGGTGGCGTACTTGGCCACCAGCTTGCGGCCGCCTTCCAGCACCGTCACCTGCGCGCGCAGCCCTAGAATTGCACCCGTGGCGCCGAGCGCGGCGGCCACCATGCGTGCAGTTCCGCCCGTCGCACCGCTACTAGCAGCGGCAGCTGTGGCGGCAGCAGCGGCGGGGAACATAGCAACTGTCGCGGTGTGTGGCACCGAGAAACGGGCTGCGGGGCTGGCACCCGACACGGAGTCTGCAATGCCCCGCCAGCTGCCCCCCTCCACCGACACGTACCGCGTTGACGACACGGTGAGGCGGGCCGCGCCACCGCCGCTGGTGGGCGACTTGAGAGAAGGGGGCGGCTCCACGCCCACATCTGCCAGCGCATTCACGGCGGGCGCCAGAAGGTGGTACATCTCGGCGTACGGCGGCTGTGCACACAGCGTCGCCTCATCCACGCCGCGGCCGGCGGGCTGGCGCAGCATCTGGCGCAGCAGCGCCACATCACGGCCAAACAGGCGTACGCCGGCATCGGGCGCGTGGGCCGCTGTCGGCTGCGGCGTGGGGGTCACACGGACCGGCAGCAAGCTCTCCAGTGCCACCGCGGCATGGCGCAGCACGCTGCGGTCGTCGTCCTCCGGCAGCTCAATGTCCTGCGCCGCGCGCTGCAGCACCGCCAGCAGCAGCACCACAAGTTGCGGGCCCAGCAGCGTGGTTACGCTGTTGTATGTAACGGGCTCCAGCACGCCTGGCGGCGCTGCAGCGCTGTGGTCCATGCGGTACAGGCCCCACCACTCTGCCGCCACTGTCCCGCCGCTGTACCACTCGCCACCCGCCGGCTCGAAGAAGCTGAACTGGAACACGTAGCGCGCTGCCGCCATGACGACGGATGCCAGCCAGAACAGAAACCACCAGGAGTGCATCATGACGCCGACGGGCGCAGCCGATGCGGCGCCTGCCACCCCCGACCCCGCAGCTGCGGCGGCAGCGGCAGCAGCTGCTGCGACGGGTGCCACGGTGCTGCCATCAGCTCCCCCCATAGCGGCAACTGCGGCCGCGGCGGCTTCGGGCTCGTCGGCGGGCAGGGCGGCATACACCTCAAGAGCAGGCGGCGCGGCGGTGTGGCCGCGGGCCGCAGGCGCTCCACCAGCGTGCCCGCGCGGGCGGCCGCAGGCGGCACAGCCGGCGCGGGGGCAGGACAGGGGGGAGGTGAGCCACCCCTGCGGGGCAACAACAGAACAGGGCGCGCCAGCAAGAATGAGGTAGACAGCACCCATGACGTCCACGTACTGCACCGCCACAATGCACGCCGCCACCACGGTGGCCTGCGGCGTGTGGTTGTGGCAGAACAGGAGGAGGAGGTGCCAAAAGGCAACGCACCAAGTGTACACCGCCACTGCAACATTGCGCGAGCCTGCGACTGCCATGGCTTGCATGGTAGCGAGACCGGCGATAATGCAGAACAGGCCGCCGCCTACCGCCGCTGCCACGCCACCCGCGGTTGCCATGCTGCTGCCGCCGCCTAGTACCAGCACGCCAAACACGGCGGCCGCCAGTGAGCTCCATGCAACATCTGCCGTGGCGACGGTAGCACGGATGGCAGCGGCAGGCGCGGTGTGCGGCGCCGGGCGGCGTAGCTGTGCAACCGTGGCGCCTTTCTTACTGCCGCTGCTGGTGGCGCCAAATCCATCGTCGTGCCGCGCCTCGAGCAGCGGCGTCGACAGCGCGACCGCGTCCTCACCACCATCGCCACCACCCACAACGACGCTGGCGCCTCCCCACCCGCCGACTGCGCCACGGCGGCGTGGGCGCGGCGGCGCGGCGTCGGGTGCGTCGCCGCGTGCTAGCAGGACGGCGCGCTGCGCGTCAATGGTGCGGCGCAGCGTCACTGCCACCACCAGCATGCTGACGGTGTCCACCATGTTAACGTACAGGTCGCCTGCGTAGTTGACGTCCACGTAGCGCACGAGGCCCAGCTCGGTGACGGTGATAAACGAGGAAAGGAAGGAGTCTGCCACGCCGTCATCTACAAACGCCGTCACACTCTCAAACTGGTACAGATAGCGAGCCGCCAGGAAGACCGCCTGCGCGGTGGCCATGATCGCCAGGAAGCGGGACAGAATAAGCATGGGGCCAGGCGTGGTGGCGGTGCGGCGCACGCCGTACGTGAGGTGCACTGCCAGCATCACCACCCAGATGGCAAGCGTGATGAGGGACATGAGGTCGACGGGCGGCAGCAGGGCGACAAAGAGGAACACGAGGTACGCGCCCCACACGCCGTACACCGACAGCAGGTAGTGCACCGCCGCCTCACCCGTTGCCACCCAGCCGTGCTCCGCGTAGAAGGTGGACATGCGCGCGGTGTAGGTGCCGTCCATCTCGCGGTCGTACTGCGGCGCCTGCGCGACGGCAAACACAAAGATGACGAGGTTGGAGATGTAGGTGGAGTGCCACAGGTCGATGGCGGGGTTCACAATGTCGGGCCCCACCGCCCACGGCACCACGTTCGTGATGGTGGCGCGGTCCGCCACCAGCGCCCACGCCAGCACGTCCCACACAAACAGCAACGCGATGGCGGCGGCACACACGTACACCAGGACGCGCCAGTACACGACGCGGAGGCGTGGGTTGGAAGCAAAAGCAACAAGCAGGTTGACGTAGATGCCGTGGATGACGTCCACGTGCGAGAACGCCAGCACGTACACCACCAGCAGCGTCACAAGCGCCGCGTAGCCACGCACATACAACACCACGTGGCCGCCCGCCCGGAATATGCGCTCCACCCAGCTGCCACCCTCGCCGTCTGCCGACCCAGACGCGGCATCGTCGTCGTCGCCTTTCGCGCCGCCGCCGTCAGCGGCGGCTGCAGGGAGCGGCGGCCCGTCGCCGGTCACCGCGGCATCCACATCCGCGGCGTCCACTGCTACGCCTGCTGGTGTTTCTGCCTCGGCAGCGGCGGCAGCAGCGGCCGCAGCGGCCGCAGCGATAGTTGGCGGCGGTGGGGCCATCGGCAGGCTACCGCGACGCTGCGCGTGCGGGTGCGCCGCGTCGTACGCGGCACGCAGGGTGGCGCACTTGATGTACACGGCGACGGCGGTAATCGCCACAAACTCGAGGCACACCTGACCCGGCGGCAGCGGCGCGGGGTTGAAGCCAAGGAGGCGCGTTGTGTCCGAGTACAGACCCTGCACGTCGTCTGACGAATACGCGTCGGCGTCGTAGGTGGGCAGCGCGGGGTCAAAGAGCGTCGGCGAGTACCACACGGCGTACAGCGCGGCGGCGTACGCGCCGAGTGCTATCAGGGTGCCGTACATGAGCACAAGGACGAGTACGCGGGAGGGCACGGCGTAGGTGGAGTGGGCGCCATGCACGGCGCCGGACGCCAGCACGACAGCCAGCAGGATGCCGGAGGCGAGGGAGGGGTAGGTGGTAGACCACGCCAGCAGCAGGAACATGACGGCGGCGTAGCCCATGCCAGATGCCACGTACCGCAGCGCCAGCCGCTTCACCACGCTCCACCCCGCCCACGCCTTCACTGGCGCCGGCTCCGTTGTTGCCGCTGTTGTGTCGTCTGCGCCGCCGACGCTCCCACCACCGCCGTACCACTGCACGTGCCACGCCGCGTAGCCCGCCAGCATGTGCAGCGCCACGACGGCGGCGTACGACATGTAGTACGTCCACGCGCCGCCCACGCGCATGGCGCACACAATGCCCAGGCGGATGGCGACGGGCGCCCACTCGCAGGCGGCGTCGGGGGAGGACCACGACAGCTGCATGAGGGCGGCGAGCGCCATAAGCAGACCGGTGTACAGCCGCACGGCTGCAAGCAGGCGCGGGTGCAGTGCCACCGCAGGCTGCATGATGTGCGCGTGGTCAGTGGCGCCCAGCGCCCAGCCACCCACGCACACCAGCGCGGTGGCGTACAGCGGCAGGCCTGCGGTTGTGAGCTGGAATAACGCGGCAGCCAGCAGCGCGCCAACAATCGCAAGCGCTAGTGCAACGTCTGCCGTGCGCCGCGCGCCGCGCCGGAATTGCAACGATGGCGCCGGCACCGTGGCGGCGCTACGGGTAGTGGTGGTGGACACGACGCGCGCGTCAGGTGGTGGGGCGGCCAGTACGGCAGCCGCGCCCACCGCCGGCGGCACCTCGCCAGAGTGCACCACCATGCGCAGCGACGACGACGCGCGCGTCGTTGGCGTGCCTGGCACCATGCCCTGCTGCGGGGCGGCGGTTGTCAGCGCCCAGACAGGTCCCTCTGGGCAGCGGGGCGGACGTGGCTGGGGGGGGTGGGAAGGCCTGCGTGTGCAGAGTAGCGTCCTGTTTGGGGGTGTGTGTCCTAACCATCGGGAGACTCCGACCCTGTCATTGTCCGACCCTTCAGCGTACCACAGCCTAAGGTAGTTGGGATGTTTTCAGAATTTTTTAATTTATTTTCAGCCCGGTTTATTTTCGCTTTCCCTATCTTACCAT
>Ga0066256_1003553_pt1 | contig 14866 bp, 8 predicted proteins | sample ThiBio_1000_biof_FD_87107 | JGI IMG/M metagenome (GOLD analysis project Ga0066256, IMG submission 87107) | Wastewater bioreactor microbial communities from Cape Town, South Africa - Thiocy_expt_1000_biof (version 2) | ecosystem: Engineered > Bioreactor > Thiocyanate-remediating >...
CGCCGGGTTGCCCCGGGCGGAAGAACCCGGCCCTGGAGGCGGCCCGGAGCGCTGTGGCAGTGGGGGCGTGTGGGGGGCCCTCCCTCGGACCCCGGCCGCGGCATCGCGGGGGGCGGCCGCCCGTCGTCGTGGCGGCGACCGTGGCGGCAGCGGTGCCGCCCGGGCTGCCCGCCGTCAACCTGACGGCGGGGGGCGTGGGCCCGTCCACCGGCCTGTCATGGGTGGCGGCGCGCGTGTTGGCGACGTTGCTGCTGGTGGACACCGGCACCGGCGCCACGCTGCGGTCAGCGGGCATCAACGCGTCGGTGACAGCGGGCGCGGAGGTGCGCGTGCCGCTGACGCCGCCGCTGGTGGTGACCGGGGGCCAAGGCGTGGGTGTGATGTTGGTGGCGCAGCCGGGCAGCGACCTGTTTGTGTGGGAGACGTGCTACGACGGCGCCGTCAGCCCGACGCGCCGCACCCTGGTGGCGCTGGCCACCTGGACAACGCAAGCAACGACGGGGTCGCCGTGGCCGTGGGTGGTAAACAACGCGCCAGCCACCTGGCCGGCGCTGCTGGTGGAGGGGTCGCCATCCATTGACGTGGCGAGCGTGGAGCGCACACTGGCAGACACCACCTTCGACGCCAGCGTGCTGCTGGCAGGCAAGTCTTCCGGCTACTCCCTGCCCGCCTCCCTCGACGTGCTGCGCACGCCGGCGCAGATGGGGTCGACGCCACCGGCCCTTGCGCTGCGCTTACCGCTGCTGGCGGGCGCCGTGCCCACCACGCTGACGCTGGGCTTGGTGGGGGTGGCACGCGTCAACCGCACAGGCGCCAACGGCACGCCGCCGCCCTCCAACGCGCCGCTGCCGTGGTCCGGCTACGCCACCCTGTGGAGCGTGGATGCGGGCGGCGGCGCGGTAGCGGCGGTGGATTGGGCGCCGCTGTCGGTCGCCGACATGACGGCTGCCGGCTACTTCACCATGCCGCTGGCGTTTGTGGGCGGCACCGTCACCCTGGCGGCGGGCGGCGCATGGGCGCTGACGGTGCAGCAGCGCGTGCTGGGTTCAGCACTGGAGGCCAACGCCAGCTGGTGGCTGCCCACCGTCAGCGCCGCCGGTGTGGCGTACGACGGCGACGTGTTCACGTACGACCGCCCGCCGGTGATGCTGGCGGGCACGGCAGAGCTGGCGCAGTCCGCCATTCCGGCGATTACACTGGGCGCGCTGCCGCAGGCCACGACATACACCATGCCGCCCTTCACCCTGCCCGCCGCCGTCCTCAACGGCACGGTGCTGGCTGTGGACGCGGCGGCGGGGTTCACGGTGCCAGTGACGTACAGCGCCACCGCGGTCGCCAACTCCACCGCGGTGGGCGTGGCGCCGCCGCCCTCCCTGGCTGCTTTTACAACCGGCGCGGTGGCGCCGGCAGGCTGCACCACACGGTCGGGCGCGTCCGGCAACGTGACGTTCACGCTTACCATGCCCACCCTGGCGGGCGCCTCCTGCGGCACGGTGTCGCAGCTGGTGGCGGCGCTGTCCAACGGCGGCTTCTACGCGCCGCAGCGCGCGCGCATTGTGGTGGTGACGAGCCCGGTAGATTCGTCGGGCGTAGTGGGCACGCCGGTGGCGCGGCAGGTGGTGGATGCGGGGGTGGCGGTGACGGTGAGCACGCCGGCGTGGGTGGCGTTTGACCTGGCAGGCGGGCCGTCCGTGTGCACCGGCAACTCGCTGCAGTTGGACGTGTGGTTTGACTGCGGCGTGGGCGCGGTGACGTGGGAGGCGGTGGCGGACGATTCCGACATGGATGGCCCCGCATCTGCCAGCGCAGCGGTGGCGTACGAGACGGCATGGGACCGCGACAACCCGGTGTCGGCAGCGGACCCGCAGTTCCCCGCCTTTGCGCTGTATGTTGCGCCTTTTACCCTGCCCTCCGTCTCCCCCAGTGCCGCACCCACCGTCTCCCGCTCGCGCTCCGCCAGCGTCTCGGCCAGCATCACGCCCAGCGGCACCGGCACCGCCAGCGCATCCGGCACGGTCACCGTCAGCGGCTCGCGCACGTCGTCGCCCTCGCCGTCCGCCACGCTACCGCCGTCAGTGAGCGGCACCGCGTCGGTGACGCCATCGCTGACCGCCACCGTCACACCGACGGGTACAGGCACGGGCACCGGCACTGGGACGGGTACTGGCACTGGAACGGGCACGGCGACTTGGACGGCAACGGTGACGCCAACGGGGACAGGCACCGGCACTGGCCCCGGTACCGGTACCGGCACGGGCACGGCAACGGGTACCGGCACAGTGACGCCGTCGCTGACCGCGACGCCTACCGCAACGGGAACTGGCACGGTGACGGGAACGGCGTCAGTGTCACCGTCACGGGCTGGGAGCGCCACGAGCACTGGCACCGGCACGGCGACGGGCAGCGTCACGGTGACGCCGTCACTGACCGTGACGCCGACTGCAACGGGAACCGGTACGACAACAGGAACCGGTACGGCGACGGGGACATCCTCAGTGTCGCCAACGCGGGCAGGGAGCGCAACGGGCACTGGCACCGGCACGGCCACAGCGACGGAGTCGGCGAGCGCCACGGCAAGTGCAAGCGAGTCGGAGACGGCAACAACCACGGCAACGACGACGGGCAGCGGCACGGGCACCGGAACCGCGTCAGCGACGCCAAGTGCCAGCGAGAGCGGCACCGCCACGGCGACGGAGAGCGCGACGCCGTCCGCCAGCGGGTCTGGCACCGCAACGGCGACCAGCAGCAGCACGGGCACGGGTACTGGGACCGGTACTGGTACTGGCACTGGCACCGGCACAGGTACTGGCACAACCACCGGCACCGGCACGGGTACTGGTACGGGCACGCGCACTGGCACCTCGACTGCGACGCCGTCACTCAGTGGGTCGCCAACCAGCACGGAGAGTGCGACGGGGTCGTCATCACCGTCTGCCACGACCTCTGCGTCCTCGTCCGGCTCCGTCACGCCGTCGGGTACGGCGTCACCGACACCCACGGTAACCGCCACCGCCAGCGTCAGCGCGTCAGCGACGCACAGCGCAACGGTAAGCGCCTCCAGCTCCGGCACCGCCACGTGGTCCGGCACGAGCACCGGCACGGGTACGGGCACTGGAACGGGCACGGGTACGCTGAGCGGTAGCGGGACGCCCACCGCCACGGCGTCGTCATCCGCGTCGCGGGGCGCGTCCACGAGCGGCACTGCCAGCAGCAGCATGAGCAGCACCGGTACGCCGACGCGGACTGCGAGTGTCTCGCCGTCGCCCACGGCCAGCGCAACCGCCAGCGTCAGCAGCACCGGCAGCAGCAGCGGCAGTGCTAGTGCCACGGGCAGCTGGACGGCGACGCCAACCAGCACGGGCTCCGCGTCGCTGTCACGTGGCGCGTCCGCCAGTGGCACGCCGACCGGCACGGGCAGCAGGACGGCGAGCCGCACGCGCAGCGCGTCCCGGACCGAGAGTGGGAGTACGAGTGGGACGGAGACGCCGACGGCCACCTCGTCGCTGACGTCGTCCGCCACGACGACGCACACGCCGTCGCACACTGTTACCGCCAGCGGCACGCGCACCACAAGCGGCACGTTCAGTGCCACCGCAACACACAGCGACACGCCTACCGCGTCTGGCTCTGGGTCGTCGTCTGGCTCCTCCAGCTCGTCCGCCTCCTCGTCCGCCAGCACCAGCGCGTCAGGCAGCGCGTCGTCGTCTGGCTCCGCCACTGCCACGCCATCATCCCGGCACACGACGCAATTCCTGGTGGTGGGCCTGGCGCTGTCAGCCGGCGACGCGACGCGCGCGGCGGCCGCCGTGGCGCTGTTGTCGGACGTCTCGGCCGCCAGCACGGCGGTGCTGCGGCAGTCAGTGATGGCGGCGGTAAGCACGACGGCGCGCGTGACGCGCGTGGACGTGGCGGCGTCGGTGGGCATCAACGCCACCACCTTCAGCCTAGTGCTGACGGCGTCACTGGAGGCGCCGGACGCTGCCATCGCGTGCCGGTTTGCGGAGGCCGGCGTGGCCAATGCGTCCACCGCGCCCAACATCCTGGCGGCATGGCTGGCGCAGCCGGATGTGGCGGCGCTGGGCCTGCCCGCCATGGAGGCGGGCTTTGTCACCTCCACACCCACCGCGCTTTGCACCGCCAGCCTGGACGACGGCGACGGCAGCAATTCCGGGGTGACGTCGGTGCTGTCGCGGCCCGCTGTGCTGGGTTCGCTGTCGGCACTGGTGGTGGTTGCCACGCTGCTGGTGGCGGGCGGGTTTGTGTACGCGCGGATGCGGAAGCGCGGCAAGATCCGCGCCCTGGAGGAGCGCAAGGAGGCGGCGGCCATCAACGTGCTGGCGCGCGCCGCGCGCGGCGGCGAAGGGCCGTCCTGCGGCAGCGGCGGCGACGGCGACGACGACGCGCATGACAGCGGCGGCGGCGTGGGGCGGTTGGATGCCGACGCCGCCGCCGACGCCGCCGAGGTGTGGACGGGCGGCGGTGATGACGTGGAGGAGGACGACGACCTGGTGCACGGCCTGTTTGTCATGGACGGCCCCGCCACCGCGCGGACGGAGGACCGCGCCGGCATGCCCATTGTGTCGCCGCGGCCATACACGCAGGGCAGCATTGGCGGCGGTGGCGGCAGTGGTGGCGGAGAGGGCGAGGCAAGCAGCAGCGTGGTGCTTGAGTCGCTCGCTGGCGGGACGCTGGGATGGGGCGCGTTTGGGCGCAGCCATCGGCAGCTGGTGGGCAGCGGCGGCGGCCGAGGCGGCGGCGCCAGCGGCCCACTGGAAGCTGGCAGCGGCGCTGATGCGCTGTTTGGCAGCGGCGGCCCCGATGCGCTGTTTGGCAGCAGCGGCGGCAGCAGCGGCGGCAGCGGGTTGAGGAGCAGCAGCGGGCACCTGCGCAGCACCAGCGACCGGCACCCCATGGGGCTGGTAAATGCGCTGAGCAGCGGCGCGGGTGCATCCAGCCGCTCCCTGGGGCCGGGTGAGGCGGCGGTGGCGCACGGCGCCTCCATGTCGGCAGGGTCGCAAGACGCGGTGGCCAACATGTTTGGGGACGCTGGCGTGCCCGCTGCGTCGGTGGTATCCACGTCTGTCAGCGGAAGTGGCAGCCGTGGCAGTGGCGGCAGTGGTGGCAGCGGCAGTGGCGGCAGCGGAGAGCGTAGCAAGCGGATGCTGGCTACCACGGTGCCTGCAGCCGGATCTGGTGCGTCGTCACTGAGCAGTGGCAGCAGCCGTCTGCATCGCAGCACGCCAGAGGTGGCCCGTGGCGTTCGCGCGCCGCCAATGACGGCGATGGCGGTGGAGGAGGATGACGGTGCGGCGCGGATGCCTCCGTGGGCGACGCCCATCGCCGGCACGGTGACGCGCGCGTCCGGTGCTGGCAGCGCACTGGCGCGAACGCTGCGGCGCCCAGTCATCGAACCAACCATCAGCAGCAGCGGCAGTGGTGGTAAGGAGTCGGATTCGCGGGAGGCGACCGGAGTGCGCTCGACTTATTGATTGGCCAGCTGACGTCCATGCTTACATGTGTGTAGTGTCTCTTGTTGCTGGCGTTCACCAGGTATGTGGGTGGGCGGTGGCGCGCCGCGCAGGCTGTCAGCCAGTTGCCCGCACCGGGTTCCACCGGGTCGGGCACTGGTAACTGTGCGGCCACCCCGCTCCCCTTGCGGTCCTGGCGGCTGTTCTACTACTTCTGTATGATAAGCTGGCTTCCCCCTGATCGACTACCAGCGCCTGCATGTACTTGTGATTGTGTGTGGCGCCCACCTAGCGCACCTGTGTCTCGCATGTTGTTTGGCGGCGCGCGCGCGCGCTGTGGAATGTGAATGTGTGGCGTCGCGCGCCGCTGTGTGTATTTGTGTATTTGTCTGTGTGTGTGTGCCCATGCTGTGTGCCGGATGTCGTGCGCGCAATGTGGGCTGCCGTCACCATGCGGACTGTGTGTGCCTGTGTTTTATGTGGGAGGTTGCGCCGGGCTGTCGCAGCCCGTCGATGTCGCCTGACGGCAACTACCTCCTGCTCCCGTTCCACCACGTACGGTATCTCGATGATAACCTTTACATGCATGTCGTGGGGCATTGTTGGCGAATTTGAAAACGAGGAGGAGGTGTCACGGAGGGGGGTCTAGCCGGCTCGGACGCACAGCCGGGCGAGGGGGCGGGGGACGCTGGCAGACAACAGGGTGGGATGGAGGGACACTCGGGGGCGGGGAGGAGGGGGCCGGGGTGAGGGTCAGTCGCCGGCGGGGACCGGTCTGTCTCGGCCTTTCCCCCGGCGGGGAATCCCCGCCGCTCTGATCAGCCGTTTTTGTCGTCGACCGGGCGGCCGAAGTTCGGCGCTGCGGTGTCCTGGCCGGCGTCGATGATCGAGCGTCGGATGGCGCGGGTGCGGGTGAAGAGGTCGAAGAGCTTGTCCCCGTCGCCCCAGCGGATCGCCCGCTGGAGATAGGCGAGGTCCTCGGAAAAGCGCGCCAGCATTTCCAGGATCGCATCCTTGTTGTGCAGGCAGACGTCGCGCCACATGGTCGGGTCCGAAGCGGCAAGGCGCGTGAAGTCGCGGAAGCCGGAGGCCGAATATTTGATGACTTCCGATTCCGTCACCGTCTCCAGGTCGTCCGCCGTGCCGACGATGTTGTAGGCGATGATGTGTGGCAGGTGCGAGACGATGGCGAGCACCTTGTCGTGGTGCTCCGTATCCATCTCGTCGACTTTCGAGCCGAGTGCTTCCCAGAAGGCGGCGAGCTTGCGCTTGGCGTCCTTGTCGGTGCCGTGCACCGGGGTCAGGATGCACCAGCGGCCCTGGAACAGTTCTGCAAAGCCGGCATCCGGGCCGGAATGCTCGGTGCCGGCCAGCGGGTGGCCGGGGATGAAATGCACGTTCTTCGGCATGTGCGGCAGCATCTGCGCGACGACCGATGCCTTGGTGGAGCCGACGTCGGTGACGATGGCGCCGGGCTTGAGGTGCGGGGCGATGTCCTCGGCCACCTTGCCGGAGGCGCCGACGGGCACGGAGACGATGACGAGGTCGGCGCCTTCGACGGCCTTGCCGGCGTCATGCACGTAGTCGGTGCCCAGTTCCAGTTCGCGGGCGCGGTCCAGAGTTTCCGTGCTGCGGCTCGAGATGGTGACGGTTTTCGCAAGGCCCTTGGCCTTGACGGCGCGGGCAATGGAGGAGCCGATGAGGCCGATGCCGATCAGCGCGATCTTGTCGAAATGTCCGTCCGTCATGCTGCCGCCCCTTGCTGCCGTCAACCCGCTCTAGAGCATTTCCGCTTTTCTTCGAATCGCGAAAACGCTCTATCCTTTTGTTTCTACGCAATTCCGGACGCAAAACCGCTGCGCACTTTTGCTGGAATTGCTCTAGCGGGCGGCCCGGCATTTGTCGAGGGGATCAGCGCGGCGCGCGCTCGCGCGTCGTGGGGATGCCCTGCGGGGCGAGCACCGGCACGAAGACGCGCCGCGAGGCACGGGCAGCGACCGGCAGGCCCTGATAGAGCCGCTTCTGCGCCTCCACGATGATGACGCCGGAGAACATCGGCCAGAGCGAACGCCCCAGCCGCTCGAAGGCGCCGCGCAGCTTCTGCACGCTACGCAGCTTGGAAGGCGGGAAGAACAGGGCCTCGGCCGAGGCGCCAGGCGTGAAGTTGGTCTCGCGCAGCAATGCGATGAGCTGGCTACGGGAATAGGGACGGCCGGAACCGAAGGGCGTGTGCTCCATGCGCGCCCACACGCCGCGCCGGTTCGGCACGACGATGACGAGGCGGCCGCCGGGGGCCAGCACGCGCCAGAGCTCCTTCATCGTCTCGCGCGGGTTCTCGGCGAATTCCAGCGAATGCACCATCAGCACGCGATCGACCGAAGCGTCCGGCAGGGGCAGTTCCTCGTCGAAGACCAGCGCCGTGGAGGAAAGCTCGCCCGGCGGCCAGTTCACCGCGCCCTGCCCGGCCGGCATGAAGGCGAAGGTGCGCTCGGTGTCCGCGCGGAACCGGTCGAGATAGGGCACGGCATAGCCGAGCCCGACCAGCCGCTCGTCCGGCAGCCGCGCCCAGAGCGAGGCGAGCGCCATGGCGATCGAGTGATCGGCGAGGCGCCCGAGGGGCGAGTGGTAGAATTCGCGGAGGTCGACGATATCTGCATGCATGGACACGATGTTAGCGATGGTCCGGTGGACTTCAAGGCCGATTGCCTTACATTCGCCCGCGACGACCTGCCCGATGCGACGAGGAACGACCATGACCGCGCTGGAAATCGAACTCTTTGCCTGCCGCAGCGATAATTTCGGCGTGTTGCTGCACGATCCGGTAACGGGTGCGACGGCGAGCATCGATGCGCCGGAGGAAAAGCCGATCCTTGCTGCGCTGGAGCGTCGCGGCTGGCGCCTCAGCCATATCTTCACGACCCATCACCATGGCGACCACGTGGAGGCCAACCTCGCGCTGAAGGACCGCTTCGGCGCGACGATCATCGGCCCGGCGCGCGAGACCATTCCGGGCATCGACCGCAAGGTGGATGGCGGCGACAGTTTCGATTTCGCCGGCCGGCGCGTCGAGGTCATCGCGACGCCGGGCCATACGGTCGGCCACATCTGTTTCCACCTGCCGGAGGAGAAGCTGCTCTTTGCCGCCGATACGCTCTTCGCGCTCGGTTGCGGCCGTGTCTTCGAGGGAACGCCCACCCAGATGTGGGAATCGCTCTCGACGCTCGCCGCCCTGCCGGATGAGACGACCGTCTATTTCGGACATGAATACACGTTGTCGAACGCGCGCTTTGCCAGGACCGTCGATCCGGAAAACGCGGCGCTCGCACGCCGTGCCGACGAGATCGAGGCGTTGCGGGCCGACGGCGCCTTCACCGCCCCGACGACGATCGGCATCGAAAAGGCGACGAACCCCTTCCTCAGGGCCGGCGATCCGGCGATCCGCCGCCATCTCGGAATGGAGGGGGCGAGCGATGCCGAAGTGTTTGCCGAAATCCGCGGGCGAAAGGACCGGTTCTGAGATCAGGCGGGGCTTGCGACAGCCCGCCTGAAGATCATGTCCTTGGCGGCGAGCACCGCGCCGCCCGTCACCAGCAGGCAGGCGAGCGCGATGGTCCAGGTCGGCTCGGCAAAGCCGGAGAGGATGAGGACGAGGGTGGAAAGCAGCGGCGCGGCATAGCTGGCGGCGCCGAGGATCTGGATGTCGCCGTTCTTGACGCCGTAGTCCCAGACATAGAAGGCCGCGCCGACCGGCAGCAGGCCGAGGCCGGCGATGGCGAGCCATTCGAAGCCCGTCTGCGGCCAGACGGTGGTTTCCAGCATCAGGTGGCAGATGAGCGAGAGGATGGAAGTGGCGAGGCAGAAGCCGGTCACCACATCCGTCGAGACCGCCTCGAAACGGCGGGTCGCCAGCGAGTAGCCGGCCCAGGTGAAGGCGCAGAGGAAGGCGGCGCCATAGCCGATGAGATAGGCGCTGTCGAAGGTAACGCCGTTTCGCCCGACGATGAGCGCGGTACCGCCGAGGCCGAGCAGCGTGCCGACCACATGGTTCCAGCGCAGCGTCTCGCCCGGCAGCATCGCCGAGCCGGTGACGATGAGGAGCGGCCAGAGATAGGCGATCAGGCTCGCCTCGACGGCCGGGGCGTTGCGCAGGGCGGTGAAGTAGAGGAAGTGATAGCCGAAGAGGCCGAGGATGCCGGTGATCCAGACCTTTGCCGGCTGCTTCAGGAGGCGGGCCCGCTGCGGCCGGGCGATGAGCACGACGATGCCGGGCAGGCTGCCGATGAGGAAGCAGACGGCGGAGAGCTGGAAGGGCGGCATCTTGCCGGACGCGGCGGTGAAGAGCGCCAGCAGCGCCCACATGAGGATCGCCGTAAAGCCGATCAGGGTTGCACGCGTCTTCAAGGCCGATCACTCCCGGTCTGCCGACCGGGGTCATGTCATCCGCCGAAGCGCGTGGCCGAGACGGTGACGGGACCGAGCTTGGTCGGAATCTTCACATAGACCGGAGCATATACATTCGCGTCTTCGGCCTTGGCAAACCAGATTTCCATCGTCCTCAGCCTGCGCAGGTATTCCACGTCGTCCCGGCCCTTCTTGTAGCCGGATTTGGGGACGAAGCGGATGCCGCAGACCACGGCCTCGCCCTCGAAGCCCTTGGTGGAATAGGGCTTCGTGCCCTTCGACGTCAGTTGCAGGTCGAGGCGGGATTCGCCGTCGAAGATCGGCAGGGTGTTCGGGCAGACGCGGTTGCCGGCGGGAATGATGAGGCCCGAGATCGGGTCGAGCACCGCGCGCAGGTCGGCGCGGGTGACGGGCACCCAGTTTTCCGGCTTCTTGCGCGCCGGCACCATGTTGGCATGGATGACGTTGCCGTTGCGGAAGGTGACGTCGATGGCCCGGCCGCGCTTGCCGCTGCGATAGTTCACCGAATAGGAGGTGGCATGCAGGTTGTCCCGCCCGACGATGCCGGAGACGGAGGTCGTGCCCTGCGTGCGGGAGAAGATGTCGACGAGGCCGGCCGAATGCAGGCTGCCGGAAATGGTGTAGCGGTTGCCGGAAAACTCGGAGCGGAAGCTGGCGGTCGCGACCGGCAGTCCGGAAAGGCGGATGCTGTAGTCGGTGCGGTGCTGGATCTCGGCCGACGAAAGGGGCCCCGCGCCGCCCAGAAGGGCAAGCGACACCGCTGCGCCCGCAATCCAACCCCGTCCGTTCATCCGCACGACTCCCAAGACCTTTCCGCATTCGTCCGTAGCCGGAAACGCCCGACCTGCCTGTTTCGATGCAATTGCGGGCGCATATTTTCCGGAATCGTTTCCAGGACGCCCGCCTAGCCCGCCATTGCGGCGATTCTACGCCGTGGAAAATCTCGCCGTCTCCTGCTATTGCCTGCAAATCGCGATGTTTGGCAACTGATTTCCGGCGGAACGGCAGGTTTGGCTTGACGTCGCCGGCCAGTGTGACTATAGAACCGCGACTTTCCAAAAAGGCCAGACGGACTGCGGCCGGTTTCGGCACCGGAAACGTATTGTCCTGAACAAGAAAAAATAGGTGTACCATGTCCCGTAGTTGCGAATTGACCGGCAAGGGCGTCCAGTCGGGCAACAATGTGAGCCACGCAAACAACAAGACGAAGCGCAAGTTCCTGCCGAACCTGTGCAATGTCACGCTGATTTCCGACGCCCTCGGCCAGCGTTTCCGTCTTCGCGTTTCCGCAGCCGCTCTCCGCTCGGTCGAGCACCGCGGCGGCCTCGACGCCTTCCTGCTGAAGGCCGAAGAGAACGAACTGTCGATGCGCGCTCGCCTGCTGCGCCGCCAGATCGCCAAGAAGACGGCTGCCGCTGCTGCTGCCTGATCGGGCAACACGCCGAAGCATTTTCATTGAGGCTTGACCGCTTTGCGGGCAGGCCTCAATGCTTTGCGCATATCATCGTTACTCCAACTGGTGGCATCACCCAGGATAAAAAAATGCTCGCGAACCGCGTCATCCCTATCTATGTCCTCCTGATGACGGCCGTGGTCGTCGCCTCCAACGTGCTGGTGCAGTACCCGCTTTCGGGTGAACTGTTCGGTATCGCGCTCGGCGACCTCCTGACCTACGGCGCCTTCACCTATCCCGTCGCCTTCCTCGTCACGGATCTCACCAATCGCCAGTTCGGCCCGCGCATCGCGCGCCGCGTCGTGGCGGCCGGTTTCCTCGTGGCGGTGCTGTTCTCGTTCGCCGCTTCCACGCCGCGCATCGCCATCGCTTCCGGCTCGGCCTTCCTTGCCGGCCAGTTGCTCGACATCTCCATCTTCAACAGGCTGCGCCGGCAGACCTGGTGGCGCGCGCCGCTGATCGCCTCGCTGATCGGTTCGGTGCTCGATACGATGATCTTCTTCTCCTTCGCCTTCGCGCCGTTCTTCTCGGTCTTCGGGCCGAACGACGATTTCGCCATCGCCTCGGCGCCCGTGCTCGGCATCTTCGCGGCCGAGACGCCGCGCTGGATCTCCTGGGCCATCGGCGACTTCTCCGTCAAGGTACTGGTGGGCCTCGTCATGCTGCTGCCCTATGGCGCGCTGATGAGCCGGCTCAAGCCTATGCCGGGCGTCGAGAAGATGGCTTAACGAGCGGCGTTCCAGAGGTCGAGGAGCGACAGTGAAAGCTCTAGCCTCGCTCGCCCTCCAGCGTCCTTGAGCCGAGAATCCACAGGCGCGGCGTGCCGGCGGATGGATGGTCGGGTCAGGCCCGACCTTGACGGAGGAGAGGTTTTTCTCCTCCGGCCGATCTTTCACTTCAGCCGGAATTCCAGCATCAGGTTGCGCTGGAGGATGGAGTGATTGTCGTCGGAAACGACGATGATGCGGATGTCGTCCTTAGCCATCGCCACCACGTCCAGCCCTTCCATATTGTCGATCTGCTGGCGAAGGTCGGCGTCGATCAGCACCTCGCCGTCGACCACCGCGCCGGGGCGGATCGTATCGCCGTCGATCCGGCGGATGCGCATGCCCATGCCGTCCAGCAGGCGGAAGCGGCGTTCCAGCAGGAGGAGGTCGCCATTCGGCAGGAAGGCGCCGTCGGTGATGTCCCAGGGGTCGTTGCGTCTGACGGTGAAGAGGCCCGCACGCGGGCCTTCCAGTACGGCGGCGAAGACGTTGCCATCGGCATCCAGGCTGCGCTCCGTCACGACCACCGGTACGGCGCCGAGCGGGCCTGTGGCCGGCGACATGGCGAGCGCCTCCATGCCGCGGTTCCGGCGGATCTCCCGCCGTTCGATGGGAAGGGGCAACCGGCGCTTCGGCCTTGCTTCCATGAAGCCGGGGTCGGGATAGGCGTCGATCCGGTGATGCCCCTCGAAGCTGACGAGGAGCTCGCCCCTGCCGATGGCGAGGCCCTCGGCATCCATCGCCTGCTTGGGGTTTTCGTCGCGGCCGTCCCGATTGAACATCGAGCGGATCCTGACGTCGGCAAGGCCGCTCAACCGGCCTTCGGCATCGCGCTCGATGCGGCCGGTCAGCCAGTGGCCGGTATCGAGCACCGAGACGAAGTTCTGCCGGTCGTTTCGGAAGCGGATCGCCGAGACCGCGCCGAGCAGGGGACTGGTCGACGAATAGGCGATGCCGCCGAGGAATTCGAGCCTGCCGAAGATGCGCTGGCCGGAACCCGGCGTGAACTGCGTAATGGTGCGGCTGGAGACCGGGACCTCGATGGCATCCGCTGCCGCCGGCTGCGCGGGCGACAGGCAGAGCAGGGCGGACAGGGCGATCGCGGGAAGGCTTCGCACGAGACGCGCAGACCGTTGCCGGAACGCCGGCTCAGCCCGCACGGCGGCGGTTGGCGGGGAGGCGGGCGGTGCTTTCGTCGGCGAAGAGCGAGGCGAGCTGTTCGGTCATGGCGCCGGCCAGCTCGTCCGCGTCGACGATGGTGACGGCGCGGCGGTAGTAGCGCGTGACGTCATGGCCGATGCCGATGGCCAGCAGCTCGACCGGCGAGCGCGTCTCGATCTGCTCGATGACGGCGCGCAGGTGCCGCTCCAGATAGTTGCCGGGGTTCACCGAGAGCGTCGAATCGTCGACCGGCGCACCGTCCGAGATCATCATCAGGATGCGGCGCTGCTCGGGGCGGGCGGGCAGGCCGTCGCGCGCCCCGCGCCGCGCCCCGCCGCCGGTGTTCCCCTTCGGGGGCCCCTCGCGCATCAGCAGGCCGCGCCTGCGCCGTGCGCGCCGCCCCGGGGCGTCGGCGGACTGGTAGCTGCTGGGGCGGAGGGCGGTGGGGCGGCCGGGCCCCCGCGGCGCGCCCCCGCCCCGCCCCTTTTCCCCCTCTTGCCCGCCCTTCCAGGCCTTGGTGGTGAAGCCGAGAATCTCGACCTTCACGCCGCAGCGCTCCAGCGTGCGGGCGAGGATGTCGGCGCAGGTGGCGGCGACCGTGATCGGGCGGCCGCGCATGGAGCCGGAATTGTCGATCAGCAGCGTCACGACCGTGTCGCGGAAGGTCGTGTCCTTCTCGCGCTTGAAGGAGAGCGGCTGCATCGGGTCGATGATGATGCGCTGCAGGCGGGCGCTGTCGAGATAGCCCTCTTCGAGGTCGAATTCCCAGGCGCGGTTCTGCTGCGCCATCAGGCGGCGCTGAAGCCGGTTGGCGAGGCGGCCGACCGCGCCCTGAAGATGGGCGAGCTGCTTGTCGAGGAAGGCGCGCAGGCGGTCGAGTTCCGCCTCGTCGCACAGTTCCTCGGCGGTGATGGTCTCGTCGAATTCCTGCGTGAAGACGCCGTAATCGACCTTCTCGTTGAAATCCGTGAAGGGCTGGTTCGGGCGGCGCACCTCGCCGGGCTTTTCGGTGTCGTCGCCGTCATCGTCGACGAGGTCGTCGTCGGAGATTTCCGCGCCGTCCATCTCGCCTTCGTCCATCTGCTCGTCGGACGTCTCGTTCTCGTCGGCAGGGGCGCTGTCGTCGCCGGCGTCTTCCTGGCTGTCGTTGTCTTCCTGCTCGTCGCTGCGCGGCTGGTTCTCGTCCTCGGGCGTTTCCGAATCGTCCGGTTCGTTCTCGTCCTCGCCGTATTGCTCGGCGACGTTCATCGAGGCGAGCATGTTGCGCACGACGCGTGAGAAGGCGTGCTGGTCGTTGATGGCGGAGGAAAGGCCCTCCATGTCCTTGCCGGCCTTGTCGACGATGAAATCGCGCCAGAGGTCGAGCACCTTGCCGGCCGAGGCGGGCGGGGCCCGGCCGGGCAGCTTCTCGCGCACGATGAGCGCGACGGCCTCTTCAAGGGGGGCATCGGCCCGACGCGGGATCGCGCCGAAATTGGCCCTGGCGGATTTCTCCGGCAGCATGGTGGGGGGGTTCTGCGCCATGCCGTGCATGCGGGTGGAGCCGGTCGCCCCGACGCGCGCCCGCGCGGCGGCGTCGGAGATCGCGCGGGCAC
>Ga0066256_1003556_pt1 | contig 14857 bp, 14 predicted proteins | sample ThiBio_1000_biof_FD_87107 | JGI IMG/M metagenome (GOLD analysis project Ga0066256, IMG submission 87107) | Wastewater bioreactor microbial communities from Cape Town, South Africa - Thiocy_expt_1000_biof (version 2) | ecosystem: Engineered > Bioreactor > Thiocyanate-remediating >...
CTTCATAGTTCACCGCCTCCAGATAGGGCGGCAGCGGCGCATCCTCGTGCCGGCCATAGCCGCGCCCGAACGCCTGCCAGGCGAAGTAGTTGGTCTTGAGATCATAGTCGCAGGCCAGCCGCTCCAGCCGCTTGCGCAGCACCGCCGCCATCTTCTCGTCGCCGGCCAGCGCATCATATTGCGCGGGCGGGATGCCGAGGCCGAACAGCGAGGCGGGTTGATCGGTCAGCCAGCGCACGAACTTGCGGTCGAACACCGGCGCCAGGCGGTCCTCGAAGATGCGGCGCTGCTCGTCCATGTCCTTCGCTTCAAGCAGGATGCGTGGATCGATGCGGTAGAGCCTGGCGACGAGATGCGCCGCGCCGATGAAGCCGCCGAGCAGCCCGCGCTTGTAGGCGCCGCTCTTGAACATGCCGATCCGCCGCCGGCCGACCAGATCGCGCCCTTCCCAGTAGCGCCGCGTCGTCTCGTCGAGATGCGCGCGCAGCAGGCTCTTGTAGACCCGCACATTCTCCGCGCTGTCCGCCTCGCCGAAGAAGCGGCGGAAATGCGCGTGGTCGGGCAGCTTCTGCACCGCGACCTGCTTCAGCCGGTTGAGCGCGATATGCGCGGTGTTGAGGTCGACCGCGGTGATCTTCGCGGGGTTGGCGGTCAGATAGGAGAGCACGTTGCAGCCGCCGCTCGCGATGGTGGCGATGTGGCAGTCCGGCGTGATCGCCAGCGCCTCCATGTCGACTACCGGGTCTTCCCAGATCTGGGCATAGACGAGGCCCCGGAAGGCGAAGGCGAAGGCGCGCTCCAGCAGCCCTTCCTTGCTCATCGCCTCATGATTGACGACGGCGCGATCGATGACATGACCCATTGGCGTGGCTCCTCCGGCGGTCCGGTTTCAGCGGCGCTAGTCTGCAGCCATGTCGCGCACGTGACGAGGCAATGACGAAATGGTGACAGGCGGCGGCGAAGCGGCGGGCGGGGCGTGGGCGCGCCCCATCGCGCATCAACGGCATCCATGCTTGCACATGTGGGCCGGGCGGGGGCGCGCCCACGCTCCATCCGCCATGATCCCGCCGGCACGGCCACAATCGGAGAGGACCCATGATCGATCGCAAGACACTCGCCACGCTGCTCACCGGTCTCGCGATCGGCTCGCTCGGTGCCACGGCCTGGTCGGCCGCCGCGCCGCCGCCCAAGGGCTATGTCGTCGCGGAGATCAACGTGAAGGACATTGAGGGCTATCGCAAATATGGCGAGGCCGCTTTCCCGATCATCCAGAAATATGGCGGCAAGTCCCTTACACGCGGCGGCCAGACCGTGCATGTCGAGGGGCCGCCGCCCGCCCAGCGCGTGATGATCATCGAGTTCGACAGCTTCGATCAGGCGAGGAAGTTCGAATATTCAAAGGAATATACCGACATCGCGCCGCTGCGTCAGCGGACATCGGACAGCCGCCTGTTCCTTGTCGAGGGCACCAACGATGCGGCGGCGTCGAAGCCCTGAGCGAGAGACCGGCACCCTGCCGGCACCATCAGTGCTCCTGCGAAGGCAGGAGCACTGAGCTATGATGAGAGCAAGCTCCTTGCGCGCCTGCGCCCGTTCCAGCATGAGGCCTGCTCCTAGACCGAGGAGAAACCGCTCATGTCCTCCGCGCAGCGCCCGCCCCTGCCGCCCTTCACGCCCGAGACCGCCGCGCAGAAAGCACGTGCCGCCGAGGACGCATGGAACAGCCGCGATCCGGAGCGCGTCTCGCTCGCCTACACGCCGGATTGCCGCTGGCGTAACCGCGCCGAGTTCGTCACGGGGCGCGAGGAGATCGTGGCGTTCCTCCAGCGCAAATGGGCGCGCGAGCTCGATTATCGGCTTATCAAGGAAGTGTGGGCGCAGGAGGGCAACCGCATTGCCGTGCGCTTCGCCTATGAATGGCGCGACGACAGCGGCCAGTGGTTCCGCTCCTATGGCAACGAGAACTGGGAGTTCGATACGGACGGCCTGATGCGCCACCGCATCGCCTCGATCAACGACCTGCCCATCGCGGAAGCCGACCGCAAGTTCCGCTGGCCGCTCGGCCGCCGCCCGGACGACCATCCCGGCCTGAGCGACCTCGGCCTTTAGGCTGAGATCATCCGCACAAAGGTCTCCTGATCGACATTGCCGCCGGAGAGCGTGACCACGGTCGCATCGCTCGCCTGCCCCTTGCCGGATAGCACCGCCGCCAGCGCCGCCGCGCCGCCCGGCTCGACGACGAGATGCAGCCTCTCGAACGCGAGCTTCATCGCCGCGCTCACGTCCGCCGGCGTCACCGCCGCGCCGCCGCTCACCCGCTCCTTGAGCACCGCGAAGTTGATGGGGAAGGTCCGCGGCGTCTGCAGCGCATCGCAGTCGGTCGGATAGCTCATGTCCCTGACGCTGACGATCTCGCCGGCTGCGAGGGAATTCAGCATATCGTCCCAGCCCTCCGGCTCGGCGATGAAAATTTCCGCGTCCGGACAGGCGAGCGCCAACCCGGCGGTCAGCCCGCCTCCGCCGCAGCAGGCGACGATCCGGTCCGGCCCGCGCCCGATGCGCTCCTCAAGCTGCTCGGCCGCCTCGATGCCGACGGTCCCCTGCCCCTCGATGATCCACGGATCGCCATAGGCATGGACCAGAGTCCCGCCCGATTGCGCCACGAGCGCCGCCGCTATCTCGTCCCGGTTCTCGGTCGCGCGGTCATAGAGCATCACCTCGGCCCCCAGCGCCCGCGTGGCCGCCAGCTTGGCCTTGGGCGCATTGCCCGGCATCACGAGGGTCGCCGCGACGCCCAGCCGCTTCGCCGCCCAGGCGACGCCCTGCGCATGATTGCCGCTGGAAACGCCGACCACACCCCGGCCGCGCTGCTCCTCGGTCAGATCGGTCAGCCGATGCCAGGCGCCGCGGATCTTGAACGCACCGATCGGCTGCAACACCTCCGCCTTGCACCAGATCGTCCGCCCGTCCACCTCCAGCGGCAGAAGCGGTGTTTTCGGCAGCAGCGCCGCAATCTTCCGTGCCGCGCGCAGCACACCTTCCCGGCTCGGTGCACGCGCCGGATCGCGGTATTCTTGTTCTGTCACAGACCACCCCTATATGCAGGCGCTTCGATTCGCTCTTCCAGGAGACAATATAGATGAGCAAGGTGCTGGTCATCGGCGCAGGTGGCGTCGGCTCGGTCGCGGTCCACAAGATGGCGATGAATGCCGATATTTTCAGCGACATCCATCTCGCCAGCCGCACCGTGTCCAAGTGCGAGGCGATCGCGCAGTCCGTCAAGGAGCGCACCGGCGTCACCATCGCGACCTATGCGCTGGACGCGGATGACGTTGCCGCGACCACGGCGCTGATCAAGCAGATCAGCCCCAAGCTGGTCGTCAATCTCGCGCTGCCCTATCAGGATCTCGCGATCATGGACGCCTGCCTCGCGGCCGGCGTGCACTATATGGACACGGCCAATTATGAGCCGCGCGACGAGGCACATTTCGAATATAGCTGGCAGTGGGCCTATCAGGATCGCTTCAAGGAAGCCGGTCTCATGGCGCTGCTCGGCTCCGGCTTCGATCCGGGCGTGACCTCGGTTTTCGCGACCTGGCTCAAGAAGCATCATTTCGAGCGCATCGACACGCTCGACATTCTCGATTGCAATGGCGGCGACCATGGCCAGCACTTCGCCACCAATTTCAATCCGGAGATCAACATCCGCGAAGTGACCGCCCCCGCGCGTCACTATGAGAACAATGTCGAGGTGACCTCGCCCCCGCTCTCCACCAAGCAGAGCTTCGACTTCGATCAGGTCGGCCCTAAGAACATGTACCTCATGTATCATGAGGAGCTGGAGAGCCTGAACAAGCACCTGCCGGAGATCAAGCGCATCCGCTTCTGGATGACCTTCGGCGACGCTTATCTGAAGCACCTCGAAGTGCTGCAGAATGTCGGCATGACCCGGATCGATCCGGTCATCTACAATGGCGTGGAGATCATCCCGCTGCAGTTCCTCAAGGCCGTGCTCCCCGAGCCCGCCAGCCTTGGCCCGACCACCAAGGGCAAGACCAACATCGGCGACATCGCCACCGGCCTTGGCAAGGACGGCAAGGAAAAGACGCTCTACATCTACAATATCTGCGACCATGAGGACGCCTATGCCGAGACGGGCAATCAGGCGGTGAGCTACACCACCGGCGTTCCCGCCATGATCGGCGCGGCGATGATCCTCACCGACACCTGGAGCGGCGCGGGCGTCTTCAACATGGAGCAGATGGACCCCGATCCGTTCATGGACATGCTGAACAAGCATGGCCTGCCCTGGCAGGTGAAGGAGCTGGACAAGCCGCTGGACTTCTGACCGGGCAGATCCTCCCCGAATGACGTCACACCGGACTTGATCCGGGGCCCCGCTTCCTGGAGGATCGTCCACAGGAACATCGTGGCCCCGGACCCGGTTCGGGGCGACGAACGAAACAACGCTCCCACATGGGAGACGGGAGGCCGACCTTGCGCACCACCACCATCATCCCCCTGGTGCTCGCCCTCACCGGCTGCTCGCAAAGCCTGCAACTCACCGGCGGCGTCCCCACCATGGAGACGCAGCGCTGCGCCGCATCCGGCGGGATGCTGGATCAGCGCGGGCGGCGCGGCAATCTCATGTGCGTGCATCGCTTCGTCGATGCCGGAAAGGCCTGCGCTTCGGACAAGGATTGTCAGGGCCGGTGCCTGGCGGACAAGCCGGACGGCAGCCTGCCCCAGCCCGGCGAGGCCGTGCCCGGGCGCTGCGAACCGGACGGCAAGACCTTCGGCTGCTATGCCGAGGTCGAGGGCGGCAAGGCGAAGCGGTCGATCTGCGTCGACTGAGGAACGGAAGGAACCCATGGAAACTCGTGCCGGCGATCCGGGCGCATTCGCCCATTTCGATCTCAACCGCGTCCCCTCGCCCGCCTTCGTGGTGGATGCGGCGGCGGTGCGGCGCAATCTGGCCATCCTCAAGGATGTGCGCGATCGCGGCGGCATCCGCATGCTCGCCGCGCTCAAGGCCTTCTCCATGTGGTCGCTCGGCCCTACGGTCGCCTCCTATCTGGACGGCGTCTGCGCCTCCGGCCTCTATGAAGCGCGCCTCGGCCGTGAGGAATATGGCGGCGAAGTCGCGACCTATTGCGCCGGCTACAAGGCGCAGGATCTGCCGGAGATTTGCGCGCTCAGCGACCATTTGATCTTCAACTCGCCCGGCCAGCACGCGCGCTTCCGCCCGATCCTCGACCGCGCGCGGGCCGATGGCCACAGCTTCGACGTGGGCCTGCGCATCAATCCGCAGCACAGCGAGGGCGATGTCGCCAAATATGATCCCTGCCAGCCACACAGCCGCCTCGGCTTCCCGATCGGCCAGCTCCGCCCCGAGCATCTCGAGGGCATTGACGGCATCCACTTCCACTCGCTCTGCGAGCAGGATTTCGTGCCGCTCGGGCGCACATGGGCTGCGGTGGAACCCAGCCTCAAGCAGCATTTCGGCACGCTCAAATGGCTCAATTTCGGCGGCGGCCATCACATCACCCGCGCCGATTATCAGCGCGAGGAGCTGATCGCCTTCCTCCAGCATGTGCGTGCCGAAACCGGTCTCGATATCTATCTGGAACCGGGCGAGGCCGTCGCGCTCGATGCCGGCATCCTCGTGGGCGAACTGCTCGACGTGATCGACAACGACATGCCCGTCGCCATCACCGACATCTCGGCCACGTGCCACATGCCCGACGTGATCGAGGCGCCCTACCGCCCCGCCATGCTCCATGAGCGGGTCGGCGATCCCGATGCGCCGCTGGTGCGCCTGGGCGGCCCCTCCTGCCTTGCGGGCGACATCATCGGCGATTTCGCGCTCCCCGTCCGGCCCGAGCCCGGCCAGCGCATCGCCTTCCTCGATCAGGCGCATTATTCGATGGTCAAGACCAACACCTTTAACGGCGTCCCGCTCCCCGCCATCTGGCTTTGGGACAGCGAAACCGACGAACTGCGCGAGGTGCGCCGCTTCGACTATGCGGACTTCAAGAGCCGGTTGAGCTGAACGGGTGGGGCGTGCCTGCTCACCCCTTCAGCCCGTCAGACCTTACCATGATCGAACAGCGCCCGTGCTCCTGCGAAGGCAGGAGCACAAGTCGCCTCCATGTCTGGATGTCCCGAAACTTAAGCGGACATTCGCCCGAGCCCGCCCCCTCAGGCGACGAGCTTCATCCGGCTCATCATGTCGCGCTCCTCCGCGCGCAGCGTCAGCACCGATACGCCGGATGCGGTGACGGCCACCGTGTGCTCGAACTGCGCTGAAAGCGAGCCGTCCTGCGTCACGACGGTCCAGCCGTCCGCCTCGGTCCTCACGCTGCGCCGGCCGCGATTGAGCATCGGCTCGATCGTGAAGACCATGCCCTCCCGCAGAGCAAGGCCCGTGCCGGGCTTGCCGAAATGCAGGATCTGCGGCTCCTCGTGCATCTCCCTTCCGATGCCGTGTCCGCAATATTCGCGCACCACCGAATAGCCGTTTCGCTTGGCGTGTCGCTCGATCGCCCAGCCAATGTCGCCAAGCCGGGCGCCCGGGCGGACAGTGCGGATGCCCATCCACATCGCTTCATAGCTCGTCTGGACCAGCCGCCGCGCGGCCGGATGAACCTCGCCGACGAGATAGGTCTTGCTCGAGTCCGCAATGTAGCCGTTCTTCTCCAGCGTGATGTCGAAATTCACGATGTCGCCGTCGCGCAGCACCTCGGCTGCGGAAGGAACGCCGTGGCAGACCACATCGTTCACCGAGCAATTCAGCACGAAGCCATAGCCATATTGGCCCTTGCTTGCCGGGCGCGCATCAAGATCGTGGACGATAAAGCGCTCGACCATCTCGTCGACCTCAAGCGTCGACATACCGGCGAGCGAGAGGCGATCCAGCATCCCGAACACGGATGCCAGCAGCCGGCCGGATTCGGCCAGCAGCGCCAGCTCCTCAGGCTGCTTCGTCATGTCTCGCCACCGCCAATGGCCGCGCCGCAACGCCCGCCGCGCGAAACTCGCGCTCGATGATCTCGTTGAAGCTGAGCGTCGGGTTGGTCTCGCAGAGCATGCCGATTCTGATCCAGAAGGCGGCCTGCGCGTTGATCGAGCGGCACGACACCTTGGTTGCCCTGCGCACCTGCTCGTGCAGTTCTTCGTCTATGTTCACGATACCCATCGGGGGCCTCAATATGATTGATATATGATTCGTATATCGATCATATGCGGAATGGCCGTCAGGAACAAGCGGGCGCTGCCCCCCGCGCAGGATCAGCGCAGCGTTGGATCGGTTGCGCGCAATCGCTGCTCCTCCGCGCTCATCAAGTCGCGCGCGGCGAGCATGTTGCGCGTGTAGGTGGCGAGCGAGGCAGAGGTCAGCGGTCCCGATGCCAGCATCGTCAGCGCCGACTGCCGATCACGCGAGCGCAGCTCGAGCTTCGCGGCGGCAATCTCGGCCTTGCTGAACTGGCCCGTCTCGTTGAGCGCGATGGTCGCCAGCGCCCGACCGCTCATCGTCGTGAATTTCGCGCTGTTCTTCCCATCCTGCTCATCCAGCGAGGCGCGCAGTTCCTTGGCGAGCGCGGCGGGGCTTTTGGCGGCGTCGGCCTTCGTGGCGGCGGCGCGCCTGGCCGCGACCGTGATCGAGATGGACGATTGCTTGCTCCCGCTCGTCGGCGCTTCGCCGGCCTTCTCCTGCGCCTTCGTCAGCACCTGCATTGCCTGGGCAACCTGCGCGCTTGTGGATGAAGTTGTGGATGAAGTTGTGGAATAATCCTGGTTGAGAAGCGACATCAGCGACATGGGCGGCTCCATCGGAGGGGTATGCCCCTTGCTAGGGCGAGATGGTTAACGACCGGCAAAGATCGCCGATTCGCCTTGCCCGCCTGCTGCCCGAGTCGCGGTTCCGTCGCTCCGAGTCGCCCCGGCAGCGCGCGCGCACGGATAAAAAAGTCGACAGCCCCTAACCGGCTCAATCAGGAAACAATCAACGAAAGGCGACCTTTTTGCGGGGCCATTTCTCGATTCCGGACCTTTACACCCCCCACCCTTCGCCATATATGCGCACCCCTGCTGCCCCATGGGACTTCCACCGCAAGGCAGCTTTCGTTTGGCAATGTCCACTGGAGGTCCCTTGAGTTGTACAAGCATCATAGCGCGCTGGGGGTAGCTCTTTCCCTCAATCCGGCAGCACCGGTAACGCTCATTCGCCCGCAGGCTGCGGCCCGCGCCGCCCGTTACTTCTCGCAGAAGTTCCCGGGGCGCTCGCTCTATGCGGTGAAGGCCAATCCCTCGCCCGAGCTTCTCAGGACGCTCTGGTCGGCTGGGATCACGCACTATGACGTCGCCTCGATCGCGGAAGTGCGCCTCGTCGCGCGCACCCTGCCGCGCGCGACGCTCTGCTTCATGCACCCGGTCAAGGCCGAGGAAGCGATCCGCGAGGCCTATTTCACCCATGGTGTGAAGACCTTCTCGCTCGACACGATGGAAGAGCTGGAGAAGATCGTGCGCGCCACCAAGGGCGCCACGGACCTTGAGCTGTGCGTGCGCCTGCGCGTCTCCTCCGAGCACAGCAAGCTCAGCCTCGCTTCCAAGTTCGGCGTTGAGCTGTCGGACGCCAAGGAGCTGCTCCAGGCCACGCGTCAGGTCGCGGATGCACTCGGCGTGTGCTTCCATGTCGGCAGCCAGGCGATGACCCCCCAGGCCTATACGCAGGCAGTCGAGCGCGTGCGCGCCGCGATCGTCGATGCGTCGGTCACCGTCGACATCGTGGATGTGGGGGGCGGCTTCCCGTCGACCTATCCGGGCATGGAGCCACCGCCGCTGGAGGCCTATTTCCATGCCATCTACCGGGCCTTCGAGAGCCTGCCGATTTCCTACTCGGCCGAGCTCTGGTGCGAGCCGGGCCGCGCCTTGAGCGCCGAATATTCCTCGCTGCTGGTGCGCGTGGAGCGTCGCCGCGGCAACGAACTCTACATCAACGACGGCGCTTATGGCGCGCTGTTCGATGCGGCGCATCTCGGCTGGCGCTTCCCCGTGCAGCTCCTGCGCGCGGAAGCCAATGACGACGAGGCGGGCATGGAGGCATTCAGCTTCTATGGCCCCACTTGCGACGACATGGACCATATGGCCGGTCCGTTCATGCTGCCCTGCGACGTAAAGGTCGGCGATTATATCGAGATCGGCATGCTCGGCGCTTATGGCTGCGCCATGCGCACCGACTTCAACGGCTTCGGCTCTGAGGGCATCTGCGAAGTCGCCGATGAGCCGATGGCCAGCCTCTATCGCGAGGAAGCGCCCCTGCCCCGCAAGTCCAACGTGGTGCAGCTCAGCCGCTAAACGCTTTCGGCTCCTCCCCGGCCTGTCCGGGGAGGAGAGCCATTCGGGCAGCGGATGGTGCAGGCTTGCATTGCCGCCGGTCAGCCCCGGCCGCCGCCCATTTCATTGGACAATCCGCCCCGTTTGCGACAGCTTCGCGCGTGCATAAACGGGGAGCAAATCATGTCCGCCAATCTGATCGCGCCCGCGCTGGCGCTGGTCCTCTGGTCGCTCGTCATGCTGCTGTGGATGATCGCGGTGCGCCTGCCGGCCCTCACCAAGATGAAGCTGAACTCGGACCAGGCGCGCGGCGGGCGCGGCTCGGATCTCGACAAGATCCTGCCCAGGGAAATCAACTGGCCGGCGCACAATTATGCTCATCTGATGGAGCAGCCGACCATCTTCTACGCGACCGTGCTCGCCCTCGCCATGCTGGGCCAAGGCACGCCGCTCAATGTCGGCCTCGCCTGGGCCTATGTGGCGCTGCGGGTGGCGCACAGCATCTGGCAGGCGCGGATCAACACCATCCCCGTGCGTCTCGCCTTGTTCCTGCTGTTCACCGTCGTGCTGGTCGTGCTCGCGGCCAATGGCTTCATCGCGGCGCTGAGCGCCTGAACGTCCCCACCAGCTCGACATGAGTCGACCAGCGGAACTGGCCGACCGGCAGGACGCGCTCAACCGCATAGCCGCCCTCGACGAGCGTCACGGCATCGCGCGCGAAGCTCGCCGGGTTGCACGAGACATATACGATGAGCGGCGTCTGCGCGGCGGCAAGCTCCTTCACCTGCTCGCGCGCGCCGGCACGGGGCGGATCGAGGATCACGGCATCGAACCGGTCCAGTTCCTTGGGCGTGAGCGGCCGGCGGAACAGATCGCGATGCTCGGGGAAGATGCGCCCCGGCAGCCGATTGCCCCCCGCCTGCAGCGCCAGCACCAGATCGCGCGCCGCCTCGGCCGCATAGACCTTCCGCCCCGGCACATCATTGGCGAGGCTGAGTGCGAAGGTGCCGAGGCCGGCGAAGAGATCGGCGACCATGCGCGCATCGCCCAGGCTCCGGCGCACCTCGCCCACGAGCGCCGCCTCGCCGTCGCGCGTCGCCTGAAGGAAGGCGCGCGGGGGAAAGCCAACCGCGATGTCGCCGAAGCGCACCGTCACCGGATCAGGCTCCCAGAGCGTGATCGGCCCGTCCTCATCGTGCAGCATGAGCCGCGCGAGCCGGTTCTGCTGCGCGAAATCGAGCAGCATTTCGGTGTCCGCCAGCGATCCGGCACGAAGGCCCGTGAGCACGACATCGACGCCCTGATCGACCAGCGCCAGATCCGCCTCGCCCGGCTGGCGATCCGGCAGCATCTTCGCGAACAGGGCACGCAGCGGCGCGACCAGCGCGAACAGGCGCGGCTCGACGATTTCGCATTGCTGCATGTCGACGATGCGATGACTGCCCTGTTCCGAGAAGCCGAGCTGCACGCGCTTGCCCAGCTTGAGCGCGCGCAGGCTGGCGCGGCGGCGCGTCCTCGGCGGCGAGACATGCGCCGACGCGACCTCGCCCGCGCTCACCCCCTGCCCAGACAGCGCGCCGGCCACGCGGCCCTGCACATAGTCGGCGAAGGCGTGATCGGAGAGATGCTGGAGCTGGCAGCCGCCGCATTCAGGGAAGTGGCGGCAGGGCGGCTCGGCATGATGCGGCCCCACAGCGATGCTCCCATCGGGCAGCAGCCGGTCGCCGGGCGCGCTCATCGGCACATGGCGGCCATCGGCCGTGACGCCATCGCCGCGCGCGGCAATGCGGACGATCAGATCGGCCTCGCTCACAGCGCGCTCGCGATCGCCGCCGGAAGCCGCGCGACGAGATCGTCTGCGACGAAAGCCGCCCCCGCGCGCCGCGCCGCCTCGCCATGCAGCCAGACGGCTTCGCAGGCGGCCCGGAAAGGATCGCCTGTCACGGCGAGACGGCCCGCGGCCACCCCGGCCAGCACATCGCCCGTGCCCGCCGTGGAGAGCCAGGACGAAGCCGGCGGCGCGACCACGCATCGACCGTCCGGCGCGGCGATGACCGTGTCCGGCCCCTTGTGGACAATCACGATGCCCGTCCGCCGCGCGGCTGCCCTTGTCGTCTCGATCTTGTTGCCCTCTTCTTCACCAAACAGATTGTCAAACTCGCCTTCATGCGGCGTCGCGATGGCCGGCAGCGGCTTGCCGGCAAAGCCATGCTGCGCCAGCAGCCAGAGCGCATCCGCATCGGCGACCGTGGGCAACCCGGACTTGAGAGCGGCCGAAAGTCGTTCCCACGCGGCGTCGGTGCGGCCGAGGCCCGGTCCGGCGAGGAGGACGCGCGCGCGCGCGAAATCGAGCGACATGCTGCGCACAATGGCATGGCTGATTGCGCCGACATCGCCATGCCCCAGCAGCCGGACATAGCCCGCGCCGGAGCGCGCAGCCGCCTCCGCGCACAGGGCAGCGGCGCCCGGCATCGCCCCCGCCACCACGGCGACGAGACCGCGACGATATTTATGGGCATCGGCAGAGGGCGCCTGAAGCGACGGCCGAGACAGCGCTGTCGCGCAGCCTTCGGGCGGCACAATGCCTATGTCCACCAGGCTATGCTGCGCAGCATAGCTCCGCCCCGGCATCAGCATGTGCGCCGGCTTCCAGGCGCCGAGCGAGATGCAATGCGTGAAGACCGGCAGCGGCGAGAGGGCAACGGCCTGATCGCTCTCCACGCCGCTCGGCACGTCCAGCGCATAGCTGTGCTGCGCCGCTCCGGCGAGATCGGCGAGGCGAGCGGCAATCTCCGGCGCGAGGCCGCGCATGAGGCCGATTCCGAACAGCGCATCGACGATCTGGCTCGCCGGCGCCGCTTCCATGATATCCTCGACGGGACCATCCCAGTCCGCGCGGGCCTGAAGGCTGTTCGTCGTCCGGCTCTCGCCCATCGCGGCCACGCGCACCGGCACGCCCAGTTCGCGCAGCCGCCGCGCAATCACGAAGCCGTCGCCGCCATTATTGCCCGGCCCGCACAGCACCAGCACGTCCCGCTTGTGCCCCGCGCGCCAGATCAGCTCCGCCGCGCCCTCGCCCGCACGCCGCATCAGCGCATAGGGATCGACACCGCCGTCGAACAGCGCCTGCTCTGCCGCCCGCACCTGCGCCACCGAGAGGATCGGCGCGCCGGTCATCGCGCGGCCGCCCTGCCTCTTGGGCAAGCCGTCAGCCGCATCGGAGCGAGCGCTCAAATGTCCGCGAAGACATGCGTCTCCGCCTTGGCGCCGGGGTGGGTGACCGCACCCTTGACCGCCGGGCCGACATTCTGGGCGAAGCGCCAGAGCGCGCCGGACTGATAGTCGTTCTCGCGCGGCTTCCATGCCTTGCGGCGCTGGGCGAGCACCGCTTCGTCGACCTTGAGGTCGATGGTGCCGGCATCCGCGTCGATGGCGATGATGTCGCCATTCTCTACCAGCGCGATGGGGCCGCCCTCGGCCGCCTCCGGCCCCACATGGCCGATGCAGAAACCACGCGTCGCGCCGGAGAAGCGCCCGTCCGTGATGAGCGCCACCTTCTCGCCCATGCCGAGGCCATAGAGCGCCGCGGTGGTCGAGAGCATCTCGCGCATACCGGGGCCGCCCTTGGGGCCCTCATAGCGGATGACGACCACTTCGCCTTCCTGGATCTGGCGATGCTCGACAGCCTGGAAGGCATCCTCCTCGCAATCGAACACGCGCGCCGGACCCTCGAACTGGTGGCGCTTCATGCCCGCGACCTTCACGATCGCGCCGTCCGGCGCCAGCGTGCCGCGCAGGCCCACGACGCCACCGGTCGGCGTGATCGGGGTCTTCGCGTCGTAGATGACCTTCTGGTCCGGGTTCCACGTCACCTCGTCGATGTTCTCGCCGAGCGTCTTGCCGGTGACGGTCATGCAGTCGAGGTGCAGCAGGCCAGTCTGGGCCAGCGTCTTCATCAGCATGTAGATGCCGCCCGCGTCATACATGTCCTTCGCGACATATTTGCCGCCGGGCTTCAGGTCCGCGATGTAGGGCGTGGTCTTGAAGATTTCGGCCACGTCGAACAGATCGAAGTCGATGCCGCACTCATTGGCCATGGCGGGCAAGTGCAGCGCGCCGTTGGTCGAGCCGCCGGTCGCCGCGACGATGCGCGCAGCATTCTCGAAGGCTTCGCCCGTGCAGATGTCGCGCGGGCGGATGTTCTTCGCCAGCAGTTCCATCACCTGCTTGCCCGCCGCGACGGCAATTTCCTGGCGGCTCTTATAGGGAGCCGGCGCCATGTTGCTGTTGGGCAGCGACAGGCCGATCGCCTCGCCCACGCACGCCATGGTGTTGGCGGTATATTGGCCGCCGCACGCGCCATGACCGGGGCATGCGACCTTCTCAAGCGCGATGACCTCCTTCAGCGGGCAGGCGCCGGCGGCATATTTGCCGACCACCTCGAACACGTCGACCACAGTCACGTCGCGGTCCTCGAAACGGCCGGGAAGGATCGATCCGCCATAAACGAAGATCGACGGCACGTTGAGGCGCAGCATGGACATCATCATGCCGGGCAGCGACTTGTCGCAACCGGCAAAGGTGACGAGCGCGTCATAGCAATGGCCGCGCACGGAAAGCTCGACCGAGTCCGCGATCACTTCGCGGCTGATGAGCGAGCTCTTCATGCCCTGATGGCCCATGGCGATGCCGTCGGTCACGGTGATGGTGTTGAACCGGAACGGGGTGCCGCCCGCCGCGAGCACGCCCTCGCGCGCCCAGTCGGCCTGCTGGTCCAGCGTGGTGTTGCAAGGCGCGGAGTCGTTGCCGGCGGAAGCAAGCGCAATGAAAGGCTTGGCAATGTCCTCTTCGGTCCACCCCATCGCATAATAATAGCTGCGGTGCGGGGCGCGCTCGGGGCCCACCGAAACGTGGCGGCTGGGGAGCTTGGACTTGTCGAATGTGTGGGTCATGTCTTGAGCCTTTCTTGCGGGGCCCATTTCCAACAAACCCGCCGCTCACGCAAGGGCGTTGCGGCATGCCTCCAGTATCGGATGCAATATATCGGCAAAGCGGCGCTGTCCGGCCGGCTCGCTCACCAGATCCTGCCGCATCTCGACGCCGAGATAGGGGCGATGATGCGCCTCGGCGTGGCGATTCATGGAGGCATTGAGCAGCTTGCCCGAATAAGGCTCCTGCTCGCCGACGATCAGCCCGGCAGCCTCCAGCAGCGGGATGGCGATGCGCGCGCCGCGATCATCCGCATTGTAGAGAATGCCGATCTCCCATGGCCGCGCTTCCTCCGGCCGGGTGCGCAGGCTGGGCGTGAAGCTGTGCAGCGAGAGGATGAAGGGCCGGTGCGGCTGCGCGGCAAGCTCGGCCACGCGCGCATGATAGGGATCGTAGAAGCGCGTCAGGCGGTCGGCCACGTCGGCAACGCTGTTGCCATCGATATGGTGACCGTCGCTGTGCACGGGCACGAGACCGGCGGCATCCGGCTCGCGATTATAATCGATGACGAGACGCGAGACGCCGCCCAATA
>Ga0066256_1003559_pt1 | contig 14854 bp, 13 predicted proteins | sample ThiBio_1000_biof_FD_87107 | JGI IMG/M metagenome (GOLD analysis project Ga0066256, IMG submission 87107) | Wastewater bioreactor microbial communities from Cape Town, South Africa - Thiocy_expt_1000_biof (version 2) | ecosystem: Engineered > Bioreactor > Thiocyanate-remediating >...
GAAAATGCGGCTTTCGGCGCGCCGCGAGGCGTTGACGATGAGCCTGGGCCGAAGGAGACGCCGGTGCGGCGTGGGGTCTGGTGGAAATGCAGAAGGCCCGGGAGTGATCCCGGGCCTTCTGGCTTTGTACGTGGGGGCGCCCCCTCCCGTTTGCGGGGGAGGGATGAGGGTCAGGCGCCGCCGCTGGCGAGGTGGGCGAGGACGGCGACGAGGAGCAGGGCCACGATGTTGGTGATCTTGATCATCGGGTTCACCGCCGGGCCGGCCGTGTCCTTGTAGGGGTCGCCGACGGTGTCGCCGGTGACGGAGGCCTTGTGGGCGTCCGAGCCCTTCTGGTGGGTGACGCCATGGCTATCGGTGAAGCCGTCCTCGAACGACTTCTTGGCGTTGTCCCAGGCACCGCCGCCCGCCGTCATCGAGATGGCGACGAACAGGCCGGTGACGATCACACCCATCAGCATGGCGCCGAGCGCCGAGAAGCCGGCGGCGGGGCCCGCGATCCAGGAGGTGCCCGCCATGATGCCGGGATCGGACTTGAACTGGCGGCGGACTTCAACCACCACCGACTGCGCGGCGCGGCCCACGGCAGTCATCGACATGCCGCCGAACAGGAACGGCAAGAGGCCGCCGAAGAGCAGGCCGACGACGACGTAGGGATCGGCCAGCGAGAAGCTGAGCGAACCCAGCCCGAAGAAGATCGAGCCCGGCTGTGCGCTGGCAGAGAAGTAGATCAGATCCTGCGTATAGGCGGCGAACAGCACCAGGGCGCCGAGACCGGCGGAGCCGATGGCGTAGCCCTTGGTGACGGCCTTGGTGGTGTTGCCCACGGCGTCGAGCGCATCGGTATTGTGACGCACTTCCTTGGGCAGGCCGGCCATTTCGGCGATGCCGCCGGCATTGTCGGTGACCGGGCCGAAGGCATCGAGCGCGACGATCATGCCGGCCAGCGCCAGCATGGTGGCGACGGCGAAGGCGATGCCGAACAGGCCCGCGAGATTGTAGGTGACGATGATGCCGATGATGATCACCAGCGCCGGCAGCGCCGTCGATTCCAGCGAGACCGCGAGGCCCTGGATGACGTTGGTGCCGTGGCCGGTCACGGAGGCCTGGGCGATCGAGTTCACCGGGCGCTTGTTGGTGCCGGTGTAGTATTCGGTGATCACCACGATCAGGCCGGTTACCAGCAGGCCGATGAGCCCGCAGATGAACAGGTTCTTGCCGGTGATGGTGATGCCGGCGACCGTGCCGACCTCGCCCCAGCCGACCGTGGCCGAGGTGGCGACGGCGAGACCGGCGATGGACAGGATGCCGGTAGCGATCAGACCTTTGTAAAGGGCGCCCATGATCGAGCCGTTGGAGCCGAGCTTGACGAAGAAGGTGCCGACGATCGACGTCAGGATGCAGGCGCCGCAGATGGCCAGCGGATAAAGCATCGCCGAACCGAGGATGGCGGTGCCGCCGAAGAAGATGGCGCTGAGAACCATGGTGGCGACAACCGTCACCGCGTAGGTCTCGAACAGGTCGGCGGCCATGCCGGCGCAGTCACCGACGTTGTCGCCGACATTGTCAGCGATGGTGGCGGGGTTGCGCGGATCGTCCTCCGGGATGCCGGCTTCGACCTTGCCGACCAGATCACCGCCGACGTCCGCGCCCTTGGTGAAGATACCGCCGCCGAGACGGGCGAAGATCGAGATCAGCGAGGCGCCGAAGCCGAGAGCGACGAGCGAGTCGATGACGACGCGGTCATTGGGCTGCAGGCCCATCGGCCCGGTCAGGATCCAGTAGTAGATCGAGACGCCAAGCAGGGCGAGGCCGGCGACCAGCATGCCCGTGATGGCGCCCGACTTGAAGGCGATGTCGAGGCCGGCGGCAAGGCTGTTGGAAGCAGCCTGCGCGGTGCGCACATTGGCGCGCACCGAAACGTGCATGCCGATGAAACCGGCCGCGCCCGAGAGCACGGCGCCGATCAGGAAGCCGATGGCGGCGGTAGCCGACAGAAGCCACCAGGCCAGGATCAGCACGACGATGCCGACGATGGCGATGGTGGTGTACTGGCGCGCCAGATAGGCCTGGGCGCCCTCGCGTATGGCAGCTGAAATTTCCTGCATGCGCGCATTGCCCTGATCGGATGCAAGAACCGACCGCGTCGCCCAGATGGCGTAAAGGACAGAAAGCAAGCCGCAGGCGATGACGGCGGTAAGTATGGTCATTGCCGGATTTTCCTCGATTGGTGGCCCAAAAGTTCCCCTCCCTGGGCCGTTGAGCAAAGATCGAATCCCGCGCGGCGGAATCCGCCTCTTCGCATCGGTGTATGCGAAACAGGGTCGCGAACGTCAAGATATTGTTCGATTTTTGCCCGCATTTCGCCCGAAAGTCCGGGGCCTGGGAATGCCACTCGACATCGGTGGCAAGCTGTATCGATTGAAATCAGGGCTGAGGCCGCGCCGCGCGGCAGGTTCGGCACGCTCGACATTGTCCGGACGGCGCAAAACCGCCGCGGACGGGCCGTGTCTCAACCGGTCTGCTGGCCCATCCTGCGCGCCGCGTAACGCTCGATCGCCGACAGCCCGTCATAGATCAGGACGGCAAGCCCGGCGACGATAAGGCCGCCTTGCAGAACGAAAGCCAGGTTGTTCGACTGCAGCCCCGCGATGATGACCTCGCCCAGCGTCTTGGCCGCGACGGTGGAGCCGATCGTCGCCGTAGCGAGACTGATCACCACCGACAGCCTGATGCCGCCGAGAATGATCGGCGCGCTGAGCGGCAATTCGACCCGCACCAGCCTCTGCCAGGCCGTCATGCCGGCGCCGCGCGCCGCTTCCATGACGTTCGCCGGAAGCGTGGTGAGCGCGGTGAGCGCGTTCTCGAAGATCGGCAGCAGGCCATAGAGGAAGAGCGCGATCAGCGTCGGCTTCTCGCCGAAGCCGACGGCCGGCACCGCGAGCGCGAGCACCGCGACCGGTGGGAAGGTCTGTCCGATATTCACCACCGCGCGCGACAACGGCAGGAACTCCGCGCCCGCCGGCCTGGTCACGAGGATGGCAAGCGCCACCGCAACCAGGGTTGCCCCCAGCGTAGCGATCAGGACGGTGCGCAGATGCAGCAATGTCAGCGACAGCAGGCTACCCTGGTTGTAGATGGCCGGCGCGCCATTCTCGGTCAACGGCTTCAGCAGCGGTTCGAACCAGCCGGGACTGATCACGAACGCGACGAGAAGCAGAAACAGAGCGAGACGGAGCAGCGCCGGAAGCCATGCCTTCATGCCGGCCTCGCCGCGCGGCTGACCAGCCCGTCCACCGTGACCCGGCCGATCACCTTACCGTCTTCGTCCTTTACCGGCAGCGCGGGACGCCCGGACCAGAGGAGTTCCGCCAGCGCGTCGCGCTGACTGGCGTCATCGGGTATGGCCTCCCCGTCCGCCGAGCCGGTCTCCACGGCTTCGCGCACGCGGCCGAGCGAGAGCAGGCGGAAAGGTTTCTCGCTCGCCCCCACCAGCGTCTCGACGAAAGCATTGGCCGGCCGCGCCAGGATCTCGGCGGGCTTGGCGTATTGCACCAGCCTGCCTGCATCCATCACGGCTATCCTGTCGCCCATGTGCACGGCTTCCTCCATGTCATGGGTGACGAGGATGATGGTGGTGCCGAAACGCTTCTGGATCGCCAGCAGGTCTTCCTGCGCCTTGGTGCGGATGATCGGGTCGAGCGCGCCGAACGGTTCGTCCATCAGCAGCACGTTGGGTTCGGCCGCAAGCGCGCGCGCCACGCCGACGCGCTGCTGATGGCCACCGGAGAGCTCATGCGGGTAGCGCGAGCCATAAATCTCAGGATCGCGCTGGTAGAGCGTCATGAAGTCGTCGACGCGGCTCATGATGCGCGCGCCATCCCAGCCGAGCAGCGTCGGGACGGTGGCGATGTTCTGGGCGACGGTGCGGTGCGGAAACAGGCCGTGCCCCTGGATGGCGTAGCCGATGCGGCGACGCAGCTGGTAGCCGGGCAGCGAACGGTTGTCGACGCCGTCGAGCCTGATGGCGCCGGACGTCGGCTCGACCAGCCGGTTGATCATCCTGAGCAGTGTCGTCTTGCCGGAGCCGGAGGTGCCGACGATGACACAGATGCTGCGTGGCTCGATGACCATCGAAACGTCGTCGACGACCGCGACGCCGTCGTACCGCTTGGTGATGCTTTCGATCTCGATCATGCCGCTTCGGCCTCGCGCCGTGTGGAGGAACTCATTTCGACCGCCGCGTCGAGGATAATGGCCGCGGCAAAGGCCAGCACGACCGTCGGCACGGCGCCCAGCAGCACCAGGTCCATCGCCGTCTGGCCGATGCCCTGGAACACGAACACGCCGAAGCCGCCGCCGCCGATCAGCGCGGCGATGGTGGCAAGGCCGATGTTCTGCACCAGCACGATGCGAATACCGGTCAGGATCACCGGGAAGGCCAGCGGCAGCTCGACACCGAACAGGCGCTGTCGGTCGGTCATGCCCATGCCCCGGGCGGCATCGTTGGCGGCACGCGGCACGCCGGCAAGGCCCACTACCGTGTTGGCGACCACCGGCAGCAGCGAATAGAGGAAAAGCGCCACGAAGGCGGGCGCCGTGCCGATACCACGGATGCCGAGCGCGGCCGCGCCGGGCACGTGCACCGCCACCCAGCCAAGCGGGGCGATCAGCAGACCGAACAGGGCAATCGAAGGAATGGTCTGGATGATGTTCAGCACATTGAGGACCCCTGCCCGAAGCCTGTCGACACGATGACAGAGAATCCCAAGCGGCAACCCCACGAGCACGGCGGCGACGAGCGATCCCAGCGCCAGCGTCACATGCTTGCTCGCCTCGTTCCAGAAGCTGTCGGCGCGGTTCGTGTATTCCTTTAGGCTCGACAGGCTGCTCCAGCTCCCGGACGGCAGAAGCGCCCCGACGGCAAGAACCGCGATGAACAGGACCCCGACCCGCGCCCACGGCGACAGGTTCAGCCGGCTCAGCACATCGGCCAGGAGCAATGCGAAGGCAAATACCAGCAACCAGAAACCGGAGGCCGGCGAGACCCGGGCGAAGGTGTTTCCGGCCGGCGTCAGGAAGCTGGCCGCCACGCCGATGAGCAGCGCGAGAGCCGCGAGCGCGACGATGCTTGCCAGCAGTCGCAACGCAAGCGGCGTCCTGAGCAGGGCAACGATGCCGCAAGCAATCAGGATCGCGAACAGCAGCGGACCGAGCGTCGGCGGCAACGCCTCGATGATGGAGCGCGCCTCACCCGGTACGATGCGGTTGGCGCGGAACGTCGCGAACGGCGCCGCGAACACGGCATAGGCCACCATCGCGGCAATGACGACGCCGAGCTTGTCGAAGCGAATGCTCACCGTCCCCCCAATACAATCGACCGGCGCGCCGCGAGCACGGCGCGCCGGCATGACATTACTTCAAGAAGCCGTTCTTCTTGAGGAAATCCTCGGCGACGGCCTTGGCCGGCTCACCACCGACCTGCACGCGGCCATTCAACTCCTGCAGCGTGACGAGGTCGAGCTTGGCGAAGACCGGCTTGAGCAGCGCTTCGATCTCCGGATGTTCCTTCAGGACCGCCTCGCGGATGATCGGCGCCGGCTGGTAGACCGGCTGCACGCCCTTGTCGTCCTCGAGCACGACGAGACCCGACGGCGCGATACCGCCATCGGTGCCGTAGACCATGGCCGCGTTGGCGCCGTTCGTCTGGTTCGCCGCCGCCGCGATCGTCGCAGCCGTATCGCCGCCGGAGAGGGTTATCAGTTGGTCCGGCTTGAGGGTGAAGCCGTAGGTGGTCTGGAAGGCCGGAAGCGCGGCGGCCGAATTGACGAACTCGGCGGAGGCGGCCAGCACGATCTTGCCGCCACCCGCGACATACTTGCCGAAGTCGGACAGGTTGACGAGCTTGTTGGGCTCGGTCACGTCCTTGCGCAGCGCGATCGCCCAGGTGTTGTTGGCGGGCGACGGCGACAGCCACACGATCTTGTTGGCGTCGTAGTCGAGCTTCTTGGCGGCTTCATAACCCTTGGCCGCATCCTTCCAGAGCGGGTCATCGGCCTTCTGGAAGAAGAAGGCGGCATTGCCCGTGTATTCCGGATAGATGTCGATCTCGCCCGCGGTGATCGCCTTGCGCACCACCGGCGTGGCGCCGAGCTGGATGCGATCGGTGGTCTTGATGTTGTTGGCGTTGAGGACGAGCTGGATGATGTTGCCCAGCACGCCGCCTTCCGTGTCGATCTTCGAGGACACGACCACCTGGGCGCTGGCGGAGGCTGCGGTGATGGCAAGCGCGAACGCGGCGCCGGCCAGGAGTTTGATGGAACGCATGATGGAAATCCCTTGCTTGGAACCGGAATCCGGTTGGGCGGGAATTGAGCATGGCTTCAACGCCCAGTCTGCGTACAGGGTTTCATAACAGCGGGGGCCGGCGCAATAATTTTGTTCGTACCCGGCCTCTGTCGCCCGACGCTTACCACCACCGTGCTGTCAGCTCGATGGTCACAAGACAGGGCGCGAAGCGAAATGGTTACGACGCGGTCTCGCGCGCGCGTTTGATCTTCAGGACGCCGAGCGCGGCGAAGCAAAGCATCGTCACCGGAAGGATCATCCAGTTGAGCATGTTCCAGCCCCACGCATTGTAGACGATGCCGGACAGGAGCGAGGCACAGGCGACCGAGCCGAACAGCACGAAGTCATGGAATCCCTGCACCTTGGCCTTCTCCGAAGGACGGTAGCTCATGGCAACGATGGCGGTGGCGCCGATGAAGCCGAAGTTCCAGCCGAGACCGAGCAGGATGAGCGCTGCCCAGAACTGCCACAGCGCTATGCCCGACAAGGCGACGGCGGCGCAGCCGATCAGAAGCAGCAGGCCGACCGCGACGATGCGCTCGGCGCCGAAGCGGTGGATCAGTCTGCCGGTGAAGAAGCTTGGCCCGTACATGGCCATGACGTGCCAGGAGATGCCCAGCGTGGCGTCGTCCGTCGACAGGCCGCAGCCGACCATCGCGAGCGGCGCGCCGGTCATCACGAAGCTCATCAGCGTGTAGCTGCCGACCGCGCAGAACAGCGCCGCGACAAAACGGGGCGCGGTCACGATCTGCCGGAGCGGTCGCGCTTCGCCGAGGCTGGCCGGCGTTTTGGCGGATGCCCTGGCGGGAAGACGCAACAGCGACAGGATGGTCGCGCCGGCGGCGGCCAGCAGCAGGATCGACGCGAACGACCCGGCAAACATCACCGGGGCAAACAACTCACGGGTGAAGATGACGATCTGCGGCCCGAGTATGGCGGTGATGATGCCGCCGGCCAGTACGAAGGAGATGGCGCGGGCCTTGAATTCGGGCGGCGCGTTGTCAGCCGCGGCGAAGCGGAACTGCTGGACGAAGGCGCCGCCGACGCCGATCACGGCCAGGCCGAAAGCAAACAGCCAGAAGCTGCCATGGAAAAGCGCCAGCGTCGCGACCAGCCCGCCAAGAGCCGTCACGGCGGTGCCGGTCATGAAGCCGTTTCGCTGGCCGAGCCGACGGATGATGGCCGCCGCCGGCAACGCGCCCAGCGCCACGCCGAGGTTGAAACCGGTGATCGGGGCGGTTGCCAGCGATTTGTCGGGGCCTAGCAGATAGTGGCCGGCGAGCGCACCCATCGATATGGCAATCGGCGCGGCCGATCCGACGATCGCCTGCGAAGCGGCAAAGATGATCGCCGTGCGGCGCGCCTCCGCGCCCGTTCCACTCACCGCTACGGTCATGCTTCCTTGCCGCGACCCTCGCCACGCACGCGGCGGGAAACGCGATCGAGCACGGCATTCACAAGCTTCGGCTCGTCTTCTTCGTAGAAGGCCTTGGCGATATCGACATATTCCGACACGACGACGGCGACGGGCACGTCCTCGCGCTTCAGCAATTCATAGACACCGGCGCGCAGAATGGCGCGCAGCGTCGAATCCAGCCGCGACAGCGGCCAGTCGTCGGTCAGGGCCTGGCGGATGATCGGGTCGACCGTCTTCTGGTTCTCGACGACACCCGCAAGGATGGCGCGGAACCACTGCGCGTCGGCCTCGCGATAAAGCGCGCCGTCCACTTCCTTGCCGACGCGAAACGCCTCGTATTCGGCCGTCGTCTCGAAGACGCCGCTGCCGGCAACATCCATCTGGTAGAGCGCCTGCACCGCCGCGAGACGGGCCGCGCCACGCTTGTTGGCGTGACGGACGGGTGGTTTGCCGGGCGACTCGGGTTCGCTCACGATTTAGCTCCCAGCCGTTCCCTCAGGGCGATCATGGTGAGCGCCGCGCGCGCGGCAAAGCCGCCCTTGTCGCCCTCCGAGCGCTTGGCGCGCGTCCAGGCCTGCGCGTCGTTTTCCGTAGTCAGGATACCGTTGCCGATGCAGACGGAATCCTGAACCGACAAGTCCATCAGCGCGCGGCTGGATTCGTTGGCGACGATGTCGAAATGATAGGTATCGCCGCGGATGATGGTGCCGAGCGCGACGAAGCCGTCGAAACCGGTGCGGCCGTCGGCCGCGCCGTCCAGCGCGAAAGCGATGACGGCCGGAATTTCGAGCGAGCCGGGAACGGTCACGACCTCATAGGTCGCGCCGACCTCATCGAGCGCGCTCGTGGCGCCTTCGAGCAGCGCGTCGGCGAGATCGTCGTGAAAGCGCGCCTCGACGATCAGAAGATGAGCCTTGCGCTTGGGGCGGATGAACGCCTTGCCGTGTTGAGATGTACCAGCCATTGATATCTCCGGGAGATTGCCGGGTGACTTAGGCCGAAGCGGAGTTGATCGCAAGCGGAAGATTGGCGGAAGTGCGTGGGGCTATTGGTCGGGCCACCCAGCACTTACCAGGCTAGATCCCGCGCCGGCCTTGCCGTGCCACATGCACCATGATGTCATCGAGCATGTCTTCGATCGACCCGTGATCGTGCCCCGAGCGACGCAGATCGCCCAATAGAGCAAGAACTGATCCAATTTCGACAGCTCCGTGGATACGCGCGATATGACCGATCCCAGTGATCGCGATATCGCGCACCGAGTGATCGGCATGGTGGGCGAATTTGAAGCACACGTCCTGAGCAAGGCGCCAATCGTCATGCCAGGAGATGCTCAGGATCGCTCTGATTTGTTCCGGAATGTCGTCCGAAAGCAAACTCGCGTACGTCCGGGAACGATCGAATTCCCTGACGCCTTCGTAAACGAGAGTCGCAGCCCCCTTATTCAAAGCCCCGCTTTCGCTGCGTCCGCCAGGCGGGCGGCGTAGCGGGCCATGGTGTCGATCTCGATGTTGACGCGATCGCCGGCCTGACGCTCGCCCCAGGTGGTTACGCTCAGAGAATGGTGGATCAGCAGCACGTCGAAACGCGTGCCCTCGACCCTGTTGACGGTGAGCGAGGTGCCATCGAGCGCCACCGAACCTTTCGGCGCGATGAACTTCGCCAGATCGCGCGGCGCCTCCAGCGTGAAGCGCACCGCGTCGCCCTCTTCCTTCCGTTCCACGATCTCGGCCATGCCGTCGACGTGGCCGGAGACGATATGACCGCCAAGCTCATCGCCGATCTTCAGCGCCCGTTCGAGATTGATCCTGGTGCCGGCCTTCCAGCTCGAGGCCGTGGTCAGCCTTAGTGCTTCCTCCCAGGCCTCGACCTCGAACCAGCGGGCGTTCGAGCCGCCATCCGGCAGCGCCGTCACGGTCAGGCAAACGCCGCCGCAGGAGATCGAGGCGCCTATGGCGATCGTCTTCGGGTCGTAGGCGGTATCGATGCGCAGGCCGATCCCTTCGCTCAGCGGCTTTATCGCAGCCACGGTACCGACATCGGTGACTATTCCCGTAAACATCAGATATCCCTTATCCATTCGGCATAGGTATCGTCGCCAAACCGCATCTCGCGCAGCTTGCGAAAGCCGGCTGGAATGGAGCCGGCATCGACCGGCGAGGCGATGCCTTCCGGCCCGATCGCCTCCGGCCCCTGGAAGATCACGATCCGGTCGACAAGGTCATCGGCGAGGAACGCCTTGGCGACAGCCGCACCGCCCTCGACCAGGACGCTCGCCATGCCAAGTGCCGCGAGGTCGTCCAGAAGCTCCGGCAGGGCAACGCCGCCCTCATGTGTCTCGGTGCCGATGAAGCGCACGCCGGCGCGTTCCAGTGCCGCCCGCCTGCCCGCGTCGGCCTCCTCGCAGGCGGCGATGTAAAGCGGGACCCTGTCGATCCCCGCCACCAGCTTGGAGCCTTCCGGCAGCCTGATCTGCCGATCGAGGACGATGCGCGCCGGAGAGCGCTTTTCCAGTCCCGGCAAGCGCACGGTCAGCGCCGGATCATCCTCCAGCGCGGTGCCGATGCCGACCAGTATGGCATCGGCCTCGGCCCGCATCAGATGCACTTCGCGACGCGCCACCTCGCCGGTGATCGAAACCTGACCTCCGCCCCTCACCCCGATCTTGCCGTCGCTGGAAAGGGCAAGCTTGAGAATCACTTCCGGCCGTTTCTTGAGCGATCGAATCAAGTAGCCGGCCAACTGCTCGGAGGCCTCGGCGGCAAGCACCTTCTCGACCACCTCGATGCCAGCGGCGCGCAGGATGGCGTAGCCCTTGCCCGAGACGCGGGGATCGGGATCGCTGGCGGCGCCGACGACACGCGCTATGCCGGCATTGACCAGCGCATTGGCGCAGGGCGGCGTGCGGCCATGATGCGCGCAAGGCTCCAGCGTGACATAGGCGGTTGCTCCCCCCCCCCCTTCGCCCGCCCCGGCCCGCGCCCCGGTCGCCGCACGCCGCCCCCCCCCCGTAGCGGGCACGCCCGGGCCCGCGAGCATCGGCCCGGCGCCATCGTCACGCACGATGATCGTGCCGACCGACGGATTGGTCGATGTGCGGCCCGAATTGCGGCGGGACAGCCGCAGCGCGGCGGCCATGTAACGGCGATCGAGGGCCTCCTGCCCGCGTTCCGGGGACTCGGCCGCCATGTCAGCCGGCGTCCTCTTCGCTGTCTTCCCTCACCTCGTCTCCCTTGAGCTCGCCCAGAAGCTCGTGGAAGTCCTTGGCCTCGCGGAAATTGCGATAGACCGAAGCGAAACGGACGTATGCGACATCGTCCAGCGACTTGAGCGCCTCCATCACCAGCCGGCCGATCTCGCCGGAGGCCACTTCGCTTTCGCCGGAGCTCTCCAGCTGGCGCACGATGCCGGTCACAGCGCGATCGATGCGCTCAGGATCGACATTGCGCTTGCGGACGGCGGTCTCCATCGAGCGTAGCAGCTTGTCGCGGTCGAACGGAACCTTGCGACCGGATTTCTTGATGACGACCAGATCGCGCAATTGCACGCGCTCGAAGGTGGTAAAGCGGCCGCCGCAATCGGGACATACGCGACGCCGACGGATCGCGGCTCCGTCTTCGGCGGGACGCGAATCCTTCACCTGCGTATCTTCGGACTGGCAATAGGGGCAGCGCATGGTGAGCCTTCGGGTTTGCGATTCTCGTCGGGCCAAAGGCTTAGAGCCTTTTGCCCGAATGGCAATGCGATGGGACTGGCCCCTCGCCCCTCAGAGATAGCGAGGGCAGAGGAAGATTGCCAGCACGGCGGCCAGCCACACGCCTATGTCGCCCAGCCTACCTTTCGCCTGGATCAGGGCGCGACATCAGCGGTCGGGAAGCCGCACCAGGTGCCGAGGCTCCGATAGGCCTTGGTGAAGCCGTCCATCTCGACGTTCGTGATCGGCACATCACCAACGGTGACGAACAACGCCGTCGCGCGCCGCATGGCTTTCAGCAGCGCCAGTGTGGACTTGGCCTGGTTGTCCACCAGCCATTGGTGCTGCGGGCCGACGGCGCCCCCGTCGCGCACGGCAAGCTTGACCTTGTTCTGGCCGTCATCGAAGACGGCGTAGATCGTCTTGCTCTTCGGCACGCTCTTGCTGGCTATGCCCAGGGCGACCGCCGGATAGCCTTTCGGTGGGAGCGCGTCATCGTTCGATATGCTCAGCGTCAGCGTGCCGATGGCGCCGGCCTCGTCGGCAAAGGCCGTTGAGGCCGCACAGGTCTTGTGCACGTCCTGGCCGGTGCCGAGTTCGTCCACAGTGGCAGACCATTTGCCGAAGGTTTCCGTCTTCGGCTCAGCCAGCGCCGGGCCAGCAAAAAACGCCAGCACGGCAAGGGCTCCCAACGGCCCAAGGGCCCACAGCTTCGTCTTCATCCGGATCGCTCCTCTTTTGCGGAGGGTGCGTCAGCCGACAACGATGCGCAAGCGCTCTGCCGACGGTCGGCGCATGACGCCGGGTGAGTCCACCCGGCCGCCTTGCGCCGAAATGCGCCTTATCCCTTCAGTCGAGCGCCTTGCGGCCCTCAGCCGAGATACGGATACAGCGGGAAGCGGTCCGTCAGCGCCACAACCTTGGCCTTGACGGCAGCCTCGACGGCGGCATTGCCCTCGTCGGAATTGGCAACCTTCAGCCCGTCCAGAACCTCGGCAATCAGCTTGCCGATCTCGCGGAACTCGGCCTGGCCGAAGCCGCGCGTGGTGCCGGCCGGGGTACCGAGCCGCACACCGGAGGTGACGAAGGGCTTTTCGGGGTCGAAAGGAATGCCGTTCTTGTTGCAGGTGATGTTGGCGCGGCCCAGTGCTGCCTCGGCGCGCTTGCCGGTTGCGTTCTTCGGTCGCAGATCGACCAGCATCAGGTGGTTGTCGGTGCCGCCCGAAACGATGTCGAGGCCGGTTTCCTGCAAGCTCGAGGCGAGCGCCTTGGCATTGGCGACAATGCTTTCGGCATAGGCCTTGAAGCTCGGCTTCAGCGCCTCGCCGAACGCTACCGCCTTGGCGGCGATGACATGCATCAGCGGGCCGCCCTGCAGGCCGGGGAACACGGCCGAGTTCATCTTCTTGGCGATGTCCTCGTCGTTGCACAGGATCATGCCGCCGCGCGGACCGCGCAGCGACTTGTGCGTGGTCGTCGTCACCACATGGGCATAGGGCAGCGGCGACGGATGGACGCCGCCGGCCACGAGGCCCGCAATGTGGGCCATGTCGACCATCAGATAGGCGCCGACCGCGTCGGCGATCTCGCGGAAGCGCTTCCAATCCCACACGCGCGAATAGGCGGTGCCGCCAGCCAGGATAAGCTTCGGCTTGGTCTCATGCGCGGTCTTTTCGATCGCGTCCATGTCAAGGAGATGGTCGTCCTTGCGCACGCCATAGGAGACGACCTTGAACCACTTGCCGCTCATGTTGACCGGCGAGCCGTGGGTAAGATGGCCCCCCGAGTTCAGGTCGAGGCCCATGAAGGTGTCGCCAGGCTGCAGCAGCGCCAGGAACACGGCCTGGTTCATCTGGCTGCCGGAGTTCGGCTGGACGTTGGCGAAATTGCAGCCGAACAGCTTCTTGGCGCGCTCGATGGCCAGTTCCTCGGCCACGTCGACGAACTGGCAACCACCATAGTAGCGCTTGCCCGGATAACCCTCTGCATATTTGTTGGTCATGATCGAGCCTTGTGCTTCGAGCACGGCACGCGAGACGATGTTTTCCGACGCGATCAGTTCGATCTCATGACGCTGACGACCGAGCTCGTTGCGTATGGCGCCGAAGATCTCGGGATCGGCGTCGGCAAGCGTGGTCTCGAAGAAGGATTCGAATTTGCTGGACGCTGCCGCTGCTGTAGCCATGGCCTGATTTCCCTTGTGTCCGGAGGTCTGCGAGGGTTCGCCGCGCCATTAACACAGTTGTTTTCGCCTCGCCACGTTTGCGGCGCGAAATTTGCTGGCCGGAATGCGGCATAGAGCGGCAGGCATGCCCAAGGGATCGGACATGCCGCCCAATCCGCCCCGTCCAAGCATGTTTTTGCAACGCCTGGCGATGGCGCCGTGCCACAGGAATGCCAAGGCTATTTGCGGGCCTGCCGTCCGTTGAGAAGGGCTTCGGACAAGGTGATCTCGGAGAACAGTGCCTGCAGCGTGTGGTCGTTGATCTCGCCGCTGCGGAACATGTCGCGCAAGGCCAGACGCTCGGCCTCGATCGCGGCAAGCCGCATCTCGCGTTCCAACCTTCCGGCTTCGCGCGCCTCGGCGCGCAGGTCGTTGGCGTCGTCTGCGGCGGCGATGCGCCGCCTATAGCCCGCGATGAGATTCTCGGTCGCGGCAAGGCGGGCCGCCCCCGCCCCGTCCCCCCCGGCGCCCCCCTCCCCCGCCCCGCTTTCCCGGCGCGCTCTGGCCCCCCCCCCCGCCCCGCCGCGGGCGCGGCGTTCCCCCCCGCCCCCCGCGTCCCCCCCCGCCCCCCCCACCCCCCCCCCCCAACGCGGCAAAGCTACCGTGGCGACGAGCAGGGAACAGATGATGACGCCAGCGGCGAGGAAGATCACCAGGTCCCGCGCCGGAAAGGGCGAACCATCGCGCATCGCCAGCGGCAGCGAAAGGATGCCGGCGAGCGTAATGGCGCCGCGCACGCCCGCCACCGACCCGGCCAGCCTGACCCGAAAGCCGAACGTCTCGGCCGCGCGACCCTTCAGGCGCGCAATGATGGCCGTTACGATCTCGCTGGTCCAGATCCAGATGAAGCGCAGCCCGATGAGACAGGCCGTCAGCGCAACCACGATGAGGATCGGCTGGATGACCGGATAGTTACCGCGCAGCTCGGGCGGCACGGCGCGGATTATATCAGGCAGTTGCAGGCCGAGCATGACGAAGATGGCGCCGTTGAACACGAAGGTCAGCGTCGTCCAGAACGAGATCGTCTGCATGCGGGCCGAGACGTTGAGATGGCGAAAGACACCGGACAGGCTGATGCACAGGCCCGCGGTCACGGCGGCCAGGATGCCTGATCCTCCCAGTTCCTCGGCCGCCAGGGAGGCGACGAACGGCATGAGGATCATGACCAAGC
>Ga0066256_1003564_pt1 | contig 14840 bp, 9 predicted proteins | sample ThiBio_1000_biof_FD_87107 | JGI IMG/M metagenome (GOLD analysis project Ga0066256, IMG submission 87107) | Wastewater bioreactor microbial communities from Cape Town, South Africa - Thiocy_expt_1000_biof (version 2) | ecosystem: Engineered > Bioreactor > Thiocyanate-remediating >...
ACTCAGCGTGGCAATGAAACTGCAAAAACTAAACAACAATGGCTACGCGCCAGTCGAGACCCACCAGCGTGAACTTGGCGGCGCCAAAGGCGGTGGCCAGCGCGCGCACGTCTGCCACCAGGTCACGCAGGCGGTAGTCTGCCGCGCCGCAGTACGACGGCTCCGGCATGCTGGTCTCGCCGTAGCCGCGCAGGTCCACCGCCACCACGCGGTGCGTGGCGCAGTGCGCCGTCAGGAAGTGGCGGTAAGAGTCTCAGCACTCGGGGAAGCCGTGCAGGCACAGCATGAGGGGGGCGTCAACGGGTCCCTTTGCCACATAGTGGAACTTGATGCCGTTTGCCACCACGTAGCCGTGCGTGCCCCACGCCGGGTCTTGCAGCAGCTCGGCAGGGTACGGCCGCGGCCGCGACCGCGAGCAAGCCGCTCGCGGCGACAGCGCCATTCGCACCGCCAGCTGCACGCCGTACAGGCTGGCAAACACCACCCCCAACAGGCAGGCGCCCAGAAACGTAGCGGCGTCCGCCACCGCCCACGCCACCGCCGCCATCGCCATCTTGTTGTCTTACCGTTTTCTGCTGCAGCACAGCACTTGCACCTTGGGGCCCAAGTTGGGGGTCGTCAGAATTCCGAATCAAATCAAAATGACACCGCTGCCGCACACAAATCCAAAAGCTGAAACGACGCCGCCACCCACGTGGCTGTCAATTCCACCACACCGCAAGCAACTACAGCGGCAGCAACGCAATTTTGCACCACCACCCCAGATGCGCTGCAGCTGTGTGATGCTTGCTGCGTAGATTGGCTCATCGTATCTTGAGCGCGACAGCACGGCAGGCAGATGATCAGCGCAGAAATTTGGCAGCAGGAGCACCAATCTAACACATTTGTTCCATTGGCGGTGTCGTCTTGGCGTGCGCTTGGCAGCTACTGTTGTTATTGCGTTGTGATGTGGGCGGCAGCGGGCGCGTTCAAAGATACCGCTGTGCCCGCCCATCCCCGAGTCCGCCGTCGGTTCCCCATTACCGGTATTATCACCACACACAGATGCAATGGCCAAGGAGCGCGCAAATAGCAGCTGCAGTCCTATTCTATATTGAGCGACCCGCAGCTCGCTGGTTCGAGGCCAGCATTGGAGTTACGATCACTGCCCACCTCCACAGTTAGAGCTCCTCCTACTCCACCGACGGCCGCCACAACGATGGCACGCAAGGGCGGCGCGGTGGTGGTGATGGATGACAGCGACGACTCGGAGGACGTGCCCATTGCGCCGCGGGCGGCGCAGCAGCGTGCGGCGGCAGCGGCGGCCGCTGCAGCAGCTGCTGCTGAAGCGGCGGCGTCGGCACAGGCGGCGGCAGACGCTGCCGAGGCGGCAGCGGCGGAGGCGGTGGCAGACGCTGCGGATGCGGCGGCGGCAGAGGCAGCTGCTGCGGAAGCCAGCGATGAGGAGCGGGCACGGCGGTCACGTGCAGGCGCTGGCGCGCGGGGGCGTGGGCGCGGGCGTGGCGGCGGTGGTGCGAAGGCGGCAGCAGCTGGGCGCAAGGGCGGCAAGCCAGCGGGTCGGCGGCGGCGCAGTGACGATGACGATGACGACGACGAGGATGACGACTCGGGCGTGACGACGGGCAGCGAAGACGACGACTTTGACGACTCGGAGCCGTCCTCTGACTCCTCCTCTGATGACGACTTTGACGAGGACGACGACAGCGATGACGAGGGGTTTGGTAGCCGCCGGCGTCGGCGGCCTGCGGCACCCAAGAAGCCGCGTGGCGGCGCAGCAGCTGCAAAGCGCGGCGGCGGCGGCCCAGCCGCACGGGGTGGGCGCGCAGCTACCACGAAGCCCGCAACCGGCGCACCAGCTGGCGGCCGTGGCAAGGTAGCGGCGTCCACCATTGACATCATTGACGACAGCAGCGACGACGTTAGCGTCGTTGACGGTGGCGGCGGCGGCGGGAGCAGTGGGGCAGGTCGTGCTGCACCCGCGCCCGCGTCTGCGCCCGCACCCGCACCCGCTGCTGCGGCGGGTGCCAAGCGGCCGCGTGCAGCCGCCAAACCCAAGGCGGAGGGCGCGGCACCGAAAGCCAAGCGCGCGCCGGCCGCCGCCAAGGTGGACCATTTTGACGCCGCTGACACGGGCGGGACGCTGGAGCGCAACCGGCAGATTGCGGCGCTGATCACGGCGCTGGCGGACATGGAGCGCGCTGCCATCCAGCCGGGTGACAGCAACGCGTTTTGGAAGATCCAGGGCAAGATGAAGGCGGCGGACGCCATCGCCGGCGCCGCCATCCCACTGCAATCCGGCCTGCAGGCGTCCAAGGTGTTGAAGGGCGTGGGTGCCGCCACAGCCACCCTGGTGGATGAAATTATCAAGACCGGCACACTGGCGGCGCTGGTTGAGAAGGTGCGTGCCGCCAACATATTCATGGTTGTGCACCGTGCACACCACCGTAACACATGCCCCCCCCCCCCCCCCCCCTCCCACCCCCCTAACAACAACAGGGAGGCGACCCGCGCTACCTGGGGTTGACGCAGCTGCAGAAGGTGCCTGGCATCAACGCCACGCGCGCTGCGACGCTGTATGACACGCACCACATTGGGACGGTGGCGGAGCTGGCGCGCGTGCCGCACCTGCTCACGCCGGCGCAGTTGCTGGAGGCGACCTACTTTGTGGATTTCCAGCGCGCCGCGCCGGCTGAGCAGGTGGCAGCGGTGGATGATGCGCTGGCGGCGGTGCTGCGGGATGGGTGCGGCGGCGCGTTCAACGGCGCTGTGTGCGGCGCGTACCGACGCGGGGAGGCCACGTGCCGTGATGTCGACGCCGTGCTGGTGGCCACCGCCGCGGGGGCGTCATTGGTGGACGGCCTGGCGCTGGTGCTGGACGCCGGTGTGGCGGCGGGCTTGTTCACGCAGTACGTCGTGCTGGAGGGCGGCACCAGCGCCGTGGTTGCGGTCCCGCTGCCAGTGGGCCGCACCGTGCCGCCCGTGTCTGCCGCTGACATGGCGGCAATTGTACGCACTGCCACGCGCCCGCTGCCGGCGGCGGCAGCAGCGGCGGCACCCGCCGCCGTTGTACCGCGTGCGGCCGCTGCGTCAGAACCAGCTGCGGCCGTTGCGGCAGAGCCGGCAGAGGACCCCTTTGGTGACCTGGAGATCCCCGACGTGGATGCCGTGGACGCGTTTGAGGCAGCCGCGCTGCAGACCGCCTCCGCGCAGTTTGCCACCGCGGACAACATGCGCGACATGCGCGCAGCGGCAGCGCAACGGTCAGCCGCAGCCGCCGCTGCTGCGGCCCCTGCTGCTGGCGATGGCGGCGGTGGTGGCGGTGGCGGCGGTGGGTCCAGTAGCGGCGCGGGCGCGGCCGCGGCGGCGGAGGCGGCGCTGGACCTCAGCGTGCCGGCGCAGTTTCTGCGGCTGCGCCTGCTGGCGGTGCGTGACTGTGACGCTGGTGCCGCCCTGATTACCGCCACCGGCCCGCCGGCATACTTGGAGATGCTGCGCAAGCATGCGGCAAGCGTGGACATGGCGTTTGACGGCGTGTCGGTGCGCCCACTGCACAAGACGACACTGAGCGCAGCGGTGGTGGGCGGCGCAAAGAAGGGCGCTGCCGGGTTCTTTAAGAAGCCGGCGGCTGCAGCAGCAGCGCCCGCGGGTGAAGCGCGCGTGATCACCGAGGCTGGCGCGCCGCTGGCGCTGGGCACGGAGGAGGCGGTGTTTGCCGCATTGCACCTGCCGGCCGTGGAGCCCACCGCCCGTGCTGCTGCTGCCGCTGCGGCCGCTGCCACTGCCGCCGCTGCCGCCGCTGCTGCTGCTCCAAGTGCCGCGGCAGCAGCAGCGGGGGAGTAGCCGCACTGGCACACACGCCACCGTCACATGTTCAAATGGGTTGACCAACAGCAAGATCCGAGATGCGAAGATACGGCACGTCCACCACGTCACCCGGTGCCATGATTCCAAGTAAAGGCGCACACCACACGCACGTGTAATCACCGCACCCGCTGCAAAAGCTGACATGCAGCTGCCATACCTGCGTGTCTCAGTGCCGCCGTAGTGATTTGCGTTTGCGTTCAGAAGTTTGCTGTTTGCACCGGCACCCACCATCGGCGGTGGTGACGGACGGGGAAACGAAGTGCGAGAGAGAAGAAGAAAGAGCGAGATAGTGTGTGCCGACTGCGGAGGAGGCAGCTGCAGGGGGAGCGGGACAAGCAAGACACGAGGGACGGGGCAAATCCTACCGGACGGCAGCTTGGGTGGCAGGTGGTGGCAAGTGCCGGGGCAACGGCGCGTCGCCGGACTGAGCCGGAAGCGGGTATCATCGCAACAACGGCTACCAAGCCACGTGGTCGTACGGACAAACGCACGGTGCGGCGCCTGTGTTGCCTCTGCGGCCACCATGGCTGCCGCTGCGCCAGAACCAGCGCCGCCCAGCAGTGCTACAGCGCCTGCTGTGGCGGCCACGCCGGATCGTAGTAGCGGCAGCAGTAGTAGTAGTAGCAGCAGTAGCGGCACAATGAGCCAACTTCGACATCCAGTGGTACGCACATGCTGACCGTCGGTGGGGCCGCGCCGTGAGCTGCTACTGGCCCACCAGTGACTATCACTTGCGCCCGCCCGCCCCCTTCTCCTTGTGCAGGTGTACTGGGTGGGCGCCGGCTTCCTTGCGGGTGCGTTGCATCTGTTGTAGTACAGGTGGGGTCGATAGTCTGCATGGCACCTGCGCACTCCCACACACCTCGCCCCATGTGCAGATGCGTACAATGTGTGGATTGGTGACATCCTGCGCGACGCCATGGCAATCACGGTATGTGGTGTCAGTGCATCGGAGGGTGGCGGTGCCAGATGCAATAATAACTCCACCCTAGTACACCCGTCGCCGTGCAGACGCCATTGACGTCGGACGTATCCAGCAGCCTGTCCACCGGGTTCCTTTCAGGTGCCGTGGTGGGAATGATTGGCGCGGGGCTGGCTGCCGACCTCATTGGGCGACGGCGCGTGTACATTGCTTCCGCGATCGTGCTGCTGGGTGCGACGCTGGGCTCCATGACCTGCAGCGGCGACAGCGCGCCGCACCAGCTGGCCATCTGGCGCACAATCGTGGGCGTCGGCATCGGCGCTGAGGTACGAGCGCGCCCCTTGCCGGTTACACTTGCAATCACACCACCACCAAAACGCACACACACATACACCCGGATGCACCCGCGCGCAGTACCCGCTGTCTGCAACTATTGTGGCGGAGCACGCCGACGCGGCGTGGCGCGGCAAGGCGCTGGCGGCCGTGTTCCTGGCACAGGGCGTGGGGCGTGTGGTGGCAACACTGGTGGCATACATGCTGGTGGCGTCGTCAATGAGCGCTAGCAGCGTGTGGCGCGTGATGCTGCTGCTGGGCGCGCTGCCCTACGTGCCGCTGCTGCGGTGGCGGTGGCGCCTGCCGGGTTCGTAGCGCGCATGGGTGGCTGCTCTTTGACGTCAGCACAGCCACACCAGAATCACACCCACACCCACACACCCACCTCGCAGATGACAAGCCACAATGTGATACGCCGCCACACCCCGCACACAGCCACGGCGCCTCGGATAGGGTACACTTGGAAGACTCGCTGTCGGCGGGAGACGGCACGCTGGTGCCGGTCGGCGGCAAGTCGCAACCCGGATTGCGGATTGCCGCCGCACCCGCCCCGGCGCCGGCGCCCGCGCCAGCACCCGCGCCCGCGCCGCCGCCGCCCCCCCCCGCCGCCCCGGCCCACCCCCCCCCGGCCAAACAGGCCGCCCAGGGCCCCGACCCCCCCCACACCCCCCACACACGGAACCGCCCCGCCCCGCGCACCCGCACGGCGCGCCGCCCCCCCCGCCGCAACCCTCAAGCGGCTGGTGGTGTTCAAGCGCAGCCTGGCGGCGGCGTGCGTCACCTGGTTCCTACTTGATGTGTTTTTCTATGGCCAGGGCGTGTGGACCGCCATGGTGATGTCGTTGATTGGCTTCCAGGCGGATGGCGGCGGTGTGGGTGTGCTGGACCGCACCACCGTCACGTCGGCGGCGCTGGGCGGCGTGGTGGTTGCCATCGTGGCGCTGCCGGGCTACGTGGGCGCTGTGGCGGCCATTGAACGGGTGGGCCGCCGGCGGCTGCAGGTGTACGGCTTTGCCGCGTGCGCGGCGGCATATTTCATCCTGGGGGTGGGCGACCGCCAGCTGCAGACGTCGCGGTACGGTGTGCCCTTTGTCCTGCTGTACGGCCTGGCGTTTGCATTTGCCAACATGGGGCCCAACACCACCACCTTCGTGCTGCCCGCCGAGCTCTTCCCCACCGCCTCGCGCGCCACCGCCTTTGGCCTCGCGGCGGCCGCCGGGAAGCTGGGTGCCGTGCTGGGCACCGCCGTCATGCCTGCCATCTTGCACGCGTACGACGACGACCCCAGTGGCGGCGGCGCGCAGCGTGGCGTAGCGGGGATGATGTACGTGGGCGCCGGCGTGGCGGGGGCGGGGGCGGGGGGCACCCGGGGGGTCTCGCCCGGGGCGCGCGGCGGGGGGCGCACCCGGCGGGACTCCGCGGCGCCCCCCCGCCCCCCGGTTTTTGCGGCGGCCCCAGGGGGCGGGGCGGCGCCCCCCCCCCCCCCCCCCCCCCCGCCCCCCCCCCCCCCACCTTACCACCCCCCCCCCCCGGCGGGGGAGCACCGCACGTTTGCCGCCGATCTTTAGGTTGGGCCTAGACTGCCCGTCGCCTTCTATTGTGTGTCCCCGGTTGTGCCACCTCGCCACCGCTGTTTTATTTATGCCTAGCCTGGCCAAGTAGCTCGTTTAACGCCCTGCCTTGAAGCGTGGGGTGACTGGTTGGATTCAACAAAGCAAAGCAAGCGGAGGCTTACGCGTCCTTCACGACGGCGTAGCGCAGCCACACGTAGCCCGTCTCGCCGGCATCCAGGGCGGAGATAAGCTTCAGGGGCACGCCAGCGCAGCCGGGGATGGCGCCCACAAGGGGCGCGGTGCCCGTGGCGCCGGCTGCCACGATGGTGGGCGCAATCAGCAGGCTGAGCTCGTCCACCAGGCCGTCGGCCAGCAGTGCGGCGTTCAGTGCGGCGCACCCATCCACACGCACGCGGCTGGCACCAAACTCGGCGCGCGCACGGCGCAGCGCCACGCGCAGGTCCACCTTATCCTCGCCAGCGCGGATGAAAGAGATGTGGCGCGCGGTGAGGTACTCCACGTACTCCGCCGGCGTGGCGTCCGAGATGAGCGCCACAAAGTCCTTCCAGATGCCAGACCGCCGCAGCAGGTGCCAGGTGCGGACGCGGCCACGGCTGTCCACCACCAAGCACACCGGCCGCTCGTCGCCCTCCTCCACCTCGCCCGGCGGCGCCAAGTCCTCCTCGCCCTCCGGCTCCACCTCCACGCCCTCCTTCGCCACCCCCAGCGCCGAGCACAGCGTGGCGGTCTCCTCCAGCTTGGTCGCCACGCCAAAGAACATGCGCGCGTCCGGCTCAAACCCGCTGCTGTTGCCGTCCACCGACACGGCGTTGTGCAGCATCACCCACGGCAGCGACAGCGCGTCTGCCACTGGCGATGTCACTGCTGCTGCTGCTGCTGCTGCAGACGATGACGATGACGACCCGCCGCCGCTCGCTGCTGCCGCTGCTGCCGCCGCCATGGTTGCTTGTCGATTGCCGCTTGAGTTGCACCCACCCAAAATTGCATGCTTTCCTACCAACACTCTCGGCTGGTTTTCTCAGTTGGCCTGTTGTCGTGCAGTCATCATCGTGTCGGTGTGTCAGTGTCACCGACTCACCGTGTGTTTGTGGCCAGGCTGCTGCTCGTACCTCGTATCTTCCTGCGCCGCATCCATGGTAGCGCGATAGCCTGGCCGCACACGTGACAAGTTGACAACTGACAACAATTACAATAATAGGGGGCGGTGCTGGCAGCCCGATAACTACTACGCAGCAGTGGCAGTAGCGGGCGGTGCAGCGCCAGTGTACACGGCGGTGGCACGTGCGGCGCCGCCTGCAGCAGCGGCGCCAGTGGCGACGGACGGCGGCGCGTCCTGGATGCCCAGCTGCGACTTGGCCGCCGCGTACCACGCCTGCCACTCCGCCTCAATGGACGCCTCTGCCGCCGCCTGCGCCGCAAGAAGGCCGTCACGCGCGCCGCCAGCGGTGGTGGCACCACCGGGGGTGGACGCGCCCAGCAGCGCGGCGGCATTGAGAGAGCGCGTGATGTCGGTGGGCACGGCGCGCTCCAGCTCCTCCACCTTGGCAAGGCAGTAGATGGAGCGGCACTGCAGCTTGATGCGGCCGAGCGCCTCCAGCGACATCTGCGCCGTGCTGCGGCCCAGGTTGTACGCGCGCAGGCCGGCGGCCGTCTCACCGGGGTACGGCACCGTGACGCGGAAGCCAGCGGGCGTAATTGGCTCGGCGGCCACGACGTCCACCGTGGCAATGCGCAGCCGGTCGCCGTTGCGGATGGCGCCCGACAGGTCCTCGCTGGTGGCCACCGCGGTGGACGCCTGCACCACTGACACCGTGCCTGGCAGCAACAGCCCGGGCGCCACGCCGCCCACCAGCTTGTACGCCACGCACCCCGCCTCCGTGGCGCCCGCATACGCCTCACTCAGCGTCACGGCTGATGCAGTCAGCGGTGGCAGCAGTACGTACGACCGCACCGTTTGCGTGCCGCCAAAGGTGGACACAATCTCCACCGTGTCCCCTGCGCCCACCTGCCCACGCACATCGCTGTGCGTGACGGCGGACGGCGACCCGGCGGTGACGTCCAACGTGCTGGCCAGCCGCACGCGGCGCGTCTGCTGGTACAGCGCCAAGCCACTGGCGGTGGGGCCAGGGTGCGGCGCCGTGAGGCGGAAGGCTTGCGACGTGGGCGGCGCCGCCACGACGTAGGTACCGGGTGCGTCACCCACGCGTACCACGTCGCCAACTCCCAGCAAGCCAGTGAGGTCTGCCGTGGTCGTCACAATGGCAGGGCCGGCAATGACGGCCACCGTGCCCGGCAGCCGCCGCAGTGACACCTCTGTCCCCGCCTCCCCCTCGCCGCCTCCGGTATTGCTGCCGGAATTACCACCGCTGCCAGTGCCACTACCATCACCGCCGCCGCCTGGGGGCAGCGGTGAGCCGGTGTCCATACCAATGGGCAGCCAGGTGCGGCTCTCCTCGCGGGCAAGGCTGCTCACACAGGTCGCCTCCAAGGTGGCAAGGTAGGCGCGGAATGGCTGCGGCGCCGCCAGAAGTGCGTAGGGTGACAGCACGGGCGCGGTGGGGCAGCGGGACGCTGCAATCGCCCACCCGCCGCCGTTGCCATCGCTGGCTGGCAGCGGGTTGGGCAGCGGGGTGGCAAGGATGATGGTGGAGGCCGTCACGGGCGGTAAGCGTGACTGCGACGCCAACGCCGGCGGCGGCGCCAGCGCGCGGTCCCGCGCCGCCGGCGGTGGTGCCCGTGTGGGGGGCGCACCGCCGGTGCGAGCAACCGGCAGGGGGGGCAGCACCCCAAGGGCCAGCTCGCCGCCCGCGCCAGTGGACTGCCGCAGGGCGCGCGAGGGGTACACGGTGGCAGCGCCGGGTACCCCAGACGCCCGGCCAGGCAACAGGCGGGGGGGCGGGCGGCGGGCGGGCGCATCCGGCCCCCCTGCCGGCCCGCCGCCAAAGGACGGGGTGGTCAGGTGGAAGCCATCCGCAGCCACACCCAGTATCGCGGTGGCGTCGCTGGCTGCGGCGTCGCCTACCGCTGCATCGGTTGGAGCCAGCACTGGCAGCCCAGCGCCGGCGACAACCATGGGCGCCAGGCTGCCAATCACCACCAAGTCGCCAGCCTGCAGGAACGGGCGAGGGTCTGCGCCGGCCGCGGTGCGTGCATACGGGCTGTCACGCGCCAGTGAGGCATTGAATGGCATGAGCGACGCCCCCGTGCGCAGCAGCGGCACTGCCGTCTCGGGTGCGCCGTCGTAAGCAGCACGCAGGGCAATGGCAGTGCGGCTTACCACTTCGTCGGCACGCCCTTCCTGCACGGCCGCCGCAATGAGGCGCGCCCCGCGCCCCGACTGCTGCTGCTGCTGTCGCGCGGCGCCGGGCAGCCCCAGCAACAGCTCGTCACCTGGCCGCACGCGAGTGGTGGCGTCGCAAGTCGGCGCCATGGTTGCTGACTTGGCGCCGGTCGCCACCGCCACGGTGCACAGCGTGACGCCGTCAGCCGCTAGCAGCGCGCTCATGCCGGTGCGGTACCACCGCACGCCGGTGTGGGGCGGCCCGGGCGGCCACTTGTACGGCAGTGTGCGCACCACGGCGTCGCTGCCCTCCAACCCGGACGCAGGCAGCGGTTGGGGGCCACGCGCGCTCCCGGATGCCACCACCACCACGGTGGTGGGTACGGTACCCAGCAGCAGCACCTCACCGGGCACCACCAGGCCGGGCGGCACAGGTCGCGACGCCATTAATGAGCCGCCGCCCTGCACCAGTGCTACCACACCAGGCAGCGCGACGGCGCCGGTCAACCGCGCCAGCGTCAGTCCAGTGGCAGACGGGCCAGCGTAGGCGGCGTCCAACACCAGCTGGTGAACCGCACCCGTGCCGGCGCCTGCTGCAGTAACGCGTGCCACCACGAGCGGCGCGCGGGCGCCAATGCGCACCACGTCGCCCGGCCCCAGGTATGCTGACAGGTCAACCGACAGCTGCACTAGAGGCGAGCCGTGCATCACGGTGGCGGCGCCCGGCAGGTCGTCGCCAGGCAGGTCGCTGGCAACCGCGGCAGAGGCGGCGTCGGCTTCCGCGGACGGGAACAGCGTACCTGCCTCCGCCCGGATGCGCGAAATCACATCGTCAGCTTCATCTTCCGGCATGGCCGCCGCTGCCGGCAGCGCGCCGCCGCCGCCGCCGCCAAAATCAAACCCCACCCGCGCCGCCGCGGCGCCGCGCGCCACGCCCGGGAACACGCCGTCCACAAACTTGAAGGCGCGCTGGTGGATGGCGGCGGTGGGACCAGCATACGGCACGGTAAGCGAGAAGGGGGTGGGCACCCATGGCAGCGGCACGCCGGCGCCGCCGGCGGAACCCGCCGCACGTGGCAGGGTGTCCACCACGGCGCCTACCGTGCCGGCAAACACGACGTGGTCACCCGCGCGCAGCGTGCCCAGCACCTCGCTGCGCCGCTGCTGCCCGCCGCCACCGCTCGCTGCCACCACCGCCGCCACGATGGCGGGCGGTACGTCAGCAAACGACGCCACGCCGCCGGCGCCATCCGGTGTGGCAATGACAGCACCCGGCCGTATGCCATACACGCCCGGCGTGAGCTGCAGGTCTAGCGCCGCCAGCGGCACATTGATCAGGTCAACCCCGCCGTCGTACGCGTCTGCCAGCGGCAGCTGCAAACCGCCGGCGCCTGCCGCGTCACCTGCCACCAGCAGCGGCAGCACGTCACCAACGCGCAGCACCGCGCCTGCCGTCACCATCCCCGCCAGCGACTGCGACGTGAGCAGCACCGCCGCGCCGCCCGTCAGGTTCCCCACACCCTGCTGCGCCACCTCTTCATACCGGGTCCGCTGCCGCACGGCATGCTGCGCGTTGCTCGCGCTCACATTTACATGCCGCAGCCGCAGCGGCGCCGCCGCCGCTGACGGTGCTGCTGCTGACGCCGCTGCGGCTGCGGCTGCTGGCAGTTGCAAGCTGCCACCGCGCAGCAGCACACCGCCGCCCACACGGGTGTCAATTGCATGTGCACCTCCGCCGCTGGCAGCCAGTACCACCGCCGCTGCTGCCGTCACCGCTGCTACAGCAGCAGCTGGCCGCCGCCGCCTGCTCCTACTGCTCGCCATGATTGTTGTCCACAATGCCCACCCCGTCATCAGCGACAGCAGCACAATTAGCGCAGCCGCCTGTCACACTGGTGCATTCCTCGGGGGTCAAGTGCCCGTGTTGCTGTACACTAATTGGGCGTGGACGCGGTATTTCACACGGTGTCTACCTGTTGTGTTTGTAACAACTTTGTAATGCCGCGCAGCAGCATCTTGTCAGGCTGCCGCTGTCGGTTGGCTTCTATATACCGAAAACATTTGCAGCACGATTAAAATGCACCCACAATCTCCGCGACAATTTTAACAGAAGCAACACAGCGCTATACACCTAAGGCTACAAATGGCACCATTGAACTCTCTGTCCATCTACAAAATCTTGCGTTACCGCCATTGCACGATCGCATCTAGGCGAATCTGGCTGGCTGGCAGTTTTTTTCCATGTGTGTGGCCATCGCATCGAAGCACCCTCATTCCAGCGCGTGGCGGCGGCAGCGTGGCGCAAAACTGCGCGATAAACGTGGATTTTATACGCGGCAACAAGCACATAGGCATCATACCTGCGTATTTCCGTGGTTACAACTCCGGGAGTAATTTTAGCAATAGATTTACCGGCCACTGACGCACCCACCCCCTAACCTCCACTCAACCGTCACCATGGGTGCGACCACCGAGGTCGTGGCCGTCAAGACGGGCGCTACCACCACTGGTAGCGCCAAGGCGGCGGCGGGAACACTTGCATTAGCACCCCGGAGTGGCGCCGCCGTGCCGCCGCGTGCATCCACTGCGTCGTCCGTGTGCACGTACGTTGGACAGCGGGCCGGCCGTTGGCGGGTGGCGGAGATTCGAGGCGGCATCTTCGTCTGATGTGTGAATCGTCGCGCACCCGCACCCGCCGCAATGCGCTCTGTGGCCCGGGGCGCCGACAACGTACACACAACACATGCACAACAATGTTAACCACCCTTGCCTGTGTGCAGGACCGTGATTGCGGGCGTGGGGTTCATGGCGGACGCGTACGACCTGTTTGTAATAGGTACGTTTGATGGGTTTGAGGTGACACTTCTGGCGGGCTTGCGCGCGTGCGCATCACATGTCATGCCATCATCCCATCAAACCCCCACGCCCACGCGCCGCAGACGTGGTGAAGAACATGATGGCGCAGATCTACCCGCAGACGACGCAGGATGCGGCCAACCTGGGTGTGGCGGCGCTGGTGGGCAGCATTACGGGCCAGCTGGTGTTTGGCGCGATTGGCGACCGGCTGGGGCGGCGCACCGCCTTCATCGTCACGCTGGCGCTCATTGTGCTGGGCAGCCTGGGGTCAGCCACCGTGACGGACGGCGGCGCGGTGGGCATCTACACGCAGCTGTGCCTGTGGCGCGGCGTGCTGGGGTTTGGCGTGGGCGGCGAGTATCCGCTGGCGGCGTCCATCACGGCGGAGGGCGCGTCGTCGCACGGCCGCGGGCGCGCGCTGGCGTCCGTGTTTGCCATGCAGGGCGTCGGCAAGCTGATGGCGGCGTCCGTCAACTCCATTGTCACATCCACCACCTCGCTGCCGCTGGATGCCGCCTGGCGCATCTCGCTGGCGCTGGGTGCCGCGCCCGGCCTGCTGACGCTGTACTGGCGGTGGCAGAGGGAGGAGAGTGAGCACTACACGCGCCTGACGACGGCCGCCACCGCCACGTCACCCATCGCTGCGGCCGCCCCCCGCTCCCCCCCCCCCCGCGCCTGGCGCGGCTGCCGCCCCCCCCGCCACTGGCATCTCGTTTGCCGCCACGGCGGCGCTGCTGTGGCACTACCGGTGGCGGCTGCTGGGCACGGCGGGCTGCTGCTTCCTCATTCACGTCACGTTCTACGGCCAGGGCCTGTTCAGCGGCACGGTGTTGCACGCGGCAGGCGTGGGCGGCGCTGCTAAGGCGTCTATGACGCGGGAGGAGCTGACGGACGTGGCCATCGGGTCGCTCATCCTGGTGTGCATTGCGTTGCCCGGCTACTTTGTGTCCATCTTCACGGTGGACGGTTGCATGGGCCGCCGCGGCGTCCAGTTCATGGGCTTCGCCGCCAGCACCGTCGTGTTCCTCACCCTGGGCGCCGCGTACAAGCCGCTGGTGGCGGTGCCTGGTGCCTTCATCTTCCTGTACGGCCTCACTTACTTCTTTGCCAACTGGGGCGCCAACACCTCCACCTTCCTCATGCCCGCCGAGTCGTTCCCCACGCGCGCGCGCGCCACGGCGCACGGCATCAGCGCCGCCACCGGCAAGCTGGGCGCCACCCTCGGCTCCTACGGCCTGCCCTACCTGCTGGTCATGTACGGCACCGACGCCGACTCCAAGGCGCGCGGCCTGGTCGTCATCATGTACGTGTGCGCGGGCGTGTGCGCGCTGGGCGTGGTGTGGACGCTGCTGACGGTGGAGACGCGCGGCCTCGTGTTTGAGACGATGGACGCGCACCACGAGACGTCCTCCGTCACTGGCGGCGCGCCGTCGTGCGACGACGCGGCGTCGGACGACGCGTCGGGGATTGTAGCGGCGGCCGCCGCCCTTGAGCGGCCCACCCGCGGGGGCCCGCCGCGGCCCCCGTCGACAGCCCCCCCGCCGCCACCGTCTATGGCGCCGCCGTCACCACCTGCCGTTGTCACCATGCCTGACACAACGGCGACAGCGCCGCCCTCGCCCCCCGTGTGACGACGCGTTTGTTGTGTGCCGTGTGTTTGTTGCGTTGATACCCCAATGGTAGGTGTGGTTGGTTGCGGGGCGATTTGCCGCCCCTTGTGCCGCGCTGTACCGTACCAGTCTGTACGTGGTGTTTGATGAGACCCGTGGTGTTTTCGATAATCGGCTGGCGCCGCCCGTTTGTCCAGGGACGTGGCCGTTTCAATAATAGCTGCCAGCCAGTCCAGGCAATACGTTACTGGTACCATGGTATACACAATCACCGCAGCTGCTTGTCGCTTGCCGCCCCCGGCGCCGCGGCGTCGGCTGCCGCCACAACGCGCGGCGCCGAGGCTGCGGCATTCAGCGCCGCCGTCACATCCTTGTGTGACATGTACTCTGTCACCGGCTCC
>Ga0066256_1001567_pt2 | contig 14839 bp, 16 predicted proteins | sample ThiBio_1000_biof_FD_87107 | JGI IMG/M metagenome (GOLD analysis project Ga0066256, IMG submission 87107) | Wastewater bioreactor microbial communities from Cape Town, South Africa - Thiocy_expt_1000_biof (version 2) | ecosystem: Engineered > Bioreactor > Thiocyanate-remediating >...
AAATGAGCGCATCCAAATAGCTAATTATCATACTGATAAAGAAGAACTTTCTTGTGAGCTCACTGATGATTTAGCAGATCAGTGTGGGATGAAAAAAAATGCATTAATTAAATATTTAAACTATTCGATTTAAAAAAAGGAGAATCGCCAACAACAGGAGTATTCTTGCCTACAAAAAAAGAAGAGGCGATAGCTATCAACTTAGTCAGAATTAGAGGAATTCAAACCGAGTTAAATCAATGCAAGTTACTGGATACTGCTTTTGGCTAACCGAATAAGTAAGCCAAACCCGAACTAAAGCCGCTGTCAGATTATGTTCAACAAAAGCTTCAGGATGATAATTTATCGCCTAAATTGAAACAATTTATCGAGGACGAGCTTCATTCTTTACAAGAAAATCCCATATACGAAGATTATTACTATCTTGCATTCTTGGACCAATTGGGTAAACCAGGGTTTTCTGAGTCCGATGAGCTTTTCTTTATCAAAGAAATGGTTAAAACTCGTGAAGAAAAACAAGCCAATCTAAACTTAAAGCCTTTTTAATAATCTAATTAATTATCGATGTTGTCTCGAAAACCGAACCACCCAGTTGTTCCGATGTGGCCGAGTTGACCGCATGTTGATGCTAGAGCCTGGTGGCGTATGCCACCACTTGCTCATCCCAGCATGAGCCCAAAAACCATAAAGGCAAGTGCTATTATACTCGTCTGCTGCTCTCACCTACCACATACACCATCTTACCTTCTGCAAAGAACATCTATGCTGGCTGATGCGCAAGATAAGTATAATGATGTTATTGGGGATTTTCCGATATAAATTTTAGATTTTGGCGTCAGGGCGCAAGTCCCGGAGGGCTAGCCCTACTAGAAAAACTATTTATAGGCTGAAAATAAGAATTTTATTTTGGCTTTAATTAAAGCAAGGAAAACACCTGAAATAGAAAAATTAAAAACTAAAACCATCAACGGTATTTACTTAGAATTGCTCATGAATGGTATCGATGCCATTAGCCATTTTTTTATAAAATGGATTTCAATTACATAAGTTTCATCGAGAGAAATATTGTTAAAAGGCATCGTGCTTTCGTTACGCATCTAGCTGACGAAATCGATCATTCAAAATTCTCTTTGAAAAATTCATAGTTTTGCCTGCACAGAATATCATCGCGCGTGAATTCGATAACCCTCTTATTGGCAATGCAACGCCAATTTTGCAGGTTATCGACAAACTTTTTATTTTTCGCATAAAAAATATCGGGTGTAAATGCTGCGACATTTTTTCCTAACGCCCTATCCCTTGCCGAAGTAAAAACAAACGCTTCAATCTTTGCTTTGCGCATCTTTGTTCCTAACTCCTGGCTCTCTAGATAACTTGTTTTATTGGAAATTTGGTCTTGATATTCATGGAAGGGAGCTTCCGTCAAATCAATTCCTTTGGATGTGTTTATATAGGCATTAAACGCCGCCATCGGGAGTTCAATGTAGTCTAAATTCGCGGAGGTATCCTCAAAAAATTTTAAGCGATAAAAGGCGACCTCAGCCAAAGCTGTACTGAGATTCAACGCCCCATACCACAGAGACGGTTCCAGCGTGCTCCCAAATCGAGAACCATAAGCTAAGGGGGGATATCGAAACGGGGTGAAAATTAAATAGTGCTTATTTCCGTTAACCTTAGGCTTGGTATGTTCTAATAGATTTTCTAATAAGTCATGTTCTTCTCGACTATCGACTAAATCCCTGGAGCTTGAGATGTGTTGGGCTTCAACCATGCGCCAGGGCTCTAAATCTAAATGTTTTTGAAATTTTGTTCCTTCGCATTCTGTCCAAATACTCATAGCTTCCCACGCATCGCATCTAAATAATTGAGTACCCCGACAAGACCCGGAATGGTTTTAATTTCTTCTATTGGTTTATTTCGAAAATATTTATTTTGGCTATTCAGCCACAATTTCGCTTTCTCATGATTGTTACCCACCATTGCATTGAGGCTGCGATATATTCTTAAAAGCAATAATGCGAGCTCTCCTTCTTTTGTATGCGGTGAAATTAGTTTGGTGCCTTGGGTGAGGCGAGAGGCAGTCGATTCGCTGATGCCAATTATTTTGCTCAAGTCTTTACCGGATAAAGAATAAAATTTTGCTAAGCTACAGAGCGCTTTAGTTAAAACAATATTTTCTTGCGGGTGCGCCTGATTCGAAACGTTCATGATTTCATCTCCTTTCAAATGAAATTATAGAGTAAAAAAATTTCAAATGCAATTAAAGAACAAGCTTCATAAACTTTACAATTAGTTATGAGTCATAAAAAGCGCATTTATTTCATGCATTGAACCGCTCCTCTACATTGCGGTGAGTGGTTTCGTTTAATGTAACTTAGTGCAGGTTACTTAGGAGCGCTTCATTCATTATTGAAAACGAGGTTTTGGAAGTAAGCCAAACGAATAAGGTAATAAAGATCACGACTCCATGTTTGTTATTATTCATTGCTGTAGTTCCCTCCATTTAAAATGATGGTTGGCATCCAGCTTACTGCGCGAACTGAGTTTATTGAGATTAACGCCAAATAGAAAACTTGCGCGTCAATTCCGTCACGACATCCCAATCACCGCAGAGAACAATTCCGTAGTACACTAAATCTTTATTAGTGACTTGTCTTGTTTGTTCTATTTGCTCTTTATAGGTACCGAGAGTCATTGTATCGATAAAATCGTTAAATAAAATATTCTGTGCAATTGCCTCCTGGCGTACATTTCTTATTTTATTTGAATTTGCAGATAAAATAATAAAAGGCATTTCTGAAATATAGGGGTGTAATCCATTATCTGCGTCTCTATACTCGGTGAGCCGCAGTTCTTCTGTTCCAATTGCAGAACCTAAGCCAATACACATATGCGCTAAGGCATTCATTATCTTCCCATGTTCAATGGATTTATTAAGCACGGCGACTAACTTATTTTTAAATTTGTCCATTATAATGACCCTATTTCTGTTGTATTAAGATAAAAAGAGGTGTCCTTGCAGATATAATTGACAAGAGCCAGATAATATAACGCGTTCATTGATAATCTCACATATTAACTTGCCTTGACGTTTTAAACCCTGTACGGCATTAATTTTTTTCTTTCCAAGGCGTTCACACCAATAAGGAGTAATAACGCAATGCGCTGATCCGGTTACGGGGTCTTCGGGCACGTCACAGCCTGGGTAGAAGCATCTTGAATAAACATCTGCTTGTGTCCCAGGTGCTGATAAAATCACGCCACGCTTGTTTAAACGAGTAATGGCTTGCAAATCTGGACATGCCTCTATTACTTCCTGTTCCGTTTTAAAAATAAATAAAAGATCAAAGGTACTGTCGTAAACTTCCTGAGGCTCAAGGTTTAGAGACTTACAAAAAGGAGCATCGAGAGACATTCTTTCAAATGGCAATGCGGGGAAATCCATTTGTAAAACGTCGCCTACTTTTTTGACTTTTAGCTCCCCACTTTTACTGTGAAAGAGTATTTCCTCTTTTTGGAATCCTAAACATTCAAATAATACAAAAGCACTGGCTAAGGTTGCATGTCCGCATAACGCAACTTCTGAATTGGGTGTAAACCACCTAATTTCATACTCATTGCCCTGAGGAACAATAAATGCTGTTTCTGATAAATTATTTTCAGTGGCTATGGATTGCATTTGTTCATCACTTATCCATGTTTCTAAAGGGCATACTGCCGCTGGATTACCACCGAATAGATGTGAAGCGAATGCGTCAATCTGAAATAGTTGCAGTTTTTTCATTAAATTCTCCGAAATGTGCTCGATAACATTAACATAGTTTGTTATTATATTGCAAGCTATGTAATTAGAGAGATTTTCCTGCAATGAACATATCAACTTCAATCAAAAAAGCCAATCGTCTCTTGATCAAAAAGGCTAATCAGTTATTGAAGAAACATAATATAACGCATGCATACGCGTCTTTCCTGATGGAACTTTATCGACAAGATGGGATGACACAAGCTGAGCTGCATAAACGTATTGGCATTGAACAACCCACGGCAGTAAGAACACTCGACAGAATGGAGCGTGACGGATTTATACAACGTGAACAAATGCTCGAGGATAGACGGGCTGTCAGAATAAAGCTCACCAATAAAGGCAAAGGATATCAAAAAATTCTGCAAGATTGCGTTCAGGAGTTAAATGAGCTGGCGCTAAGAGGCATTGATAAACAGGAACGGGCCTTGTTAATCCGACTAATGAATACACTCAATTCAAATTTAGAAAGTTAAGAAGATGGGGATGAAGTCATCCTTTTTTAGGTAAAGTTAGGTCCGGACATTCAATGAGATCAAAATAGCGCAGGGTGCTATTTTATTGGCATATAGGAAAACGTATAAACCACGACATATTAAATTTTGAAAGGGCTGTATATGGTGGCAGCGTCATAAAACATTAGCAAATGAACTGCAGATCTAAAGATAGAAAAGGTTTGGGTTTGCGCGTCATACATGTTTTGTTCAATTTAAGAGATTTTTCCTAAGGAAAAAATTGTAAGATGTGTAGATCCTGAGCTGAGTCGAAGAAAATTTAATTTTCTTGTACTCATTACGAGCATTGTTATATGCTCACAGCGTGAATGCTTTGTAAGCATATCTAAATGATACAGGAGTTAAATGATGCGTTTTTTTAAGAATGTCTATCATGGAATTGTCAAACGAGTGCACAAGCTAATCTTTGGGGAAAAAATGATTCCTCACAATACGCCTGAATCTGAGGTTGGGCTGCCTCCAGAGCTTATTGTTTTTATAGCGAATAAACTACCCATTAAATCAGTGGTGCAGTTAGCGCAAATTAATAAAGAAACATACACTCTTTTATCTCAAGTTCCCTATAAAATTAAGGATAAACCTGAAACCTATAAGCTACGCACTTTAGGATTTCCATATTATGATGTACTTCTTTTTAATCATAGACGTAAGAATTTTTATAAAGCGATATTACCCTGGTTTAAATTAGATTTAGAATATTATCCGGGTTTAGTTCTTTCATTATTCTCGATATCGGGAGCATTATGCCTGGTAGCACTTTCCGTAACGACTACATTTAACAGCACCAAACTTTTGTATACACAGAGTTTGGCGAGCGCTCTATTTGGTGGTTTTTTTATGAGTGCTGGTTGTGTTGCCCTGCCAGCAGCATCAATCTTTGTTACGGGAAAGTTTGCTGACTACATTTATAATAAAATTGAACAAGAAATTATAGGATTAAGTGAGCAGAATCTAGAACATACCAGAAATCTTCGGAATCGAATTCATCAAGAATATATAAGTATCGAATTTAAATAGGCAACGACCTTATGATTAATAAGTATATTTTTAACATTGAAAAGTCCTAATTATTTTTTACAAGGTATTCATGTTAAATTGTCTTTTTCTAAAAAAAGGGCACAACTTGCTGACTTTAAAAAATGAAGAGTCGGCACCCCTCGAATGCTTTATTAAGTCTGCCCTCCTCCATATTATTTTTAGTTAAACAGATCTAACGATTTCAAATAAACTATTTTGATTTTTGTTCAATAATTGTTGTTTCGGGAATAGAAAAGTAATCTTCTAAATCCCGAGGAGTAAACTGGGATAAAGCATAACTTTACAACTTTTTTGCTTTATTCATTATCGCCACTTTATTTAATCCAGAGATATCGAAGAAATTGGCGCTGGATTATTCTTTACGGTGTTACCACTTCACCTCCATGACTTCACCAAATTTAACTTATTTAAAATTCCTGCATTCTTCCGAGATTCTCAGGGTAGAGCCTGTTTTGCTCTCTAATTCGCGCTCTGTGCCCAAAACAGAACTTAATGTATAATCAATGCACAAAACTTCGCTCTAGCGTGAATATTATCAGGTTTTTGCAAAATTCAGGAATAAATGTATGAATATTCAACAGTTCAACCAAATCGTTTTTTTAGCCGTAGAATACTATAAAGCAAAATACACAAGTAAAGCCGCCCAGAGTCATTTTCTTGCAACAAAACGCGCAGCAGATACAGCCTTAAATGAACCCGTATTAACTCATGCCGTACCTGAACTTTTAGGAACCGAATTGAGTCTTCAAGAAGAAAGCTCCTTAAATGAATATAAAATATTTATCATGGAATTAGACGAATATGAAACTATAGAACAAGCTTTTGTAAGTGCATATAAGACTACGAATGAGCAGATTAACCAATTCATCGATGGCGAGGTAAAGAGTGTTCAAGAATTAATATATATTGAAAAGTACTATATCAATTTTTTTCAGAAAAAATTCATCAGCGATTTGAATAATGCCTTTGGAACCATTTTTTTATATATCGATCCATTAAGCGGGGAGAAACCAATAAGCTCCTTGGAGAAATCCACCTCCTCTTTATTTGAAGACACTCAGATTTTAACTTTAGAAGCCTTAAAAAAACGGGTTCAGGAAGGCGCTGATATAAATGAAGAAAAAAATGGATGCCCTATTTTAGAAGTATTTTTAGAGCAAAAAAATTATGCATGTGCTGAGTATCTCATCGATTTGGGAGCCAAAACAGACACCATCTATGATTTGGGATTCAAAAAACTCATCGGTCCTTCTAATTGGGGTATTTGCCAAGCAGCTGCAGCCTATGGAACAAATACTATCCTGGATAAATTACACCAAAGAAATGCAAATCTTAAACCAACTTATGATAATGGTAGAGAACTGAGGTTTTCTATGCTGCACGCAGCAGCTGAAGCGGGCAATAAAGAAACCTTAAATTGGTTACTAAGGAATTTAGAATTTTCACAAGAACAGATTCAAGAAAGTTTTAGATTGGCCATTTATAATAATTATTTCGATTGTGCAATGAGATTAATTCCTCTCTTAACTAATCATAAAGTTACCAATATCTTGAACGAAGCACTTCATCTAGCCTCGATTAAAGGGGCTTATCCACTGGCCTTAGAATTAATCGCCTCGGAGCTGAGTTAAATTATACGGCTGGGATTCGAAAAACAGCAATTATTCATGCTTTTCAAAGAGGACATTGGAATTTAGTGAAATTATACTTAAAAAAAGGCGCAGACCTAAACTTGATTTTTCTTTATGCAAAGGAACTTGCCATCCTCGCTTTCAATAATCATGACATTCCAGACATTTTAGTAGATTCTACATTAACCTGGACTTCTAATGCTAGATTAACTTGCACTTCTAAAGGAGGTTATTACGCTAAAAGTGACGAAGAAGAATATTTATATCCAGAACTTCTCGATTTAAGAACTGAATGTTCGCCACCGCAATCAGACTATAGGTGTATTTTCATAAAATCTCCCTGGCAAAAGAAATTAATAAAAGACTGCTTCTTTATTAGAGAGGACGCAAACTTTTACGAAATCATCTATTTAGATAGTAATAATGAGGAATGCAAGAAACAAGTTCCTTTGGATTCATTTGATAATTTTAATTTAGACTCATCATTTGATGATATTCCTGATTTTGAAAAAACGGTTTTTGGGCAGTATCAACCTGCGTTCATTAACAAAATACTTGAGTTAACTCATTTGCCTCTCAAGGAAAGAAATGTACTCTCAATTCCCATAAAATTTGATCAGATGGCAACCCAACTTGAACCTGTTCAAAAAATAATGCACCGCATAGCTGCCATCAAAAAAACAGCCTATGGTAACGCCGAAGATAAACAAAATAAAATGGACGCACTCGATAGTCTTGCTACTCAGATGCTTGAGAATTCTGAGAAATCTATTCGGGAAGTCGTTGAATTATGGAAAAGTTCAACCACTAATGGAGTTAACAATTGGCAAATTTGCTCATCTCATAGAAGGACTCCTGAATCCTATGGAATTTTTGGTGGGGCACTTAAAATTTATAATAAAATGCTAAAAACGATGACTGTCAAATTAATTGAAAATTTACTCGATCATGAACCGGAGCTGACTCAATCTATTTTTATTAATTCAAAAAATTAATTTAAATTTATTCTAATCTAGTACGCTGCCAATGCGCACTAGATTAGCGCTTCAGTTTAATAAGTTATTCGATAAGGCTAGTTTTAGATTAATCAGACTTTAGTTTAGTTTTATAAATAGAGGTTGTTCGCCGCTAAATATCTTCTTTATTTGATCTCTAATTGACAATTGCTCTGCTTCGGAGACAGTCAGGATATGTGTGTAAATAGGACTTTTCATTTTAAAAACAGCATATATCCCTTGCTACGTATGGGTTATATGGTTTTTTTAAAAACCAGCTCTTATACATGCAACTATGCGACAGACTGAAGTTTATCATTCTTAGTTTTAAATAAAAATTTTTCTCTTGTTGTGTGTAAATTTGCAGGACGGCGAGCAAGATCCAATACATATTCACCAGAACGTGTAATTTGCTCTGTTAGATATGGACTCATATAACTAAGATCCTCCTCAGTAATGGTATAGCCCTCTTGAATTAAGTCATGGCATAAATCAGTAATATCAATAACATTTTGTAGAATGATGCAATTTGCGATTAAATCGGTGTGTTTCACTGCCTTTTCCATTTCATCTGGATCATTTGATGCGACCAGATACCTTGATCCAAATCTGATCCAATCTTCCAGCGTGTGATAGGATTCCACCTTATTAGTTGTCGCTGTAATAGTTTGTCTCAACGACTTATTAGACACATAATCAAGCAAAAAGATAGTACGAATCACCTTGCCAAGCTCTTGGAAGGCTTTATACAACCTATTTTGGTTGTTATAGGAGTTTAGTTTAGACAGTATAAATGAAGAAGACACTTTTCCTAATTTCACTGAAATAATAACTTGCATCAAGTCTTGCCAATGCGTTTCCAAGAGATTCCAATCAATTTCTGCTTCACAAAACATTGAATCGATATTTGTATACTTTGTTTTTTTATCTGCACGATATAAATTCAAGTCTTTCCAATTGCGAATTCTTGGCATCAGCTGAATACCAAGCAAATAGGCAAAAGCAAAAACCGGTAACGATTGACCCTGCGTATCCGAATGAACAATATTGGGTTGAATTTCAGAGGCATTTTTTAGTAAACCATCAATAATGTGTATCGCTTCCCATACGCCACATTGTATAAATGTTGAAAATAACGCAATGTAAGTATCAGAAATGTGCCGGTAAGCTATGCCGCCTTTTCTTCCATATCGGATATGTTGCTCTGCAATCATGTTATCATCATGAATATCTTCAAGTGTTCCATCAACAGCCACACGTTGACCCGTACCCCAAGCGCGTAATAACGGGAACTGATTTAAACAGTCGATTACTCTTGTAATCGCTTTGTTTAATGACCGTAACGAAAAATGCTTTTTATTGATTCGAGATAAAGTGCGTGGCTCAATTTCAAATCGGACATGTTTAGAGGTTTGAGTAGGCCCTAAGCTGGTGCCATAACAAAAATTTGTGAGAATGTATTTTTCAATTGCATTCTCCAGTTTGCCCTCTGTGCCTGCAATTGGTCCAAACTCAACTGCCCAGGCAGTGTGATGGTGCCCGTTCGTTAATATATCCAACAGGCTTCTTTCTGGCATGCGTAATCTAATTAAATTTTCAATTTTTTCAGCGTGGTCACTTTTGGGTTTTGGTTCGTATTTTTTCAGAACAGGTCGTCCATCTTCATTAATGACAAAATCAGGAATATTAAAATAATTTTGATCAACATATTGGGCTTTATCGGTCAGGGTCTTTTTAAGATTATTCATCATATCCTTCGGATTATTAGCGATGCCAACTTCATCACAAAAAGTTTCTAAATGTTCCTGACAGTCGTCCCAAGGCATCAATTCTACACGGTAGTCCGCATAATTTCTGGCGCCTTTAATATACAAATCACCAGAATTAAGGCCTTTGGATACATACTCAAAGACACAACTTTCCAATGCACGCCGTTTTATTTGCGTCTTACCCTTGCCTCCCATTATTTGTTTTTTCCAAAACGCGGTGGCAAATGACAGATCAATATCCTCCGTGATGAATTCGGCACGTCGGCTCTCATTGTCCAATAGATACTGCATGGCATGGATTAATTTGTCGTCCTGCGTCGGGCTATTTAGCTGTAGTGCTTTCAAAATTTTAAAGAGCAATGATCGTCGTTTTTGGATCATATCAGTCAGGTAGATTCTATACTCATTGCTATGGCTAGCCAATATGTCATCACATTTATTGGTCAATTGGGCGAATCCACCGCCATCCGCAATTTTTTTATAAAACGCTTTCCCAAATTCAGCAGGCTGCTCTATAGATTCTCCATCTTGCATGATATTTTTAAACAACTCTACAATATTGCAGGTGTCATCTTTACTGTTGTTTAGCTTAACCCCCAACTCTGTTTTAGACTGTTTGTGAGCAATGGAGATAAGTCGGCAAAACATCACAGCCAACGCATCTTTAGCATTGGCCTGTGAACGGTAAATTAATGATGCAATCAAGGTATATCGTTTTGCTTCACCACAATCGCTTAAATCATCAGCAGTAAACTGATTGGCCTCTTCAGCAAATTGTTCAATCTTCACTTTTGCAATGCCATCCAGGTAATGCATACTGTTTCCAAAGGACATTAACCAATTGAAGTGATCCAAATAATCATGAAATCTATCGATGCTTGGACGTTTTGGTTGATTTTTAATTTTATTAAATAGAGTACGTTGTGTTCCCTCCTGCAGTATTAATAATTTTTTAAACATCTCATTCTGGTTTGAAACCATTATCTTTTTCATGACTTCATTGAAGATCTTGTTATTAACGGTATGACGTGTATGACGGACAAGGCGACTTAGTCTGTAAAAACTTGGTAGCTCATAACTGGCATGTACCAATTTTTCAATAACAGCACTGATGATATCTGGAATATTATTCATGGAAATCGAGGCATCATAAGCATATTGAATGGCCAACTTCAATCCAGAGTGTATTTTTCTCCCATCGATCTCCTCATATGCCCAGCGCTTAACCTTAAGAAAATCACGAATTTTTTGCCTGTGTCGATAAAGAGTTCTGGGGTTATCATAACCATGGGTTAGCCTGTGATGGTATTTTAATGATTGACGGATATGCACAATAACTTCTAATGGAATTTCATCCATATCAATGAAATAACCAAGACGCTGAAATGTTTTGAGCTGAATTGCCAAATTCAGTCGCAATTTGTCTTTGTTTGCAGTGAGATTAATCATGTTCATTTCATCAGGTTGCAAAGAGTAACTGCGGTTTAACTCATCTGGCTTGATTTTCTTTCTTTTAGGAAAACGAGGATAAGCAGTTTTTTCAATTTGTGACATAGATAATCCTGATTTGTTCCAAAAACATGTGTTTTAGGTGCATGGCGATTAAGCATTGCATTTTGAGCTGAAACGAACGAAAATTTGTTCCAAAACTAATGCCAAAATAATTTGGGTCAAAATACACTTTTGTTTTTGTTTTTGGAACAACTTTTTTAATACCAAGGAGGAACAATGAGGTTTGGGTATGCTCGTGTATCAAAAAACGAACAGAGTCTTGAAATACAAATTCAAAAACTAACTGCTGCTGGTTGTGAAGAAATTTTTCAAGAAAAGATTTCGGGAGCTAAAGATGGCATGCCTCAACTCGATGCACTAGTAAGTAAATTAAGAAAAGGCGATACTTTGTGTGTAGTGAGACTAGATAGGCTTGGTCGTCGAATGATGAAACTAGTCGAGTTGATTAATGATTTTAAATCCAAAGGTATTGAGTTTGTTGCGCTTGAAAATAATTTAGATACAACAACCCCTATAGGAATGCTGTTATTTAACATTTGTGCTGCATTTTCTGAAATGGAGCGTGAACTTATTCGTGAACGTGTAAAAGCAGGTCTTGACTCAGCCAAGCAAAAGGGTAGAACGGGAGGCAGACCAAAAGCTCTAACTATCGAGAAGGCTGAGACAGTAAAAGCCCTACGTCAAACTGGAAAAATGTCAGTAAAACAAATATGTGAAACGATAGGTATTAGTCGTTCTGTATTCTATCGGTGTATAAATGAATAATTCCACACAATATAGTATAATTAGATAACATATTATGGAATGATAAATATCTATGCCAAGACCAACAAGAGCTGAAATTGAAGAAAGAATGAGAAAAGGCGAGATACCTGGTGTATCGATTGCCTATCTTGATTCAAAAAAAGCCAGTCCTGTTGAGCCAGTGGTAATAGGTACAACAGATGTGCATTCTAGTACTCCCCATACACCCGTTGAACAAGATACTATTTTTGGTGCAGCCTCATTAAGTAAGCCTGTCTTCTCTTATTTAGCTCTTAAGCTAATTGCTGATAAGAAATTATCGACAACAGATGGTAAACCCTTTGATTTAGATACCCCAATTTCTGAAATTCTCCCGATAGGTGAATTTTATGGTAAAGAGGTCAGCAGTGAGTTTTCTGTAGATGCAAAAAAGATAACTTCCCGTATGGTCTTATCTCATACAACAGGCATACCTATAAATGGTGCTCCAAGGTTTGATTTTGAACCAGGAACACAATATGCGTACGGAAATACCGCTTTAAATTACTTGCAAAAAGCTATTGAAAAACAAACTAGACAATCCTTTGAAACACTTGCACAAGAGGAAGTATTTAGGCCTCTTAGAATGACTCATAGTAGCTTTTTACCTCCATCTAAAGAAGGCTCAGCTCCACAACCCATCGCGGCTAACAGTCTCCACACCACAGCCAGCGACTACGCTCGTTTTGCAGCTGCCTGGATGCAAGAGAAGGACTGTAGCCTAATAAAAATGGCTGTTGCTCCAACTGCTGAAAATCAAAAAGACTCAGAAAATTCACGCTATATTCTTACTGCAACCGGTTTTTTCTATTACAACAAATCGAAAGAGACTGTCCAAGAGATAGAGTTAGATGAGGCTGGAGCTAAATTAGCAGAGTTACACAGACAATTCTCCCACGTCACCGAAAATAGATCTGTTGAGAGGTTATCAGATAAGGCACTTTCGCAGATAACCACAATTACAGGCCATACCAATCCATTACAGGAAGCTTTCAGACCAGCAATGCGTCTGACAGAGGATCAATGGGCCATAGATATGGGTGTCGCAGAAAAAGATAGACAGCACCTTGCATGGGGATTGGGTTTAGGTCTGCAACTTGACGACACAGGTGAGGTTACGACAGCCTTTCATTCGGGAGACATGAATCAATGGCGTGGATGGGTAGCAATGGATGTGAAAGCAAGATCAGCAGTTGTCTATTTTGCAAATGGAGACGACGCTAAAAATGGCTCCGGACATGGATATGGACATGTTCTTGCTGATGTAATTGTTGCTCCAGAAGTTGAGTTGACACATGGCCTTGATTGGTTTTTTAAAAAATTTGGGGTTTCCAGAGATGTCAATCCTGGATGGAAACATAAAGAGGAAGATGATACCGCTCGTATTGATACCTATGTAAGGTCCTGTCTCGCCTCCCCACCAATGCCATTGAGAGAAGCAAGAGAGCTTGCTACGTTAGATACTGCACGAGAAAGGATGCAACAATATAGGAGTGCTTCAAGTGAGATTAGGCCCAATGAGCCAACATCTAGTGCGACTGTTGAAGGAGATAAAGAAGTAGAGGAGCATAAAGCTCCTTCTCCTTTTCAAATTACGCCAAAACCTTTAGGTGACTCATGAGAGATATTGCTTGATATATAAATTATATTTAAAAAACTATAAAATCTATGTGTGGAAAGGGTTATAGACGGTTTTAAATATAAAAAGTCTTCTATATGCACGTATCCTGACTTACCCAGTGCTTCCTCATCACCATGGGCTCGGGGGATATACACAGCCTTCTTTAGGTGAACATCATCAATATCATAGTTTAAATGGTTAGCCATTTCTTTTAATAGGATGACAAATAGAGTATCTCTATTCTGAGACCATACGGCTAACTGAGCTTTATTATCACATCCTTCATTCAAGCTATCTTAATTCCATGCTTTGGTAACTGTAGTAATATTCACAAATTCTATGTCAATCATGTTTAGCGCCCTTACATGCTCAAAAGAAACTCTAGCCCCCCTAGTAGCCATTAAGGTCTTAAAATGTTTAACTTGCGATCTTTTTGTTCTGTATATCTTTCAATCAATTTTTGAATTTGTACAGCCAATATAGGCCCCACAATTATTGCAACAATGGTTACCAATTCTATGATTTTAATTCTCATCCCTACAATCTAATTATCGAAACCAAATAAATTTAATGTGGTAAAATATCAGCGATACCGTGAATCTCTACAGGTGCTCTATCAGGAAATTCGGCCATTAATTTTAAGGTTCCGCCCATAGCGGAAATATATTTATTTAGCGTTGAGATCAACATGTCCGAACGTTTTTCTAATCGGGAAATTCCTTCTTGTTTCATATGCAAAATTTCTCCCAAATCTACTTGAGTTTTTTCTAATGCTAAACGTAAGTCACGTAGAGTCATCTCTTCTGCAATCAATTGAGTTGATCGCTCCTCTATTTTATTCTTTCTCCCTGCTGGAAGAGAATTCAATTTATCATTGAGTGATCTATTCATAATCCACCTCATTTCTTTAGGTTTAACAAATGATTATCAAAGCGTTTATCAGCCTTTTTAATTAATTCCTTATAAAATCTCTTTTCGCTTCCCCCTGATTTATCTCCACATATAAGCAAAATACCTTGACGGGAAGGATCGAAAGCAAAGGCTAATCGCCAAATACCATTATCGGCACTAAATCTAAGCTCTTTCATATTAGAATGCTTAGAACCTTTTAACGTATCAACATGAGGACGACCCAACTCTGGGTTAAATTACATATCCGGGGCAAAAGCGAAC
>Ga0066256_1003566_pt1 | contig 14837 bp, 12 predicted proteins | sample ThiBio_1000_biof_FD_87107 | JGI IMG/M metagenome (GOLD analysis project Ga0066256, IMG submission 87107) | Wastewater bioreactor microbial communities from Cape Town, South Africa - Thiocy_expt_1000_biof (version 2) | ecosystem: Engineered > Bioreactor > Thiocyanate-remediating >...
CAAGCACCTGTTCATCGGCAGTGAGGGCACGCTGGGCGTGATCACCCGGCTCGTGCTGCGCATGTTCCCCAAGCCGACGAGCGCCTGCACGGCGGTCGTCGCGGTCGAGGATTATGAGGCGACGCTGCAATTGCTCAAGCAAGCGAACGCGGCCTTTGCCAGCACGCTCTCGGCGTTCGAGGTGATGTGGCCGGACTTTTATCGTCAGGGCACGACGGCGGTCGGCCGCACGCCGCCGCTCGCGCCCGGCTATAATATCTACGTCCTGATCGAGATCCTCGGCACCGATCCCGCGCGCGATGCCGAGCGCTTCGAGGAGGTGCTCGCGGGCATGATCGAATCCGGCCTCGTGCAGGATGCGGTGATCGCCCAGTCCGACAAGCAGCGGCAGGAAATCTGGGCGGTGCGCGATTCCCCCGGCGAATGGCATCAGGGCGAGCATTGGCCGCAGGTCGCCTTCGACGTCAGCCTGCCCACGCGCAAGATCGGCGATTTCATCCCCTATGTGCGCGACCTGCTGCTCGCGAAGTGGCCGGACTGCGTGACGATGTTCTTCGGCCATCTCGCCGATTCCAATCTCCACCTCTCCGCCCGCGTGCCGCGCGATCCGATGCCGGAGAAGGAGATGGAGGAGATCGTCTATGCGGCTGTGGGCGAATGGGGCGGATCGATCACCGCCGAGCATGGCATCGGCAGCGTGAAGGTGCCTTTCCTGCGTCACTCGCGCACGCCGCAAGAGATCGCGCTGATGCGCACGCTCAAGAAGGCGATGGACCCGAACAACATCCTCAATCCGGGGAAAGTGATCTGAACGCTACTCCGTCTGGACGTCCGCAGCTACGGCTCGTGAGCGACCGTTCGGCGCAGCTGCCGGACAGGCGCGATGAGCGGGGCTATGTCATTGCCTCCATCTCGTCGTTTCTGGACGGGTCGGCGCGCCGTGGTGAGTGGGATGAGTTCACATCCTGCCCCTTGCGCGACGCGGAACTGAACCGCATCCGGCTCTGCGCCGCCGCGGTCGATCTGCCTCTCGATGGCGTCGGGGTGGCGACGCTCCGGGAGCTGATCGATCAGGCGGCGCTTCTGCCGGGCGATGATCCGGAAGGCCCCGAACCCTGGCGCGTGGAGATCGGTATGATCGCGGGACTGGCGCTGGGGGCGATCCTCTGGTGGGTCAATTATCTGCCCGGCTCAGGCATCTTCCACAACCTGCATCTGGTCATCGTCCCACCTGCCCTGGGCGCTTTTGTCGTGATGGCGCGCAATGGCCGTAAAGGGCTCGGCGCCTTTGATCCCAGGATCGCCGCGCGGAACAGGCAGGGCAGGGTCTGAGCCCGCTATAGCCTCAGGTGGCGTCGAAAACTGCCTTCGCCGTCATTCCCGCGAACGCGGGAATGACGACATGAGGGATAATGAGACGTATCCTCCGTCCCCGGCTCAGGTCAGGCAGTTTTCTGGGATCATCGAATCTGTCCACGCTGCCTAGCTGGCCCGGTTCGGGGCCTCCATCGAGGCCGGCGACCGGCGGCTTGCCAGCATGCTCGCCACCTTCCGCCCCAGCGCCCGGCACGCGACGTAGAAGACCGGCGTGAACAACAGCCCCAGCGCTGTCAGCCCGATCATCCCGAAGAACACCGCCGTGCCCAGCGCCTGGCGCAGCTCCGCGCCCGCGCCGGTCGCGAAGGCGAGGGGGACGACACCGGCGATGAACGCCAGCGAGGTCATCAGGATCGGGCGCAGGCGGATCTGCGCGGCGAGCGTGGCGGCCTCGTCCGGCGCCTTGCCCTGCTCCTCGGCCTGACGGGCGAACTCGACGATGAGGATGGCGTTTTTGGCGGCAAGGCCGATCAGCACGACCATGCCGATCTGCGTCAGGATATTATTGTCCTCCCCGCGAAGGTTCACGCCGAGAATCGCGGCCAGCAGGCAGAGCGGCACGGTGAGGATGATCGCCAGCGGCAGGGTCAGGCTCTCGTAGAAGGCGGCGAGCGCGATGAACACGAAGATGACCGCGAGGACGAAGCTCAGCTCCCCGCTGCCCCCGGCCACGCGCTGCTGATAGGCAAGGTCGGTCCACTCGAAGCTGAGGCCCGATGGCAGCCGCTCGCGGGCGATGCGCTCCATCGCCGCCATTGCCTGACCCGAGGAATAGCCCGGCGCTGCCTCGCCCTGCACGTCGGCGGCCGGATAGAGATTGTAGCGCAGCACCCGATAGGGGCCGGTCGCGGGGGTGAGCGTGGCGACGCTGTCGATCGGCACCATGGCGCCGGAATCCGAGCGGGTCTTGAGCTGGCCCAGCAGGTCCGCATCCTGCCGATAGGCGGGGTCCGCCTGCGCGATCACCTGGAAGCTGTGGCCGAGCAGGGTGATGTTGTTCACATAGGAGCCGGCCATATAGGTCTGCAGCGCCGAATAGACGTCCTGGCTGCGCACGCCGAGCATCTCGGCCTTGTCGCGATCCACCTCCACGGCGATGCGCGGGGAGCGCATGTTGAAATTGGCGAAGCTGTTGGCGATCGCGGGGTCCTGCGCGGCGGCGGCGGCAAGGTCGCGCGTGGCCGCGTCGAGCGCGGCATAGCCAAGGCCACCGCGATCCTCGACCATCATGCGGAAGCCGCCCGCCGAGCCGAGGCCGCGCACCGGCGGCGTGGTCATGACGCGGATGTCTGCGCCGATGAGCTTCGCATAGCGGCGGCGCAGGTCGGCGACGATCCTGTCGCCGGTCAGGCCCTTGCTGAGGCGTTCCTCGAACGGCTCGAAAATGGCATACATCTGCCCGCTGCTCGCCTGCACGGTGAAGCCGAGCGCGTCGACGCCTGAATAGACCGATGCGGCCATGATGCCGGGCGTATCGAGCATGATGTCGCCCGCCTCGCGCGTGATCGCGTCGGTGCGCGCAAGGCTGGCGCCGGGCGGGAGCTGGATGGAGACCTGCGCCAGTCCCTGATCCTGCTGCGGCACGAAGCCGCGCGGCGTCTCCCACAGGCGCCAGCCGGTGAGGAGCAGCAGGCCCGCATAGAGCAGGAAGACGAGGCCGCTCATGCGCAGCAGCCGCCGCGTCAGCCGGCCATAGCCCGCGCCGAACCGGTCGAACGCGTTGCTGAACCGCTCGCCCTGCCGGGCGAGCCAGCGCAGCGGCGCCCAGCCCGGCTCCGCATGGCTGTGGGGCTTCAGGATCAGCGCGCAGAGCGCCGGAGAGAGGGTGAGCGAGACGATCAGCGAGATGAGCGTCGCGGCGGTCACGGTGAGCGCGAACTGCTTGTAGAACTGGCCGGTGATGCCGCCCATGAAGGCAGTCGGCACGAACACCCCGACCAGCACCAGCGCCATGCCGATCACCGCGCCCCCCACCCCCTCCATGGCGCCATAGGCCGCTTCGCGCGGGCTCATGCCCTCACCGATCTGCCGCTCGACATTCTCGACCACCACAATCGCATCGTCCACCACGATGCCGATCGAGAGGACGAGGCCGAACAGCGAGAGATTGTTGAGCGAGAAGCCGACCGCCGCCATCACCGCGAAGGTGCCGACAAGCGAGATGGGAATGGCGAGCAGCGGGATGATCGCGGTGCGCCAGCGCTGCAGGAACAGGATGACGACGATCACCACCAGCACGATCGCCTCCACCAGCGTATCGCGCACCTTCTCGATCGATTGGCGGATATATTGGCTGGGATCGAACACGATCCTGTAGGCGACGCCGGGCGGGAAGTTCTTCGAAAGCTCGGCCATGGTCGCATAGACCGCCGAGGCCGTTTCCAGCGCATTACCGCCCGATGCCTGCGCCACGCTCAGCGGATAGGCCTCGGTCTTGTCGAGATAGGCGTTGATCGCATAATTCTGCGAGCCCAACTCCGCCCGAGCGATATCGCCGATGCGAGTGACGCGCCCCTGATCGTCGCGCTTCACGATGATCTGCGCGAACTGGTCGGGCTTGTTGAGGCGGCTGGAGACCTGCAGGTTGAGCTGGGTCGAAGCCGGATCGTGGGTGAAGGGCGCGCCGCCCACCGTGGCGGCGGCAAGCTGGATGTTGTTGCCGCGCAGCGCCGCCAATATTTCCTGCACGGTGAGCCCGCGCGCTGCCGCCTTGTCCGGGTCGATCCAGATGCGCATGGCATAGTCGCGCGCCGCGAAAGCGCCGATGTCGCCCACGCCCGGCAGGCGCAGCAGCCGCTCGCGCACGTTCAGCGAGGCATAGTTGGCGAGATAGTCCCGATCGACCGTGGGCGAGGTCGAATACATATGGACGATCATCAGATTGTCGTTCTGCGCCTTGCGGACCGTCACGCCCAGATTCTGCACTTCCTGCGGAAGCTGGGGCAGGGCGGTCTGCACGCGGTTCTGCACCTTCACCTGCGCGAGGTCCGGATCGGTACCGATCTTGAAGCTGATGTTGATCGTGACGCGCCCGTCGCCGATCGCGGTGGAGGCGATATAGAGCGTGTCGTCCACGCCGTTGATCTGCTGCTCCAGCGGGGCGGCGACGGTGTCCGCCATCACCTCCGCCGAGGCACCGGGATAGACGGCGGTGACGGTGACGACCGGGGGCGAGATCTGCGGATATTGGTCGACTGCGAGGCGGCCGTAGCTGATGAGGCCGATCAGCGTGATGAACACGCAGATGGCGCAGGCGAAGATCGGGCGCGCGATGAAGAAGTGCGAGAACCGCATCTGCGCGCCCGCGACGCTCATTTGGCGCCGCCCAGATCGGGCGCGCTGCCGCGCGTGACGCCGGAGGGGAATTGCGCGATTTTGCCTGGCTTGGCAGCCACCTTGATGCCCGGCCGCGCGCGCTGCATGCCGCTCACGATCACCCGGTCGCCGGGCTGGAGCCCCGAGCGGATGACGCGCAGCCCGTCGACCAGATTGCCGCGCTCCACGATGCGCTGCTCGATCAGGTCGCCCTTGCCCACCACATAGACGACCGGCCGGGTCTGATCGATGAGGATGGACTCATCCGGGACGAGCAAAGTCGGCGTCGCGGTGGCGGACATCCAGCGCATGCGGCCGAACATGCCGGGAGTAAGCAGGCCCGTCGGATTGCGCACCAGCGCCTGACCCCGGATCGTGCCCGATCCGCGATCGAGCCGGTCCATCCATAGTCCCTCTCGTCCTCAAGCCGGATGTGGACCGCGCCGCTCGCCCCCTGTGCGCGGCGGAACTTGAGGAACGCCGCCTCGGGCGCATCGAAGACGAAGCGGACGGGGTCCTGCGTCATGATCGTGGTGAGCAGGCTCTGTTCGGCCGTGACGAGATTGCCGGGCGCAAGGCGGCGGAACGAGGCGCGGCCGGAGACAGGCGCGGTGATGCGTGTGAAGGAGAGGTCCAGCGCGGCGGAATCGGCGGCGGCGCGCGCCTGCGCCAGCTCGGCGGCGGCCTGCTTCTGGCTCGCCTGTCGCGTATCGGCGAGCGACTGGCTGATGAAGCCGCTCTCGATGAGTGAACTCGCGCGCTTATATTCCGCGCTCGCGTTGGCGAGCACGGCCTCGGCGCGCTGCACGCCCGCGCGAGCCTGGGCGAGACGCGCGGCGAAGGGGCGGGGATCGATGACGAACAGCAATTGCCCGCGCGAGACGGCCTGCCCGTCCTTGAAATGCACGGACTGGAGCAGCCCGGAGACACGCGGGCGCACGTCCACGGCATCGACCGCCTCGAAGCGGCCGGCATAATCCTCCCAGTCGGCTATGGAGCGCTGGAGCGGCTGGGCGACCAGCACTTCGGGCAGGGGCGGTGGCGGCGGCGCCTTCTCGCCGCAGGCGGAGAGGGCGGCCAGCGCCAGCGCGGCGGCCGCAACACGTCCCCAGAGCACCCCGCCATTGCGCTTCATCGCTCCTCCCCCCTCGCATGTCCGGCGACGGCCCTGTCCGCGCGGGAGGGCGCGGACGGGCGGCAGCCGGAGCACAGGTGTATCGTCCTCGCCAGGAATTGCGAGTAGCCTTGCACCGACAGGCGCGCAAAGTGGCCGACGCTGCTGGGAGCGAACCGCATTGTTGCGCGGGAGAGGCCGGACGAGCCCTTCGCCGGGTCCTATTCGTGCCGCAGCGCGTCGATCGGGTTGAGCCCGGCGGCGCGGCGCGCGGGGAAATAGCCGAATACCACGCCGATCAAAGCCGAGATCAGGAAGGCGAAGACGTTGATCTGCGGATCGAACGTCCAGGGTACCTGCATGAGCGGCGTGGCGATGGCGATCGCCAGCTGAGCGATGAGCAGGCCGATGATGCCGCCAAGGCAGGAGAGCACCACGGCCTCGACGAGGAACTGCAGCAGCACCTCGCGCGCGATGGCGCCGATGGCGAGGCGGATGCCGATCTCCCGCGTGCGCTCGGTGACGGAGACCAGCATGATGTTCATGATGCCGATGCCGCCCACGACGAGGCTGATGCCCGCCACCGCCGCCACGATGCGGGTGAGCAGCGTGGTGGTGCCGGTCAGCGTGTCGCTGATCTGCTTGGTGTCGAAAATGTTGAAATCATTTTCCTTGCCGCCGCTGATGTGGCGGCGGTCGCGCAGCAGGTCGGTCAGCGCGGCCTGCACCTGACTGGTCGCGAAACTTTCGTCGACGCCGACGAGGATGGTGCGGATGTCGGTCGAGCCGGTGAAGCGGCGCTGCACGGTCTTGAGCGGCATGATGACGACATCGTCCTGATCGCCGCCGAAACCGGCCTGACCGCGCGTCGAGAGGGCGCCGATCACGTCGCAGCTCACTGCGCCGATGCGGAACCGCTTGCCGACCGACTCGCCGCCACGGAACAGGTTCTTCTCGACGGTCGAGCCGATGATGCAGACCGCCTTGCCGGCGCTTTCCTCCGCCGGCGTGAACAGCCGCCCATCGGAGAGCGGCCATGGCTGCACCTTGAAATAGGCCGAGGTGGTGCCGTTGATCGTGGTCGACCAGTTCGCGCCTTCGTAGATGGCCGTGGCGGTCGACTGGGCCTGCGGCGCGACCGCCGTGACGCCGGCAACCTGCTGCTGGATTGCGGTCACGTCCGCCGGTTCGAAGTCGGGCGGGCGCGGTCCGCCCCCGCCGCGGCCGAAGCCCTGGCCGGGGCGGACCTGAAGGATATTGGTGCCGAGCGCCGCGATCTGCTGCTGCACCGCCGCCGTCGTCGCCTTGCCCAGCGTCACCATGGTCACCACGGCGCCGACGCCGATGATGATGCCGAGCGTCGTGAGGAACGAGCGCAGCTTGTGCCGCAGGATGGAGCGCAGGGCGAGGAGGAAGGTGGTGCCGAGCATCAATGGGCTACCCTGGTCCCATTGCCCCGTTCCACCCGATCGACCATCCCGTCCTTGAAGTGGACGATGGTGTGGGCGAAGGCCGCCATGTCCGGCTCGTGCGTGACCATGAGGATGGTGATGCCGGCGTCACGGTTCAGGCCCGCGAGCAGTTCCATGATCTCGACCGAGCGGGCGCTGTCGAGATTGCCCGTCGGCTCGTCGGCCAGCAGCACGTCGGGATTGGTGACGATGGCGCGGGCGATGGCGACGCGCTGCTGCTGCCCGCCGGAGAGCTCGGCGGGCGTATGGTCCCACCATTCGCTGAGCCCCACCTTCTCCAGCGCGGCCATGGCCATATCGTGCCGCTGGGCCTTGGGGTCGCCGCGATAGAGCAGGGGCAGTTCGACATTCTCCAGCGCCGTCGTGCGCGGGAGCAGGTTGAAGCCCTGAAAGACGAAGCCGAGATATTTGCGCCGCAGCAAGGCGCGCTGGTCCCGGTCGAGCGATTCCACATGATGGCCCTTGAACAGGAAGGTGCCCGCGCTCGGCACATCGAGGCAGCCGATGATGTTCATCGCCGTAGACTTCCCGGGGCGGGGGGGGCCCATGACCGCCACGAAATCGCCCTGCGCCACGTCCAGATCCACGCCCTTGAGCGCCTGGAAGGCGGTCGCGCCCTCGCCATAGACCTTGGTGATGCCGCGCAGCGAGATGAAGCTCTCCTCAGCCACCGCCGCCGCTCCCGCCGCGCTGGGCGCCGCTGCCCTGAGCGCCGTTACCCTGCCGCGCGCCACTCTGGCTTGCGCTGCCGTTGGCAAGCTGGCTGGTGATCACCTCCATTCCCGCCCGGAGATCGCCCGAGAGCATTTCGGTATGGAAGCCGTCCGTGTCGCCGGTGGTGATCTGGACTGCCTTGGGCTGGCCCTTCTCGTCCTTCACATAGACCGTCTGCAGAGCGCCCTTGCCCATCGTCGCGGTGCGCTGGGTGGATTGGCCGGGGCGGCCGGGCCTTGGCGTCAGCGCACTGGTGATGCCGCCGGCGGAGGCGCTCGTCGCCTGCCGCTGCGGCGTGAAGCTTGCCGACGAGACTGAGAGATTGGAGCCGATGTCTACCCGCGTGATCATCGCGGGGAAGGTGCGGCCGGGGAAGGCGTCGACCGTGAAGCTGGCGCGCTGGCCTTGCTTGACGCCGCCGACATCCGCCTCGTCGATCGACACTTCAAGCTTCATCTTCGAGAGGTCCTCGGCGATGACGAACAGGGTTGGCGTGTTGAAGGAGGCGGCGACCGTCTGACCCGGATCGACCTGCCGCGCCAGAACCACGCCGGACACGGGCGAGCGGATGATGGCGCGGGCGCGCTGCGTCTGGTTCTGCGAGAGCGCGGCCTGACTGGCGAGCACATTGGCCTCCGCCACACGCAGCGCGGCCTGCGCGCGCTGGCCGCTCGCGCGCCCGCGCTGCATCTCCGTGCCGGAGGGGACGCGCCCGCCGGAGAGTTTCGAGACTTCCTCCAGCCGCGCCAGCTGCGCCTGCGCCTCGGCCAGCGTCGCGCGCGCCTGCCCGACCTGCGCTTGATTGGCGGCGAGTTGCGCGCGGCCCTGCCGGATCTGGTCCTCGATCTGCTCGGGGTCGATCTCGGCGAGCGGCTGCCCCTGCGCCACGCGGTCGTTGACGTCGACCAGCACCTTGACGACGAGGCCGGAGAGCTGCGAGCCGACCGTCACCTGATTGGTCGGCGCGAGCTTGCCCGTCGCCGAGACGGTGGTGATGAGATTGCCGCGCGCGACCGGCTCGGTCGCATAGCTCGGCTCGCTCGACCGGCCGAACCAGAAATAGGCGATCAGCAAGAGCAGGAGCACGCCGAGCGCGATGCCGACCCATCTGGCATGGCGACGCCAGGCCGGCTGGGGCTTCACACCGAGGAAATCGTCGAGGGTCTGGTCTGCCATGGTCGGTGTTCCGGTCAGTTTGGCGCGGTGGGGGCGACGGAGGAGTCCCAGCCGCCGCCGAGCGCCGTGTAGAGGGCGATCAGGGCGGTGGCGCGGTCGGAGCGGGCCTGCACGAGTCCGTTGCGTGCCGAGACCAGCGAGGCTTCCTGCGCGTTGAGCGTGGTGAAATCGATGAGGCCGGTGCGATACTGGCTGCGCGCGAGGATGGCGCTGTTGGTCGCCGCATCGAAGGCGATCGCGAACTGCCGCTGGCGCTCATTGGCGCTGCGCAGGGCCATGAGGGCATTCTCCACATCCTCCAGCGCGGTGAGCACGCTCGACTTGTAGGCGGCGAATGCGCCGTCCGCCGCGGCCCGGCTGGAGCGGACCTGCGCATTGAGGCGTCCGCCGTTGAAGATCGCCTGGCTCAGCCCCGCGAACAGCCCGCCGGTGATCGTGTCGAGCACGTCGCCGAAATTGGCAGCATTGGCGCTGAGGCTGCCGCTGATGTTGAGCAGGGGGAAGAGCTGCGCCTTGGCAACGCCGATCTGGGCGGTCGCGGCGGCGAGGTTGCGCTCGGCGGCGCGCACGTCCGGCCGCTGGCGCAGCACATCGGCGGGGATGCCGGCGGCGATGCTCTCCGGCCCGACCGGGATGGGCCTCGCGGCTTCCAGCATCGGCTTGAGCGCGCCCGGCGCCTGCCCGGTCAGCACGCCGATGCGGGAAACCGCCGCATTATATTGCTGCTCGATCTGGGGAATGCCGGCCGCCGTCTGCGCGCGGCTGGCGCGGGCCTGCTCGGCATCGAGCGAGGAGACGAGCCCCGCCTGCACGCGAAAGCCCGCGATCTCCAGATTGTCGTCCTGAATGGCGAGGCTCGCCCGCGCATTTTCCAGCTGCGCCTGATAGGCCCGCGCGAGCACATAATTGCGCGCCACCTCGCTCTGCACGGAGAGCAGCACGGTGGCATAGTCAAAGCCCGCGCCTTCATATTGTGCCCGGCTGGCCGCGACCGAGCTGCGCACGCCGCCGAACAGATCGACCTGGTAGCTCGCGTCGAGCCCGAGCGAGACGCTGCTGCGCCCGCCGCTCCCGGCGGTGACAACGGTGCCATCCGGAAGCGTCTGCGTCGCGCCGCCGCCACGGATCGGTTCGGAGCGGCTGTAGCCGGCCGATCCGCTGACCGTGGGGAACATGTCCGAGCGGGCGCCGACCAGCGCCTCGCGCGCCTGCCGCAGCCGCGCCATGGCCTGCGCGATATCGAGGTTGGACGTGGCAGCCTGCTCCACGAGCTGGCCGAGCACCGGATCGTCGAACGTCCGCCACCAGCGCGTCAGGTCCGCGCTGCTCGGCGCCGCGCTCACGGACCACGCATCGGGCACGCCGAGACTGGCGGCGCTCTGGGGTTTATAGGCAGGCCCCACGGAACAGGCCGAGAGCAAGCCGACACCGGTTATCAACAGAAACGCGCGCTTCATGCGACATGAATGCGAAGGTGGAGCGCATCCGTCCAGTCACAAATTGTCACGTTCGCGTCGCGGCCGTTCAGTTCTCCCGCATCTGCGCCGCCGCGCGCGCATAAGGCTTGATCGCCAGATACATGAGGAACGCCCCGCCCGGCGCCATGACGGCGGCGAACGAGCTCATCGAATAGCGCAGCATGCTCTCATCCTGCAGCAGGAAGTCCGTGACGAGCGCGACCAGCAGCGGCCCCACACCGTTGCCGATCACGCTGATCGTGAACAGATAGACGGCGCTGATCTGCGCGCGCATCTCGCTCGGCGTCACCATCTGGATGGCGGCGTTCTGCGCCGGCGCGCTGGCGAGGCCGATGATCGAGGCGACCATGCCGCAGCCGAAGGCCAGCCACGCCGTCGGCATGAGCGTGGTGGCGATGGCGAAGGGTGCGGACAGCGCCTGCGAGATGAAGCAGACCCGCGCCATCGCGTCGACCCCGCCGCGCTTGCTCATATATTCGGCGAACCAGGTGCCGAGTGTCAGCCCGATCGGCGCCGAGATGACCATCGAGAGCGCCAGCAGCGGACCGATCTGCACCGGCCCCCAGCCATAAGTGCGCTCGTAGAAGGCGGCGCGCCAGGTCATCAGCCCTGTCGTCTCGATCGCGCCGATGCCGATGCTGAGGAATAGCGGCAGGAACAGGGCGCGGTTGGAGAGCAGATAGGCGCCGACCTCGCGGAGCGGGACGCTGCCCTTGGCGCGGCGGTTGTGCCGCACCGGCTCGCGCACCGTGAGGAAGAAGAGCAGCGCCGTGAGCAGCCCCGGCAGCGCGCAGACGAGGAAGACGAGCTGCCATTCGCGCATCTCGCCCTGCACGGGGATATGAACCGGCCCCAGCCCGGCGAAGAACGCCACCAGCAAGCCGCCCGCCAGCAGCGCCGTGGCCTGACCGGCGCTGATGCCGAGCTGATAGATGGCGAAGGCGCGCGGGGGTGTCGCCCGGGGCGCCATGTCCGAGATCATCGACATGGAGGAGGGGCCGGCGACCGATTCCGCGCCGCCCACGATGCCGCGCGCCATGAATAGTCCGCCGAAGCTGCGGGCAAGGCCGCACAGCGCCGTGGCGAAGCTCCAGATGGTGAGGCCGCATGTGAGGATCATCTTGCGGCTGCGCTGATCCGCTACGCGCGCCATCGGCAGGCCGACGACCATATAGGCGGAGGAGAAGGCGAAACCGATGATGAGGCTGATCTGCGTGTCGCTGAGCGCGAGGTCGCGCTTGATGGGCTGGACGAGCAGATTGATGATGTTGCGGTCGACGTTCGAGAGCATCGTCACGAACGCGATCAGCCAGATCGTGTACCAGGCGCGGGCCGGCGAGGGCCAGTCCTCATTGGCGGAAGGCGCGCCGGCCGAAACCGGGCGCGCCTCCTCCATGGCCTGCTGAGTTTCCCCAGCGCTGCTCACCGCTTGAACCGGACGCCGACGCGGAAGGAACGGCCGACCTGATCGAACAGCACCTGGTTGGTGATGCCCACCGCGCTCGGCGCGATCGGCGGAGACTTGTCGAACAGATTCCGGATCGCGATGAAATATTCGAAATCGCTGCGGCCTGCCTTCACGTTCCAGCCGAGTGTGAGATCCGCATAAAAGCGGCCGGCCACGCGATTGGTGTTAAGGCTGTTGGGCAAGCCGACACTGTAGCCCGCATCCTCGGGACCAACGAACTCGACGAGGAACTTGCCCTCGGGGATGTAGCGGCCATGCGCGCTCAGGCTGAACGGGCCAGTCTTGAAGGTCGCCATGCCGTCCAGCACATAGTCTGGCACGCCCGGCGTATTGCTGGCGCGGAAGCCAGTCTGACCGGCACGGTCGACCGACCCGGCGCTGTCGACGATCATGAGATCGAACACCTTGGTCGCAAGCAAGCGCAGGTCGAGCGACGCGGCGGTGCCGACGCTGGTGCGATAGCTCGCCTCAACGTCCAGGCCGCGGGTCTTGAAGCCGTTCACATTCTGCAGACGGTCGTTGATGAGCGTCACTTCGCCCGCTCCATTCCGGGTAATGAGGGGACAGAACTCAGTCGCATTGTTCACCAGGCAGCGCGTCGCGATGGTCGACGAGCCGATCTGCGCAATCGCGTCGTTCACGCGGATATTGTAATAGTCTACCGAGAGGTTGAAGCCGCGCAGGAACGGCAGATTGCGAAGCACCACGCCTGCGGTGAAAGTATCCGCCTTCTCCGGACGCAGCGCGTTGTTGGAGCCCGAGACAATTTCGATCAGGCCCTGCTTGCTCGTCACCGGATCGGTAAAGGACGAGAAGCTGCGCGTGACCGAGCCGAACAGCTCGTTCACGTTAGGCGCGCGGATGTCCCGCGAAACAGTGCCCCGCAGGCGCAGGAAATCGACCGGTTCATAGACGCCGCCGAGCTTCCAGGTCGTGACCGCGCCGCTCGTGCTGTAGTCCGTGCGGCGCACCGCACCGTTCAGCTCCAGGCTCTTGCCCAGGGCACTATCCTTGAGCAGCGGAAGGACCGCCTCGATGAAGGCTTCCTTCACCTCCACCTTGCCGTTGGAGGCGGCGAAGTTCGACACGTAGAAGGCTCCGGTCGGTGAGAGCGGATCGGTCGAGCCCTTCACCTCGTCGCGGCGATATTCGGCGCCGGCCGCCAGCGACAGTGGGCCGGCCCACAGATCGACGAGATCGCCCTGCACGTCGAGCGCGGCCACCTGTTGGGTGATCTTCAGGTCGAGCATCGAGGTGCCGGTGACATAGGCGAGCGCAGCCTGGCTGAAGCGCCCCGCGCCGATCAGGTTGAGCGGCTGGCAGCCATTGGTGGGGTTGGTGAGTGTCGAGCGGCAAATCGGCGTACCGCCGGGACCGGACACGACATCGGCCGCGAGCAGCAGGCGCGAGCGGATCAGGTTGTTGGTCGCTTCCTGATGATAGGTGCTGCGGCCATATTGATAATAAGCGTTCCAGTTCCAGCGATCCGTAATGGCGCCGGAGAGGCCGCCGACGATCCGGAATGCGGTGCTCTTGGTCGCGCCGCGTGCATTGCCAAGGTCGAGCCCGGCACGTCCCATGTTGAACTGGGTGATGCCGTTCGCATCCATGACGTCCGTGACGGACTTAGGCAGATAGGGATTGTCGCGGCGGACCGGGCCGATCAGCGAGCCGGTGCTGTCGCGAAGCTGTGCGCTCACCGAGAAGGCGCGAACCTCGCCATAAGATGCTTCCAGCGTGGCCTTGAGCGCATCGCTGAACTCATATTCGGCATGCCCATAGGGGCTGAAACGTTCGACCGGCACCTTGAGGAGCAGGCCCGCGAGGGAAGCGATGACAAGGCTCGCCACGGCGACCACGATGGTGTTGGCAAGGCCGGCGAGGATCGCACGCAGATAGCTGTCATTCGCGCCGTAGGGAATGAGCGTTTCGCTGAGGTCGAACCCGGCCTGCTGGATAAGGAAGGCGAAGCCCGGCTCAATGCCGGCTGCCATCATATTGGAATGGATGTTGTAGGCGATGAGGGCGAAGGCCGCGAGCATCGCAAGGCCGACGCCGATATCGGGCCAGGAAACGGCAAGCCGCGTCCGGGGTGGACCGTCCTGCGCAGCGTGAGGGATTTGCAGCTTCTGGTCCATGGACGCTCACGGGCTCGTTTCTGCCGGTTGGCGTGGCCGGGTGGGGGCTTGGAACCGGTCTACCAACGCCTTCTGCGCGTGGGTCTCCGGTCCGGACCCGGCGCTGGCGACAAGGGTCGTGGCCTCCACCGTCTTGAGGCCGAGGGCTCGCAGGATGCAGATGGCAAAGGTGCCACTGCGGCCGATACCGGCCGCGCAATGCACGAAGACATTTCCGCCGCCTGATAGATGCTGCGCCGCTTCGTCGGCGAGTGCGAAGAGGGCAACTTCATCTGCCGGAATGCCGAAATCCGCGATCGGGAAGCGAACAGTGGCGATGTTTATTTCGCCGCCAAGGGCAATCGCATAGGACGGCGCCTTCTCCTCGATCTCCGCAAGCGAGGTGAGGCTGACGATCCGGGTGATCTTTCGCGCCCGTAGGTCGTCCATGTCATCGTCGAACGGGCGACGCCGGCCGGGCATCGGGCCGAGCCAGAGTTCGCCGGCAATGCCCTGCGGCAGCCGGACAGGGCGCAGGAAGGGCGTTTCGGTCATGTGGTTTCCGCCGCAAGGTCGGCAAGAAGGGCGGTTGGCGTCTGCGCCGCC
>Ga0066256_1003567_pt1 | contig 14834 bp, 2 predicted proteins | sample ThiBio_1000_biof_FD_87107 | JGI IMG/M metagenome (GOLD analysis project Ga0066256, IMG submission 87107) | Wastewater bioreactor microbial communities from Cape Town, South Africa - Thiocy_expt_1000_biof (version 2) | ecosystem: Engineered > Bioreactor > Thiocyanate-remediating >...
GCCACCGCGCCCCCCACCGCCCTGCGCCCCGGGGGGTTCTCGGGCTTGGCCGCGCCCGCGCAGCCGCCCCCCGGCCCGGGGGGCGGGTTCTGCCCGCCTGGTCCCGGCTCCCCGGCCCCAGGCCCGGCGGGCGGCCGCCCCGGGGAGGGGCCGGGGGGTTGCCCCGCCTGTGCGCCGGGTACTGCCGTCACCACGCCTGCCGCGCCAGCTTGCACGCCATGTGCGCCCCTCACCGCCGGCGCCACTTGCAATGGCTCCACCATCGCCACCTGGCGCGACGTGGTGACGGTGGTGGCTGACGGCGCGGGCGGGTGGGTGAATGCCACGATTGGTGCCGCAGATCCTGTCCGCGGCGTCACCACGCCGCTGTGTGCCGCGCCCGCCGTCCTGTCGCCAACCGCCGTCAGGTGTGCCATCCCACTCATGCCAGTGCCAGCTGGCAGCGCGCCGTCGCGTGTGCAGCTTGTTGTCCGTCACAGCGGCACTGCCGGCGCATGGTGGCCGTTGAACGCGTCCATGACGTTGACGCCGCCGTCGCCCGTGACACTGGCACCTGGCGGTGGTGCAGACGTGCTGCCGCTTATGCCCGGCTCGCCAATCGTGCTGCAACTACCGGCGTCGCGGCTGGTGGCAGCCGACTGGGTTGCCGTCGGGCTGCAGGCACCCCCACAAGCCGTCATTGACACTGTCGCCGTGTGGCTGGCTGGCGCGCCATGCACCTCGCCGGCCTGGCTATCACCCACCACGCTCACCTGCGCCGTACCGCGGCTGGACGGCGTGAATGTGGATGTGCTGGTGGCACTGGCGGGCCAGTACAATTTGAGCGGCACCCTACCGAACGTCGTGCCGCCGCCTGTCTTGTCGCTGCCACCGCCCATTACGCCCGGCACCGTGGCAGCCGTGGTCCCCGTCCTCCTTCCACCTGACGCGACGCCGCCGTGGGTAACCAACGCGACAGTGTCCGGCAGTGGGTTGTGCGTTGGTACGGTGGCGCGCATCACCGCGCTGCGGGTGGCTGGCATCCTGTGCGCCAGCGTGGCGTGTGCGCCCGGCGGCGATGGCAGCACGGCCACGTGTGTGGGGTGGGTGGCGGTGAGCGGCGGGGGCGCTGCCGCGCGTCAACCGCGGACACAACGCAATGCGTCTGCGACGTGGGTGGCGGCACCCGGTCACACCACAGTCTGCGCCGCCTGCGTGGCCGCGATAGCGCGCCCCACCGTGACCACCGTGGTGCCGCCCAGCTTGTCGGCTGCGGGTGTGCCGCTAGTTGTCAGTGGCGCCGGGTTTGTGGATGGCGGTGCCGGCAGCGGCGTGCCCACTGTGCTGGTGGGTGGTGTGCCCTGCAGCAACACCACCCTGCTTGCACCTGACCTACTGCGCTGTACCGCGCCTCCCGTGCTACCGTCTGCGCCTGGCTACCCGGTGGTGGCGGTCGTGGTTGTTAACGCCGCGGGCGCCGCCTCCATCGACGCCGCCACCGTCACGTACCCGGTGGCATTTGGTGTCACCTGGAATGCCACGGCACTGGCGGCGTCGCCGCTGGCCGCACTGCCCGGCATTGCGGTGCAGCCGCCGCCCTGGCTGGTTGTGCTGACACGTGATGCCGCCACCTGCACCCTCACACTCAACGCGTCGTCTGCCCCGTGCGCCACCAACGCTGGTGCACGCAGCCGCCCAACGGGCATGCCGGTGACCGGTATGGGCACCCTGTCCGTACCTGCGGCACCATCTGGCATCAACGCCACCGCCACGCCGGTGAGCCTGGCCGGCTTAGCGCTGGCAGGCGCGTCTGGCTGCAGCGGCACGCTTGCCGCCACCTGCATCGACGCGGCTGGCAACAGCGCGTCCACGGCGGGTCAGCCCGCCCCCGTGGTTGCCCTTGCGCCCTGGCACCTGGATTGGAACGGCAGCGGGTGGCCTGCGGCAGTGGCGCCACAGCCGCTGACAGATTTGTGGGCGGTCTTTAGTCTGGTGACGGCTGGAAGCGCCGCCGGCGACGCGACCGCCGCCGCCGTGGCTGCGCACCGCCTGGACCTGTCTGCCGTCGCGCCTACTGCGCTGGCGTGCCTTGCCGTGCTGCTGCCGGCAGTCGCTGGTGAGCCCACATCCGAACTGAGCCGCGTGCCACCCACGCTGGTGCTTTCGTCTGCCGACGGCAGTGTGACGCCACTCAACGCCTCCGCCGTTGCTATCCGGTTTGCGGGCCTGTCGGCGGCTGCAGCGCGGCTAGGGCAGGCGCTGGCACTGTATGCAGAGTGCACGTGGGTGGCAACGTCAGAGCGGGTGCGCCTGCCGCCCGTCGCGGCGACGGTGGTGACCGCGCGCGTAGTCACCGCAGTGACGCCGCCGTCACTGGTAGTGGAGGCGTTTGAGCCGGTCGGGGTGGCAGCCAGTGTGGTGATGGCGCCCCCTGACGCAGCTGCTACCTTTGCAGCGGCCGCCGGCACATGCCAATGGAGCCTGCTCAATGCCACCGTGCCGGCGCTGCAGGTGGCTCCGACGCTGGCTGCCACAGTGTGGCCGGTGGCAGCGGGTGGCGCCCTGCTGCCAGCGTCCCCGGCTGGCGCCTTTGATCTCACGGTGGATGGCCCACCCGACGCGACCGCGTGCGTGGCCGTCAGGTGCACGCTGTGGGGCATCAATGTGGTGACCTCCCCGCCGGTTTGCGTCACAACCCGTCCATACGCCATCACTGTGGCTGGTGGGGGCATTAGCCGCACCGTGTGGCCGTCGGGCGCACTGGCAAGCCAGCTGGCGGCGGTGGTGCCTGGCATTGAGGTGGCGCACGCGCCCGCGCGCAGTGTGTTCACTTGCACCTTGACGGTGGAGGCGGCATTCGTTTTGTCACCGCCGCCAGCTCGCGATGGCGTGGGGCTGGGCTTGGTTGGCGTGTCGGTTGGTTTTGTAGGCGAGTCAGCCGTGTCGGTGGCGTTGGCGCCCACCGCCACGCGTGCGAACCTCACGCTGGATGCCGTGGGGGTTCGTGCGCCTGGCGGCACCAACGTGAGTGCGGCGGTGACCTGCCGCGATGGAGCCAGTCGGTCTGCAGTGGCGGCCACGCGTGTCGCCATTGCAGTCGGCGCCCTGACGGCGGGCTGGGACGCCGCCGCTGCTGCTGCCCTACCACCCTCACTGTTGCCGTCTGACTCGTTGACGCCGCCGCCTGTCACAGTGGCCACGTTGCCGACCGCGGCGCTGCCGGCCGGCTTTGACGCTGCCGCCGGTCTGTCGTGCGTCGCTGCCCTAATGCCGTCACCGCTGCCACTTACGCTGCCCCTCGCCACCGCCGTGGCGGCGGGTGCATCGTGTGCAACCGCCGCCCCTGCGCAGCACCTGGTAGTCGCAAACGGCACCGCGGTGGCGGTGACCTGGCCCCGGCTGCATGCGGCAGAGTGCCGCCTGGGCGCCTCCCTTGTGCTCACCGCCGAGTGCGTGTGGACAGCCACTGGCGAGCGTGTGCGCCTGCCTCCGCTGCCCACCGCCATGCGTGCCGCCGCCGTGTCCGTGACGGCGCCTGCGGGCGGTGCTGGCTGGCAGCTGGAGGCATTTGAGTACGTGGCGGTGGCGGCGGTGCTTGCCGTGTCGCTGCCACAGCAGCCACCTGGGACGGGGCCCTTTGCAGGGTCGGCGGCGACGTGCGGCTGGCGCGTGGTGAACTCGTCGTCGCCGTCGCTGCAGCTGGCGCCAGACACAGCGGCCGCGGCGTGGAACGTGAGTGACGACGGCACCGTGAGCAGCGCACTGTCCATCACGGTGGCTGGCCCGCCGGATGCTACCCTGGTGGTGGTGCTGGCATGCACGGTGTGGGGCGCCAACGTCGTCGCGTCGCCACCCATTGCAATCACCACCACACCGTACACTGTGGCGGTGCTGGGCGCTGTCACCAACGCCACGCGCACAGTGTGGCCTTCTGACAGCAGCGGCGGGGCGTTGATGGCGTTGGAGCACCCGGTGGTGGTGGCTGCGCCTGCCCGTGGCATCCTGACTTGCTCCCTTGGACTGGAGGCGCTATTCCCTCCGTCATCAGCGCCTGTGACGGTTGGGGTTGGTCTGGGGCTACCGCCGTTGCCATCATCGACGGTAACGACGGCTGGCAGGCTAGTGGGCGATGTGTCGCTGTCTGCGGCGTTGGCTTCCGCAACGACACGTGCAACGCTGACGTTTGACGCCGTGGGCATGTATGGCGCGGGTGGCAGCGTCGGCGTGGTGGCCGTAACGTGCCGTGACGGCGTGGGGCGCGCTGCCGTCGCCGCCGCCCGTATCAACGTGTCGGTGGCGGTGCTGACGGCGTCCTGGAGTGGCACCGTCACCCTGCCATCAGTGTTTGTGCCATCGACGCCACTGCCGTCCATGACGATTGCCGTTGCCACGTTGGCGCGCATCCCATTTCCACCGTCTGCCGACCCCTCCACCGCGGCCACCTGCGTGGTGGCACTGTTTCCGGCTGCCACTGCATTGCCGCTAACAGCGCCACTGCCGACCGCCGCCGCCATTGTGGCCGTATCAGCCGCCAGCAGCGCGTGGAACGGCAGCAGCCTGCTGGTGCCCGTGCCGTTCCTGCCCACCTCCAGCGTTCCCCTCTCCAGCTCGCTGCTGCTGGCCGGCGAGTGCACGTGGGTGGCAACAGGAGAGCGCGTCCGACTGCCGTCACTACCTACTGCCAGCGCGCAGCTGGTGTTGGAGTGGCGGTCGCCGCACACCATTCTGCAGGGCTACACCGCGTATGTCATGCAGGTGGCGCTGGTCAGCGGGCCGCCGGCCGCAGACCGGGCGACAGCGGCCGTGACGTGCGAGATGCGGCTGTTGAACGCCACGCTGCGCAGCACCGTGCTGGTGGCCGACACCTGGGCGTTTGTCGCAAACGCCAGCGCGCCGGCAGGCACGACAGCCGTCGCTGCGCCCGGCGTCACGCTGCAGGCGGCGCCGGGGCATTCCGCATGGCTGCAGGCCGTATGCAGCGCGTGGGGCCAGCTGGTAGTGTCGCCGCCGCTGCGCGTGACCACCGCCACCCTGGCGCTGCACCTGCTGTCGACGTTGCCGTCGTCGTACGTTGCCAGCGACGTGTCGGCGCCGTGGCCGCTGGAGCCGCCCTTGCGCGTGGCGCTGTCGACAGTGGAGGACGGCGGCAACGTGACGGATGCGGTGTGCGCGCTGACCACCACGACGCGCGACGCCGCTCTTGTCATTGCCAATCCCGGTGCGGGTGTCACGTCGCTTGCTGCCGTGCCGGGCGACCCGCTCACCGGCGTCACGACGGTGCCTCGGTTCCTCGTCGCAGTCAGCCCCGCCACGCCTGCCGTCACCCTCGTGCTCTCCTGTCGCCGCTCGGCGTCCGGCGATGTGGCGCCCGCCTTGGTATTTGACGTGCCCGCCGTTGTGCTGTTGGCGGCGCTGTGCACGACGCCGCAGTCCACTGCCACCATGGCAACCCCACTGTTGCCATTTGGCGTTGGTATTACCGCAACCCTGCCTGCCGGCGGCGTCACGGCGCCGTGCGGCGGACCTGGCGCAGCGCCTCCGCCTCTGCCGCCCATCGTGTGCACCATCGCACTCAACACCGCTGCCTCCACTATCAATGACACCTCCTCCGTGTTCCTGCAACACACCGCCGCCACGGTGGATGCCGACACGCAGGTGGCAACGTTCGACGCTCTCACGCTGGCGGCGCCGCAGGGGCAGGTGTATGCGCTGGTGGCAACGTGCAGCGTGGGCGGCCTGGCAATTCCACCGCCCGCCACGTTCATGGTGGCGATTGAAGGCTGCCCGGCGGGTCAAGAGGCGGTGTCTGTGACGTGCGTCACGTGCGGCGGCGGCGCGTTCAGCCTGGGCGGCATTGGCGCGCGCTGCATTGACTGCCCGCCTGCCGGCGTGTCGTGCGACGCTGGCATCCTGGCGCTGCGTCCAAATTACTACCGACCAGCGGGGCAGGCTGGACACCCGGTAGGGCCTGACACCGAGCTGCACCCGTGCTACAATGCGGAGGCGTGCACGGTGCCGTTCATGAACGCCAGCGCGCCGGTGTACGGCTGTTCATATGGCTACACCGGGCCGTTGTGCGGCGTGTGCGACGCAGACGTCAACTACGCACGGTTTGGCGAAGCGTGTGCGGTATGTTGGAGTGTCGGCGCCTCTGCCACCTTCCTGGCCGTGGTGGTGGTGGTGGTGCTGGCAGTGCTGACGCGCGTGGCGCTGCGTACCTCCACCGGCCGCACCGACGCCTCCATCGTGCTGCGCATCACGCTCTCCTACCTGCAGGCGGTCGGCAGCCTGCGCGTGTTCATTGCCGGCAGCACGCAGGCATATGCAACGGTGATGGGGTGGACGGCGGTGGTGAGCGCCAGCCCGTTGTCAGTGGGCGCGCTGCAGTGCCTGTTGCACCTGCCGTACCTGGTGCAATATGGCGCAACCGTGTTGCTGCCGCTGCTGGCGTCCGCCGCAGTGGTGCTCATCTTCCTGGCCGTCACGGCCGCGCGTTCACTACACTGCTCGCCGGCCTGCCGCCTGGACGTGCACGGCCTGCGGGCGGCGCTGGCAGCGTGGTGGGCGTCCAAACGCCACTTATCCACGCTGCTGTTTGTCCTGTTCCTGGCGTACATGCCCATCACCTCCGCGTCGCTGCGCGCGCTAGATTGCATTGACCCCGTGGCGGGCATCCGGTACCTGCGATCAGATCTGAGTGTGGAGTGCGGCGTGGGGCAGCACGCAGCTGCCCGCGCAGTGGCGTACGCCGCCCTGGTGGTGGTGGGCATTGGTTTCCCGGCGGGGCTCGCGTGGCTGCTGGGCACCGCCACCACCGCGCCGCTGCTGGATGACGGCTTCCATGCCACCTGGGGCTTCCTGTTTGACGGCTACCGCTCCATCACGCTCTCTGTGGTGACTGGCGAGGCGGGGGGGGGGGCGGGTGGCTCCCCTGGTGGCTCCCCTGCCAAGGGTGGGGCCACGACGCCTTCGAACCCGGAAGGGCCCCCCGCACCCGGACCCGCCGGGCATGGGGGCGGGGGAGACCCCCCCCCCCCCCCCCCCCCAACCCCCCGTCTCCGCCGCTCCTCCGCCATGATGCGCGCTCGCCTCATCCAGCGCTGGCAGCTGGCTGGCAACAATCGCGTGTGGTGGGAGGGCGTGGTGCTGACGCGCAAGGCGGGCGTGGTGCTGCTGGCGGTGCTGGTCACCAACCCGTACCTGCAGTGCGTCGGCGCGTCGCTCTGGTTCCTAGGCTTCATGCAGCTGCACCTGCACTTCCGCCCCTACGTCAAGTCGCTGTTCAACACGCTGGAGCTGGCGAGCATTGTGGCGTCGCTGCTGACGGCGCTCATCTCCACCGCGCTGCTGCAGTACAACGTGGGTGTGTCGTCCGCGGACCTACACCCACCCGAGGCGATGGCGCCCATTGAGTGGGCAGTGACGGTGTCACTTGTGGCGCTGAATGTGGGCACCTTTGCTGTGCTGGCGAGCATGTGGCTGCGCCTGCAGTGCGTGCGCGCCAAAGGCGCGTGGTCGTACGCACAGGCGCGGCTGCCGGCCTTCCTACGCCGCCCTCCGACCGCACGCACGGTGGAGGCGCCGCGGGTTGCCATCCGCCGCAGCATGACGGCAGCCGCGCTGCGTGATGATGCCGGGAAGCAGCTAGCACCTAGTGCGGTCACGCCGCGTGGCACGCCCGCTGTTGACACCCTGATGGCAAACCCGCTGCACCAGCGAGGGGTGGGTGAGGGGATGGGTCCTGCCGTGATGGCGTTTGAAGGCGTCCCGACGGCCGGCTCCGTGGTACCGGTATCCCCGCCACGCGCCCTACCCGCCCCCCTGACGCTGGACACGCTGTCCAACGCGCGGAGCGCCAGCCGGCGCATGACACGCGTCAGCGTGGTGTCGCCGTCCTCGCGCCTGCGACCGCAGCCACGGCCGGGTGCTGCCACGCCGCCGGCCAGCGCGGCCAGCCGCCGGCCAACCATTATGCCCGCCGCTACTCCGTCGTCCCGACGCAGCAGTGCTGGCATTGCTTCCCCGAGCCCCGGAGCAGGACTGTAGTCTTTCATTCTGCGTTGGTGGTGTATGCGTAACAACTGGCGGCGTCCGATGTCTTTCGTGGTGGTGTGACTTGTAAGCCGGCGCGTAGTGTAGTTCAAATGTTTGGCACAGCGGGACGCACGCACGCGCGGCGCCATGGGTGACAAACAAGGGGTAGTGCGCAACAACGACAACATGGATGACACACACGTCACACAGGGTATGAAGGTGGTTTGGGTCAGACACACAAACACAGACACTTACGCAGCCACACACAGCGGCGCACAGTACAGGGATTGCCAAGAAGGGATCAGCGGGGTCACAAGTCTTCCGAAAACACGTCGTCTGCAATCGTGGCGGCCCAGTGGTCCGGCGGTGCCGCACCGGCGCCGGAGTCAATTACTGCCGCGACGGGCGCGGCACCAGCGGCATGCGCGTACCGCATGTACCGAACCGACTGCTCAGGTGAAGTGGAGGGGCCGGCGTCGCCCTCGCCACCGCCGCTGCCAGCATCCAACACGCGTATGGTGCGGTGGCGCGCTACACCGCGTGCCGGCACGCCGGCGTCCGTTGCGGGTGTGCGTGACGCAGGGAGAATGACGGCTGGCGTGGTGGCAGGCGCCTGCGCGCCACCCGTGCCGCGCAGGTAGCGCGCCAGCATGCCGCTGGCGGTCATGAGGCGACGGGTGGAGGCTTCAGCAGCGGCGGCAGCGGCGGCGGCGGCCACCTCCTGCCCGCTGCCAGCATTGCCCACCACTGCGGCAGCCGCCGCTCGGATGGCAATCGCGTGCTCCGCCGGCGCGGCACGTAGCGAGACGGCTTGTGCGGGCGCCGAGGTGGGCGACAGCAGCAGATCGCCAATGGCATCATCGATGGGCGGGGCATCATCGTCGCTGGTTGGCGGCACTGCGTGTGGCGCCGGCATGGTCGGTGGCGGCGGAGGCATGCGGAAGCTGCGGCCACGCAGCGGCGGCAGCGCAGCAGGCGGCGGCGACGTCGTGTGCGACAACGTGGTTTGCGGCAACGGAGACAATGGGGCGCCACGCCGGGCGCGGGTGCCCACCTCCCGCAGCGGCTCCATGACGCGCGCCGGGCCACCACCGCTACCGGCGTGTACCGGCGGTGTGCGCATGGAGTTGCCCCGGGTCAGCCGCGTTGTCAGCACACGAGCAGGTGTGGCGGCGGCGGCGGCAGTTGGGGCCGGCTGCACCCCGTGCGGCGGCAACCCGTCCACCGCGTACGACGCGTCACCCGCTGCCTCGTCGCCCTCCGGCACGCTGGGCGACAAGGGCGGCGACCACGGGATGGCATCGCCGCCGCCAGGCGCGGCTGCCAGCCGGCTGCGGCTGCCACTCGGTGCCGCCCGCCCCCCGCCAGCACCTGTGCGTACGATGGAGCGGGCAAGCGCATTGCTGGACAGGCCACGCACAATCACACCTGCCAGCCCGCCACTGGCGGGCGCCACTAGCGGGGAGGCGGGCGTGGCGCTGCTCATCGTCGGCGGGACATGCGGCTCTTGCGCCCCACGCAGTGCAGCGATCAGCGCCGACGCAGCCTGCATCGCCCCGGACCCGCCGCGGCCCATCGTCGCACCTGCGCCCTTACTCCCACGTACCGACGCCTCGGCCGCTGGTTTACCGGCAATGGTAAAGGGCGCCTGCACCGGTGCCTCCCCGACGCCGTCGCCGCCGTCATCGTCGTCTGACAGGTCGTCGTCTGCCTCCACCACTGCCACGCCTGCCACGCCCAGGTCTGCCAAGTACTTGTCGCTGGCCGCGACCGGTCGTGCGCTGTGCGGGACAGCAACGACCAGCGCTGTCGTCACCAAGGGCGCAGCGACTGGCGGCGGCTCTGGCACAGGTACCGGTGCCGCAAGTGTCGGTAACAAGCCGGATGGCGGCGGCACGGGTGCCGGAGCCGGCGCCGCATGTTTCGGAATCACACTGGACAGCGACGCCGATGGTACCGGCGCTGGCGCCGCATGTATTGGTATCATACTGGACAGCGGCGGCACTGGCACCGGCGCTGGCGCCGCGTGTGTTGGTGTCACAACGGGCGGCGCCGGCAGTGGAAGCTGCGGCGGAACAGCAGGTGTTGGTAGCACACTGGGCGGCGCCGACAGCAGAAGCCGCGGTGGGGCGGCGGGTGAGGTTGCGTTGGTGGGAGACACCTCGGCCATGACGGCAACCACCGTGTCGGGGGCAGCAGCAACGCTGCCACGCGCGGTGCTGCCCCCCTCCGAGCTGTCCGACTCGTCCACCACCAGCTGCGCCTTGACGCCGCGCTTCCGCACACACTTGCGCGTGCGCGCCGCGACGGCACGTGGCACATGCACCGGTATTACGCACTCACTGCGTGCAGTTGTTGCCCCGCCGCTGTCAGTCAGCAGGCCAGCGTCCGGGGCGGGCTGCGGCGCCACGCGCGCATGGTTTGTGGCCACAGGGATCGGCGGCACTCTGGGTGTCGGCGCTGGCGCAGCGTCCGTCGTCACAACTGGGGCAGCGGGGGATACAGCAGCGGCAACCTGCTGAAGTGACGCTGGAGTTGGCAGCATGGCGGGGCCGGCCACCCCCGCCCCTCGGACAACCCCCCGAGCTACCCCTGCCGTCTTCTCATCGTCAGAATCTGCCATGACGCGCTGCACAACAATACGCTTGCTAGCGGCATGGCGCAAGGGCACATGCCGCCGTGCCGACGAGGCGCGCGTCCCGCCGCCATCGCCGTCAGAGTCGCTTTCGCTGATCACGACCTGCTGCACACGCGCCCTGCGCATAGCCGTCCGTGCCTCCACGCCGCGGCGGCCGGTACCTGCTGACCCCGCTGATGGTGCTGCCGCGGCAGGCGCCACGACCGGTGTTTCCTCCTCCTCCTCCCGCTCCTCCACCAGCATCTGTTTTGCCGTCGCGCGTCGCGACACGGTGCGCTTTAGCACCTCGCGTTGTGATGGCACGCGGGGCGGCGGCGGCGGCGGCGGGGGCGGAGGCGCTGGTGCGTCGTCGTCCACCTCCTCCACCAACGCCTGCGCGACGACAGGGCGGGCGCAGGTGTACCGCTTGGGCACCACGCGGCGGCGCACGATGGGCAGCGAGAAAATGGGGGAGTCACGGTCGGTGTCGCGTGGGGGCTCGGTGGCGGCCGCGGCGGCAGTAGTCGCCTCCGTCGCGCTCAGCCGTCGTACCGCAGCGGCAGGCTCCAAGGGCGGCGGCGAGGGTGGCGGCGTCACCTGCCGTGTCGGCGTGGGCTGCGACGCCACAACCATGAAGTTCTCTGTCTCGACCACCAACCCGGTGCCGCCGGGCGGCTCGGGGGACGGCGGCAGCTCTGGCAGGCGGGAGGGTGTCCGTGGCGGGGCGTCGTCAGTGGCCACCAACTCCGGCCCAGTCTCCACCGCGGCTGCTAGCTCCTCGTCCACGGTCTCATGTGACGGCGTCTTGTTGTCCGCGACAGGCGCCACCGCTGCTGCTGCTGGCGCAGGTGGCGGTGCAGGCGCCGGTTTAGTGCGCGCTGCTGCAGCCTTGCGCCGCCGGTACCACGCGCCGCCCACCAGCCCACCAATACAGCACAGCGACAGCGTTATTAGCGCTGCCACGGCGGCCAGCCCAATGCCGCCTGTCCCACCGCCGCCGCCACCCCCGCCGCCGGTTGCTAGGATGCCCAACGTCGAGTTGTCTGACGCCGACACGGACGCGGAGACTGATTGGGAGGGTGTTAATGAGCCACTGCCACTGCGGCTGGCCGTGACGCTGGCTGCCGGCGTCTTGGAGTCGGTGGCTGTCCGCGGGCCGGTGCGTGTCGGCGACCGCGTGCGCGCGCCAGACGCGCTGGCTGACGCGGTCGCGCTGTCGGACGCCGACGACGAGGTGGTGGCGGACGCAGATGTGGTGGCAGTGGGTGATGCGGAACGCGTGGCGCTGGTGCTGACAGTCGGGGTGCGCGACACTGACGGCACACGAGACCCGGTGCGTGAGCCACTCACAGTCGTGCTCCCACTGCCGGTAGCGCTGCGCGAGTCTGTGGCAGTCCCCGACGTTGATGCGCTGCTGCTTCCTGACGACGTGGCGGTGGCGGTGCTTGACTGGCTCCCCGTCGCTGTGCGCGTGGCTGCCTGTGTGCCAGTGGCGCTCCGTGTGTCGGAGGGCGACGCGCCCGTGCTGCCACTTGCCGACGGCGTGCCTGTAGCTGTATATGTAGCGCTGCCAGTTGCAGACGCGCTGGCGGCCAACGACGCAGACGGTGACGACGGCGGGGTGCCGGACACTGTGGGTGTGCCAGTTCTGGATGTGGTACTAGTAACCGTGCCGCTGCGAGTACCAGCTGGTGACGCGCCGACGCTGCCGGTTGCTGATGGCGAGCCGGTGCCGCTGTGAGAGGCGGTTGGCGGCGTGCTAGCGCTGCCGGAACCCGTCACCGTCACACTGCTGCTGGGTGTCGCCGTGCCGGATGGCGACGCACCTGTGCTAGCCGACGCGCTGCTGCTGCCAGTGGCAGGCGCCGTGACAGACACCGAGCCGGTTGCCGTGGGCGTTAGTGACGTGGTGGCCGTCCGCGTTCCGCTGGCACTGGGTGTACCTGTCAGCGACGCTGATGGCGACGCCGTGTTGGTTGGTGACGACGATCCTGTCGTTGTAGGCGTCTGCGACGGCGACGCCGTGGGTGACTGTGTCGGCGACGGCGAGACAGAGGGTGTCGCGCCGATACTCAACGACGATGAACTCGTGGGTGTTAGCGTCATGGAGCGCGACTCCGTTGCCGTGGCAGAGCCTGTCTGTGAAGCCGTACCCGTGGCTGTGCCAGTCTTGCTACGCGACGCGGTTGTTGACGCGGTCCCCGTTGCCGTCGCCGTCTGCGTTCCCGTGCCGCTGCGCGTGTTGGTTGGGGTGTATGAACCGGACGACGACGCCGACACGGAGCTGGTTGCTGACGCCGAGCGGGTGCCGGTGGAAGAAGCGGTGCGCGACGCCGATGCGGTCGATGTGTCCGACGCCGTCCCTGTTGCTGTGCTGCTTGGCGTGCGAGTTGCAGTCGGTGTGCGCGTGTCGGAGGGTGGCAGGCTGCCTGTCTCTGTTGGGGTGGCAGACGGCGACACGCCGTTGCTTGGGGACGACGACCCAGTGGCTGAGTCGGACGCAGTGGCAGTTGGCGACGACGTCCGTGTCGACGTGCCGGTACTGCTGCCAGTCTCGGAAGCCGTGCCCGACGCACTCGCGCTTGCAGCTAGCGACGCGGTGCGCGACGACGTGGCGGATGGCGTCTCAGACGGCGTGCCTGTTGCCGATGCGGTGCGTGTACCGGTAGCGGTGCCGGTTCCGCTACCTGACTCGGTGGCACTCGCCGTGCCCGTGCTAGTGCCCGTGCCTGTGCCGGTTGCCGTGGCGGACGTCGTAATCGACGACGTGGCAGTTGCAGAAGGTGACGGCGTGGCGGTCGTTGAACCGCTGGGTGTGGCCGACAGCGACGCGGTGGCCGATGGTGACCGTGTTGACGTGGTCGTGGCGGTACTGCTGCTGGTGCCGGTGGCTGTTTCTGTCGACGTCGGCGTGGCAGTGCCTGTGGCGGTGCCAGATTCTGTGATCGACGACGTGGCGGACGGCGCGGCGGTCGTTGAACCGCTGGGTGTCGCCGACAGCGACGCGGTAGGCGATGGTGACCGTGTTGACGTGCCCGTGGCGGTGCCGCTGTTTGTGCCGGTGCCCGTCTCGGACGCCGTCGGAGCGGCAGTGCTTGTGGGCGTGCCCGTGCCGGTTGCCGTGTCAGATGTTGTGATCGACGACGTGGCGGTTGCTGAAGCCGATGGCGCGGTTGTCGTTGAACCGCTGGGTGTCGCCGACAGCGACGCGGTGGGCGACGGTGACCGTGTTGACGTGCCCGTAGCGGTCCCGGTACCGCTGTTCGTGCCGGTACCCGTCTCGGACGCCGTCGGCGCGGAAGTGCCTGTGGCGGTGGCCGTCGGTGTACCGATGCCTGTCCCCGTGGCGGTGGCCGTCGGCGTGCCGGTACCCGTGCCGGTGCCGCTCTCGGACGCGGTGGGCGCGGCAGTAGCGGAGCTGCTGCCCGTGCCAGTGCCCGTTGATGTACCGGTGCCGGTGGGCGTGCTCGACAGCGATGGCGTTGCAGATGCACTGCTTGCCGCACTCTCTGACGCCGACGTGCTGACCGTGCTCGTCGCCGTACTTGTTGCCGTGCCCGTCGCTGACGCGCCGCGCGTGCCAGATGCGGTGCCAGTGGGCGTGTCGGATGCGGTGACCGACGCGGTCGCCGTTGGCGTGGTTGTTCCCGTGCCCGTGCCCGTGCCCGTCGCTGTCTCGGATGCCGACAGCGAGGCGGTGGCTGACGGCGACCGCGTCAACGTAGAGGTCGCTGTGCCCGTAGCCGTCGGCGACTGTGACATCGTTGCAGTGTTGCTCCCCGTGCCCGTGCCCGTGGTGCTGCTTGTGCCGCTGGCAGTTCCGGTGGCAGTGCCACTGACAGTGCCAGTACCCGTACCCGTACCAGTACCGGTGCCCGTTCCAGTGCCCGTGCCAGTACCGGTGCCCGTGCCCGTACCGCTCCCAGTTGACGACGGCGTCGCTGACGGCGATTGTGACATGGTGGCGGTGGGCGTACCGGTGCCCGTGCCGGTGGGCGAGGAGGTGCTTGTCGCCGACGCAGTCACCGACGCTGCCACCCTGGGCGACGGTGTCGCAGACGCAGATGCTGACGGCGGGCGTGACGCGGGTGCCGTGTCGCTCCCCGTGCCGGTGCCCGTAGCCGTGCCGCTCCCCGTACCCGTGCCGGGTGCCGTCGCCGTGCTGGGGCCCGGGCTGGTGCCCGTATCGGAGACCGGGCCGGCG
>Ga0066256_1003569_pt1 | contig 14832 bp, 19 predicted proteins | sample ThiBio_1000_biof_FD_87107 | JGI IMG/M metagenome (GOLD analysis project Ga0066256, IMG submission 87107) | Wastewater bioreactor microbial communities from Cape Town, South Africa - Thiocy_expt_1000_biof (version 2) | ecosystem: Engineered > Bioreactor > Thiocyanate-remediating >...
ACCAGCCTTATGCCTATTATCCCGATAGTGGCGGGGGGGCCCCTTTCATCTTTGCCCCCCTCTCCCCACCCCCTCCCCCCAAACCCACCCCCCCGCACACGGGGGGCGCCCCTCCGCTGGTCGACACCGCGGGGAGAGAGGGGGGCAAGCAAATTGGCGGGCGGGATTTATTGCGTCTCCCCCTCAACGCGAGGCGGGGGGGGGGGGGGGTCGTGGGCGCGGGGTGGGTCCCCGCCCCCCCCGTTTCTTGGACCCGCCCGCCGCTAGAGCACGGCGACGAAGAGGCATACAGTTCACTCCAAAATAAGGGCGGCCTCAGATGATGATCATAGACGAGCACATGAGCATCGACGCCGATGCAGGCGGAGCCCCCGCTCGGGCGCTTCAGTCCAGCCTTCTTCACGAGATGGGGCGGCTCACCGCCGATCATGACTTCATCTCGGCGTCTCTTACCCTCAGCAGCTTGCGCCGATGGCTTTGGCGTAGAACTTTCGCAGTATCTGTCGACGCAGCCGACGTCTCTCTCGCAGGGGTCGGCACGCACGAAGCGGCTATAGCCAAGGTCGAGCAGTATCTGCACGGGTCACACGAGATGATGAGCCCTGTCGATCCTCATTCGCATCTGCCGTTCGATTTGTAGGGAGGCGGAGGCGAGGCAGCGCGCGCTACACGGTTTCACATCCGTGCGGCGCGCATGCCTTTTCGATCGCCGATCCCGCACCTCACGAGCAACTCTGCTCCATTCTCCAGCCCTTGATCTTGCAGACTTCGCGACCTCGCGCGTCGTAGCTGCACACACGGACCGGAAAACGCCTGTACGAGCAGTAGGTGCCGGGCTGCAGAAAGCCTTCGTAACCCCGGAGGGGGCGATCGCTCTCGTAGGTCCACTGCTCGAAGCGCCGACCGCGCGCTTCGGCCTCATCCGAGGCGAGCAGGGTTACGCCACCGATCGCGACGGCCATGGCGGCGAGCAGCGCGCGCCTGATCACATTCTTCGACATCACAATATCCTCTCTCGTGCGAGTGTTCTGTGCCGCGCCAGCAAGCCTGGCTGACAAGGCGTACTCGCAAAGAGGGACTGGCCGCTGTAACGCACGGAACAGGTAGTTGGATGAGCGGATGTCGTGGCCGATTTCAGCCTGCGGCCACGATCGGCGGCCGGCTGTTGAGCGTCTCGCGATCGAAGCCGGCGAGCCGCTTGTAGCCCGCCGCCGCATTCTCCAGCTCCGTGAGCGACAGCACGTCCTCGATGCGAGCGTAGCCTTGAGGCGCGCGCTCCTCGACGAGCTGCATGACCTGCTCGGGACCATTGGCGCGATTGGCGAGCACGATGCGCGCCGTGGCCGGATTGCGCTCAGCCGCATAGGCGCCGAGCGCCTCCGAGCCGAGCCCATGCGCTCGGATTTCACGGGTGAGCACGCGGGCATCGAGAATGGCCTGCGACGCGCCATTCGAGCCGATCGGATACATGGGATGCGCGGCATCGCCGAGCAGCGTGACGCGGCCGCTACCCCAGCTCGGCAGTGGATCACGGTCGACCATCGGATACTCGAAGCAGGCGCGCGCCCCGCGAATGAGGCCCGGTACATCGAGCCACCCAAACTGCCAGCTCTCGAAGTGCGGCAGGAACTCATCGAGGCGGCCGGCGCGGTTCCAGTCCTCGCGCCGCCATTCGTGATCGGGATCGTAGCGCAGCTCCGCGATCCAATTGACGAGCGCACGCCCCTCGTCCAGCGCGCGGCGCGAGATGGGATAGCACACGAACTTCTGCCGCTCGTGCCCGGCCATGATCATGGTGCGACCATCGAGATAGGGCGTGCTTTCCGTCACGCCGCGCCAGAGGATCGCGCCATTCCACTTCGGCGGGCCTTCGTTCGGCACGAGCTGCGCTCGAAGTGCCGAGTGAATGCCGTCACAGCCGACCAGCACCGCGCCTTCCGCCGCCTCGCGCGGCGCACCACTGCGCCGGTCGACGAACTCGGCCCTGATGCCCGTGCCAGTCTGCTCGAAAGAGGAGAAGTGATGCCCCGTTCGCACCGCATCGGGCCCGAGGCGCTCGAGGACCGCGCGATAGAGGATCATCTGCAGCTCGCCACGATGGATCGAGAACTGCGGCCAGTTGTAGCCGGCAGCCTGCCCGCGCGGCTCCGACCAGATGGATTGCCCGCGCTTCGAGACATAAGAGAGTGTCGAGGTCGGGATGGCCGTTTCGGCGATCTCATCGGCGAGCCCGAGCTCAGTGAGCTCGCGGACGGCGTGCGGAAGCAGGTTGATGCCGACACCGAGCGGCTCGAGCTTGTCGACGCTCTCGTAGAGGCGCGCCGCGATTCCGACCTGATGCAGGCTGAGCGCCAGCGTCAGGCCGCCGATCCCCGCGCCGACTATCACGACCGCCACGGCAGTGCCTCCCTCGCAGATTTTCTTGCCGCATAGGCAGCACAGATTTCGGCCTAGCGGAAGAGCATACACGCCGCCCGCTCCGGCCGAGGTGGACGGCCCGTCGGCCGCGCGGCAAGATACCGGCATCCACCGCGCAAGATTGGATGCGAACCATGCCTGATGCTCTCGGATGGCGTTGCAAGTTCGGGGTCATGGCCCCCTCGACCAACACGATCGTCCAGCCCGACTTCGACGACATGCGCCCCCTGGGCGTCACGAACCACTACAGCCGCATTTTCACGCCCAACGTGAAGGCGCTGAGCAACGACTCCTTCCGCGCCGGCATCGACACCATCGGCAGCAATGTCATGGACGCCATCCGCAGCGTGATGACGTGCGAGCCCGACTATCTCGTCATGGGGATTTCGGCCCTATCGTTCTTCGGCGGTGCGAAGGGCGCAGAGGCGTTCTCGAAGAGGATCGTCGAGGAGACCGGCCTCAAGGTCACCACGGGCAGCCAGGCAACCTCCGCCGCAATCGAAGCCATCGGCGGCATCAGGCAGATCGCGGTGCTGACGCCCTATTGGCCGGTCATGAATGCCGAGGTGAAGCGCTACTTCGAGGATGTCGGCCTGACCGTCGTCCGCGACACCGCGCTTCAGTGCAAATCGTGGACGGGCATCGCGGAGGTGAGCACGGCCGAGTGCCGCGAGGCTATCCGCGCACTCGACGGCGACGACGTCGATGCGATCATCCAGGTCGGCACGAACCTCTCGATGGTCCGCTTGGCGGCCGCTGCGGAGCTCTGGCTCGGCAAGCCGGTGATCGCGATCAATACCGCCACCTACTGGCACGCGCTCCGTGCAAACGGCATTCGCGATCAGAAGGCCGGATTCGGCCGGCTGCTCGAAGCATTCTGACCGGCGCTTCGAGCAGCCGCTGCAATCTCGCCCCCTACTGCTTCGGGGTCTCCGTCGGCGGCGCAGCTTCCGTGGCCGCGGGCGGAGCCGGCTGCGCACCAGGCGGCGTGACCGGTTGGACTGTCGGCGCCGTGGCGGCGGGCGGCGTCATCGGCGTTTGCTCCTCGGGGAGCGGCACCGCGTACCAGGCCAGAGCCAGGGCCAGCACGACAGCCGCGATCAAAAGCGCGGTTCTGTTCATCATGTGGATTCCTTCCCTGTCGTTAGAGCGGCGCACGACGCCGCGTCCTCGGATGCCGGAGATGGCCGACACATGAGCGCCGGACCATTTGTCCGGACGGCCAACCTTCGCGCCTCATGCGACTATAGCATGACCATCAAGTGAGGATTGTGCGGCGCGCAGATGTGACGCGATCAAGCCGAGCGCGGAGCGAGCCGCGTCACGTGCCCCATCTTGCGGCCCGGTCGCGCCTCGCGCTTGCCGTAGAGATGCAAACAGAGGTCGCGATCGGCCGCGAGTGCGGGCCAATCATCGGCATCATGGCCGATCAGATTGCGCATCTCGGCGTCGCTGTGCCGCGCCGTCGAGCCGAGTGGCCAACCGGTGATGGCGCGGATGTGGTTCTCGAACTGCGACACCGCGCAGGCATCCATGGTCCAATGACCGGAGTTATGCACGCGCGGCGCGATCTCGTTGACGAGCAGCGGCGTCGCGGACTGCTCCCCGAGATAGAACATCTCGACGCCGAGCACGCCGACATAGTCGAGCGCCGTCGCGATATGTCCCGCGACGTTGCACGCCTGGGCCTCGATAGCCGCCGGCACGCCTGACGGCACGAGCGAACGGCGCAGGATGCCGCCCTCGTGCGTGTTGCGCGGGGCATCGTAGCAGGCGAGGCTACCGTCGAGCGCGCGCACGGCAAGCACCGAGATCTCGAAAACGAAATCGATCCGGCGCTCGAGCACTGCCGGCACGCTGCCGAGGCAGGCGAAGGCGGCTGCGAGGTCGTCGGGCCCAGCTACGCCCGCCTGACCTTTGCCGTCGTAGCCGAGCCGCGACGTTTTCAGGATGCCCGGTACCTTCCAGTCCGCCATCGTCTTCGACGCTGCGGCGAGATCGCCCGCGTCGCAGATCGCGGCGAACGGCGCGACGGGAATGCCGAGATCGGAGATGAAGGCCTTCTCGGTGCTGCGATCCTGCGCGACACGGAGCGCCTGCGGGCCCGGCCGCACGGGTACGCGACGCGCGAGATGCTCGGCCGCGATCACCGGCACGTTCTCGAACTCGTAGGTCACGACATCGACGGCGCGCGCGAACTCGTCGAGACGCGCGAGATTGTCGTAGGGCCCGATGAGATGGCTCGCCGCGATGTCCAGCGCCGGCCCCCAGTCATCGGAGTAGACGGCCGAGCGGAAGCCGAGCTCGGCTGCGGCCTGCACGAGCATCTTGGCGAGCTGGCCGCCACCAAGAATGCCGATCACGCTGTGCGGGGCGAGCGGCGCTGCTGCCGTCATGGTCCTTCCGGCGCCTCGGGAATGCTTGCAGTCTGGCGGGCGCGCCAGGCGTCGAGACGCGCGGCGAGCGCGGCATCGGAGATGGCGAGGATCTGGGCGGCGAGGATGCCGGCGTTCGCGGCACCGGGCTCGCCGATCGCGAGCGTGCCGCCCGGAATGCCCGCCGGCATCTGCACGATCGACAGCAGGCTGTCCTGACCGGAGAGCGCGCTCGTCTTGATGGGCACGCCGAGAACGGGGAGCGGCGTCATCGAGGCCGTCATGCCGGGGAGGTGCGCCGCGCCGCCCGCACCCGCGATGATGACCTTGAAGCCGGCCTCGCGCGCCTTGTGCGCGAAGTCATAGAGGCGCTTGGGCGTGCGGTGGGCCGAAATGACCTTGGCCTCGTAGCTGACGCCCAGCTCGTCCAGAACCTCGGCGGCGCGTTTCATGGTCGGCCAGTCCGATCGGCTGCCCATGATGATCGCCACGTCTGCCGCCGCCCCGGCCATTTCCCGCCTCTTTCGCTCTCGTTGGCAAAAAAGAGAAACTATTGATCCACCCCCGCCGCCGCAAGCGCCCCCGCTCGGCATGGTTGTGGACGATCGGCCCGCCCTGAGGGGTCAGGCGATGATGTCAGGGGTGATCTGGTCCTCGAGGGCGGTAATCCGGTCCTTCAGCAGGAGCTTCTGCTTCTTGAGCCGTTTGATCGTGACCTGGTCGTTCGAATGCTCCGCCTCGAGGCGCACGATCTGCTCGTCGAGGTCGCGATGCTCCGCGCGAAGCACCGCCAGCATCTCGCGGACCTCGCGTTCGTCTGGTCGTTGCGTCAATGGGCTCTGCTCCGCTAGTCCGTGGCCGAACAGTGCTTCGGCATATCCCTGGAGACGTCTCGGCGCAAGTCGGGCGTTGTGCGGCGCCGGTAGCTCTTGCGCACGGTCAGCCCAGGCGGCCATTCTCGGCGCCATGAGACCGGGGGCAACATTAAGGATTGATGGATGAACGCGGGGCGAGGGGTGGGGTTGCTCGGTGCGACAATGGTTGCCCTGTGGTTTGGCGCCGGGTCGGCCTCGGCCAACGATGACATCGCGAAGGGGCGCGCCCTTGCAGAGCGCCTCTGCGCGCGCTGCCACATGGTGGCGGGACGGGGCGAGAGGCGGGCAGCAAATGAGACCCCCGGCTTTGCCGCCGTGGCGCGGCGACGCAACCAGACGTCCGGGGGCATCGTCGCCGGGCGGCGGAGCATCCCGCCGATGATGCCGAACCATCATCTGAGCCAGGACGAGATGTATGCGCTCGCCGCCTTCATCATGACGCTCGGCGAGGGGGCGAAGCGTTGAGCGGGCGCGGGGATTGCTGACAACCGTCCGCGCCTCTGCAATGCTCGCCGGCAACGAAATGACGCGCTCGGGAGGAATCGGACCATGCCGCGCTTCGCCGCCAATCTCTCGTTCATGTTCCTCGAAGTGCCGTTTCTCGACCGCTTCGAGGCAGCAGCCAAGGCGGGCTTCCGCGCCGTCGAGTTCCTCTTTCCCTACGAGAACCAGCCCGAGGAGACCGCCGCGCGGCTGAAGGCCAACGGTCCCACCCAGGCGCTCTTCAATCTGCCCCCGGGCGACTGGACCAAGGGCGAGCGCGGGCTCGCCGCCATCCCCGGCCGCGAGGCCGAGTTCGAGCAGGCCGTGGCGATGGCGCTGCGCTATGCCGAGGCAACGGAATGCCGGCGCATTCATGCCATGCCGGGACTGCGCCATCACGGGGCCGAGCGGCGCACGTACGTCGCCAACCTGAAACGCGCTGCGCGTCTCGCAGCGAAGGACGATGTCGACGTGATCATCGAGCCGATCAACACGCGCGACATTCCGGGCTTCTTCCTGAACACGACGGGTGAGGCGCGCGCCGTCATCTACGAAGTGGGCGAGCCGAACCTCGGCCTCCAGTTCGACCTCTATCACCGCCAGATCCAGGAAGGCGACACGGCGATGGCCATCCGCGAGTTCGGCCACCTCGCCCGCCACTACCAGATCGCGAGCCCGCCGGACCGCGGCGAGCCGGATGATGGGGAAATGAACTACGCTTTCCTTTTCCGGGAGATCGACGCGACGGGCTTCTCGGGTTATGTCGGCTGCGAGTACAAGCCGCGCAGGGGCACGGTCGAGGGGCTCGGGTGGGCCGCAAATTGCGGCGTCACGCTCGGTTGAGCCGGCGCCACCGAGACCAAACGTCCAACCGCGGGCTTCAAACTTTCGACACCTTGGCGTCGCACAGCCTCCAAGGGATCTTCCGGGGACGGGCGAAATAATGTCTGGCACGACGATGAAGCGCACGCTGACGCGGCGGACGGCCCTTCAGTTGGGTAGCGCTGCGGCACTCGCGCCGGCGCTGGCACCTATGCTGCCGGCATTCGCGCAGCAGCCGCCGTCGCGCGGACCGCTGCAGGTGGACATCGACCAGGCCAACCTGCGCCCGCGGCCGATCGCCATTCCGCCTTTCCTCGGCGAGGATCCACGATTTGCCGCCGATGTGTCCGGCGTCGTCACCGCAGACCTCGAAAGCTCCGGCCTCTTCCAGCCGCTCGATCCGCAGGGCTTCATCGAGCGGATCAACGACCTGAACGCCGCGCCGCGTTTCGCCGACTGGCGCAGCATCGGCGCCGAGGCGCTGGTCGTCGGGCGCGTTTCACAGATGCCGGATGGGCGCGTCAGGGCCGAGTTCCGGCTCTGGGATGTCGTGCTCGGCAAGCAGGTGACCGGCCAGCAGTTCACGACCGCGGCGGCGAACTGGCGCCGCGTCGGCCACATCATCGCGGATCAGGTCTGGGAGAAGCTGACGCTCGAGAAGGGCTACTTCGACTCGCGCATCGTCTTCATCGACGAGACGGGACCGAAGCAGAAGCGCGTCAAGCGGCTCGCCATCATGGACCAGGACGGCTTCAACGTCCGCATGTTGAGCCAGGGCGGCGAGCTCGTGCTGACGCCGCGCTTCAGCCCTTCGACGCAGGAAATCACGTACATGTCCTACGGCGCGGGCTCGCAGCCGCGCGTCGTGATGCTCAACATCGAGACCGGCCAGCGCAGCGTCGTCGGCGATTTCCCAGGCATGACCTTCGCGCCGCGCTTCTCGCCCGATGGGCAGCGCATCATCATGAGCCTCCAGCAGGAGGGCGACAGCTCCATCCTCGAGATGGACCTGCGCAACCGTCAGATCCGGCGGCTCACGCAAGGGCGCGCGATCGATACGGGACCTTGCTACGCGCCCGATGGTCGCCAAGTCGTGTTCGAGTCCGACCGCGAGGGCCACCAGGCGCTGTACGTCATGGGATCGGACGGGAGTGCGCCGCGTCGCATCAGCCTTGGCGAAGGACGCTACTCGACTCCGGTCTGGTCGCCACGCGGCGACTACATCGCGTTCACGAAGCAGCTCTCTGGGCGCTTCCTCATCGGCGTCATGCGCACGGACGGCTCGGGCGAGCGCGTGCTCACCGACGGCTACCACAACGAAGGGCCGACCTGGGCACCGAATGGCCGCTTCCTGATGTTCTTCCGGGAGCAGCAAGGAGCCAACGGAGGCGCGCGGATCTACTCCATCGATCTCACCGGTCGGAACGAGCGAGTGATTCGCACACCGTCCTTCGCTTCCGACCCGGCATGGTCGCCGCTGCTCCGCTGAGAACCCTCCAAAACCGTATTCGGATCGTTTTCGCCGTTCAAATAGCCTGCATTTCGCCAACTCATGCTCGCTGAACCCCTTTCCAGTGTCATTTTCGCATCTCTGACGGCACAAAACATCCACAGATGCTTCGCTGTATCTTGATCTGAACACCGCTCATAAGTACCCAGAATAGGGCGACTGCCGCGTCCAAAGATTGGGCCGTAACAGTGCCGTCATTCGTGACGCCTGGGGGGGATTCCAATTGCGGTCGTGGCCATTGGGACATGCGCGCACCCTAGTGTCGTATGCGCCAATGAGCGTGGCGCCAATGCGCCGGTGACGGAGCAGGGTCTGCGTTGAGAGTTGATCCCATCACGGGGTTTTCTAGGGGAGACTGACTATGAAGAGTGCTATCGTTCTTGCCACGGTTATCGCGGCCGTTGCTCTTGGCGCGTGCCGCAAGGAAGTGGCCCACGAGTCCTACAAGCTCGGCGCGGGCGATGTTGCGCCTGTTTCGCAGCAGGTCCGCTAACTGACCCTATTCCGGGGTTTCCGTTTAACGGACCATCCCGGTATTCGGACAGCATCGAAGCCGCATTGTTTGCCTCCGGGCGCTCAGTGCGGCTTTGTTGCATTTGGAGCCGCATTTCGAATGCGCGGAGATTTGGCCGGACATGCTTCCGCACCGGCCCAAAATTAAAACAGGCAGTTTGGATTTGATTGGAGCGTTTCGCGCTCAGGCCGTAGCGCCACCGCCCAGAGTGGGCAGCCGCCCGCGCAGCCGTGCGCCAAAGGCCAGCACCGGAGCGAGCAGCTCGATGCGGCGGATGTCGAGGCGGTCAGTCTGGGAGATCACGGCGGGAAGATTGCCCGAGGCCGGCACATCTGCGCGCCGTGCGATGGGATCGCGATCCACACCCGGGTCGTCATCCGGGGCCGCCATGGCGAACCCGGCAGCCAATGCAGCGCGATGCAGTCGTTCGATACTCATGTCGCCGACCTCGCTTGACCACCACCGGACCACAACGCGATCCAGGGCCGACCCTCGATGTCCTGCAGAGGCCTGCACCTTCACAGAACATTGTGGATAATGTGCGACACTTTATCATCACGTCAAGTAAAAAATGGTAAACAACCGTGATGCTTTTGAACTAGGCGCCGCAAGGAATTGGCGGAATTTGCTCTCCTCCGACCATAAGCACGGCGCGTGCCAACTGGAGCACGGCGCGTGCCAACTGGAGCACGGCGCGTGCCAACTGAAAGCCGGCCGGGCACCTAAATCGCTTTGAACGGCGCGACCACGCAGCCGGCTGCAGCGAGCACCTTCGACCACTCGTCGCTGGCCAGAAACGCCAGCTCCGCGTCGCGCTGTGCGGTCATGGAATCGAGGCCCGCCAAAGTTGTATCGGAGTATCCAGGGTGGCACATCATGAGCGGCCGCGGCCCGAGATGCGCAACGAAGCGGGCGAACAAATCCGCGAGAGGCTGCCCGCCAGCTCCAAGATCGTAGGCGCCGCTGAAGCCGTTGTTCATGGCGAACCCCTCGGCAGCGGCCGTCCGCGCAAAGCCTGCACCGAGCGCCGAGATCACGAGCGCCTTCTTCCAGGCAACGCCGCGCGCCAACGCGCGGCTCAGCGGCTCATGACATGAGCGAAAGTGGGCCCGCGCCCCGCCCCGCCGAGACAGCACGCTCAGCAACGCGCCCCGCACACCCGGTAACTGATGCACGTGGTGATGACCATCAACATGGGCGGGCGGGCGCTTCCAAATGGCGACGAAGGCCTCGAGCTGCCGCTCGATCTCGGCTTCGATCTCGGCAGTCGGCAAGCGGCCGAGCAGACCCGCCCGCACGACCTTCCCGATCGGCGGCAGGCGACCGGACGGCGCGAACTCCGGCATCGCGCCGAGCGGCGCCTGATCGGTCAGCGTGAGATGCAAACCGATATCCGCGTCTCCCGCCGCGGCTGCGAGGGCCGGTCCTTCTGCAGGCCAGTACGGGCACACCGTCATGACGCTCGTCGCCGAGATGCGGCCCGCGCCGATGAGCTCGCGGATCCCGCGGCTGACGCCCGGCGTCAGGGCGTAGTCATCGGCGCAGACGACGATCCTCGTTCGTGCATCCTCAGCCATTCGATGGCACCCCTGCGCGCGTTGCCCCGCTGCGCCGGCGACGCGCCATTGGCAATGGGGGCAGACTGCGATACTGCAAATCCATGTGCGCAGCCAGCGCTGCTGCGCAGACTATGTCCCCGCAGAATTCCAACGGGAGGTCGACATGAGCCGCCTCGACGTACACCAGTTCATCTGCCGCAGCGACAACTTCGCCGTGCTGCTGCACGACCCCGAAACCGGAACGACCGCGAGCATCGACGCACCTGATGCGGCTGCCATCCGCCGCGAGCTTGCCAACAAAGGCTGGCGCCTGACGCACATCCTCGTCACGCACCACCATGGCGATCACACCGAGGGCATCGCACCGCTCAAATCCGAGACCGGCTGCAAGGTCATCGGCCCGAAGGCAGAGGCCTCGAAGATCCAGGGCCTCGACCAGCTCGTTGGCGAGGGCGATACGTTCAAGCTCGCCGGCCATCAGATCGATGTCATCGACACCCCAGGGCACACCGCAGGCCACATTAGCCTCGTGATGCCCGACCAGAAGATGGCCTTCGTCGGCGACACGCTTTTCGTCATGGGCTGCGGCCGCATCATCGAAGGCGATCCGCAGATGATGTGGAACTCGCTGCAGAAGATCGCACGCCTGCCCAAGGACACCGAGCTCTATTGCGGGCATGAGTACACGGTCGCCAATGCGAAGTTCGCGCTCTCCATCGAGCCCGACAATCAGAAGCTCGTCGAGCGCGCGGCGCAGGTGACGGCCATGCGCGCGCGCAATGCGCTGACGCAGCCGACACGTGTCGACATCGAACTCGAGACGAACCCCTTCCTGCGACCGCACGTGCCGGCCATCCGCGAGCGTCTCGGCATGAAGGACAAGAAGGATTGGGAGGTGTTCGCCGAGATCCGCGAGCGCAAGAACCGCAGCTAGTGTGATGATCAAGAAACCGCACTAACGTGTAACGCGCAGAAGCAGAGCCCCATGCAGACCATCCTCCACGAGAATCCCTCGCCGGGCACGAATACCCACGGTCAACCGATCGGCACCGCCGTGCCGGGCTGGACGCCGCGCGCGCAGCCGCCGCGCACGCCCATGAAGGGCACGCGCTGCGATGTCGTCATTCTCGATCCTGCCGCGCACATCGACGATCTTTGGGAGGCATTCTCCGCTGACCCGAGCGGGCGGAGCTGGACGTATCTTTTCGTCGACCTGCCGGCGAGCAAGGAGGCCCTGCGCGCCTATCTCGATGCGCAGTCGAAGCTGACGGACCCGTTGTGCCACACGATCATCGAGCGTGCGAGCGGCCGCGCCGTCGGCATCGCGAGCTTCATGCGCATCGATGTGAACATGGGCGTGATCGAGGTTGGCAACATCAACTACTCGGAGCGCCTCAAGCGCACGGCCATCGCCACCGAGGCGATGTACCTCATGATGAAGCGCGTCTTCGACGAGCTCGGCTATCGCCGCTACGAATGGAAATGCGACAGCCTCAATCATCCCTCGCGCAAAGCCGCCGAGCGCTACGGCTACATCTACGAGGGTACATTCCGTCAGGCCGTGGTCTACAAGGGCCGCAATCGCGACACCGCGTGGTTCTCGATCATCGACAAGGAGTGGCCGGCACTCAAGCGCGCCTACGAGACGTGGCTCGATCCTGCGAACTTCGACGCTTCGGGCAACCAGCGTTGCGGCCTCGCCGAGCTGATCGCGGAGGCCAAGCGCTAGCCGCGCGGCTGGTCAAATCTGGTGCTCGCATGACGACCACATCCGAGAGCGCGACGCAGGACACGATCTTTGCGCTCTCGAGCGGCGCGGGTCGCACGGCACTCGCCGTTGTCCGCGTCTCAGGGCCTGCAGCAGGCATCGCCCTCGACCGCATTGCGGCGCCGCGCCCCAAGCCGCGCTTCGCCGCTTTCCGCAAGCTTCGCCATCCCGATACGGGCGAGGAATTCGACCACGCGCTCGTGCTCTGGTTCGCCGGCCCGAACACCGAGACCGGCGAGGACATGTGCGAGCTCCATCTGCACGGCGGCCGCGCGGTCCTTGCCGGCGCCTTTGCTGCACTATCGGCCGTTCCTGGCTGTCGGCCGGCGACTGCGGGCGAATTCGCGCGCCGCGCGTTCGAGAACGGCAAGCTCGATCTCACGGCGGCCGAAGGCATCATCGATCTCATCGACGCCGACACCGATGCGCAGCGGCGCCAGGCGCTCCAGCAGGCCTCGGGTGCGCTATATCAGCTCTACGAGCGATGGCGACAGGAACTCATCGGCGCGCGTGCGCTGATGGAGTCCGCCATCGACTTCTCCGATGAGGCGGATGTCTCGGCAAGCGCGGAGAAGCAGGCACTGGCGGAAGCGGCGCGGCTCTCCGCAGAGATCAGCAACCACCTGAAAGACGGGCGACGCGGCGAGATCGTCCGCGAGGGTTTTCGCATCGTGCTCGCAGGGCCACCGAACGTCGGCAAGTCGAGCCTGATGAATGCGCTCGCGCGCCGGGACGTCGCGATCGTGTCTGAGGAACCTGGCACGACCCGCGATGTGCTGGAGGTGCGCCTCGATCTCGATGGCTACATGGCCATCGTCGCGGATACGGCGGGGCTGCGCGAAGCCGCGGGCGCCGTCGAGCAGGAGGGCATCCGTCGCGCTCTCAATCGCGCGGAAGAGGCGGATCTCGTCCTCTGGATCATCGACGCAACGGCACCCCTACCGGACGTCCCAACGGATCTCAGAAACCGCGGCCGGCGTGTCCTGCGCATCCTCAACAAGATCGATGCAGCGAGCGCGCGCCGCGATACACCCTCGGATCACGCGATCTCGGCCCGCACGGGCACAGGTATTTCGGAGCTTGTTGGAAACCTCGGACGGATCGTGCACGAGGCCACGGACGGTGCTAGCGACAAGCCAGTGATCACGCAGCTCCGGCATCGCCAGCAGATCGAAGCGTGTCTCGATGCGCTGAAGGCGGTCAGCTCGTCCAGCACGCACGGCCCGGAGCTCGCCGCCGAGCAACTCCGCATCGCGGCCGACGCGCTCGGCCGTATTGTCGGCCGGATCGACCCGGAGGATGTCCTCGATCAGGTCTTCGCCCGCTTCTGCATTGGAAAGTGAGAATTCGGGGCGCCCGGTAACGATTGTTTCACGTGAAACGTTCGCCCCGGGCCTGTTTCAGAGGCCAATTATGAAGACCCGAGCAACGGCCCTCATCCCGTTCGTCCCCTCGGGACCGGACTTCGACGTTGCGATCGCCTTCTTTGCCGATCTCGGCTTCGAGACGGCCTGGCGGAATGGCGACATCGCCGGGCTGCGCTTTGGCGGCGCGTACTTCATGCTCCAGAACATCCACATCCCCGTCTGGCAGGAAAACCAGATGCACGTCGTTGAGGTCGACGATCTGGATGCCTATTGGGCGGAGATCGACGCCCTGGGCCTTCCCGCCAAATACGCCGGCGTACGCACCAAGCCGCCGACCGACTATCCCTGGGGCCGCGAGGTCCACATCATCGATCCGGCTGGCGTCTGCTGGCATTTCCGAAAGGCGAGATAGGCCATGCGCCCGCTGATCGTGCCCGAGTTGATCTGCAGCGATCTCGACAAAAGCCTAGCCTTTTACGTCGGCCTGCTTGGCTTCCGCATTCTCTATGACCGACCAGAGGACCGCTTCGCCTATCTCGATCGGGGCGGCGCCGAGCTGATGCTGGAGCAGCCTCATGCGCAGGACCGGCTCTGGCCGCGGGCGCCACTCGAGCCGCCTTTCGGCCGGGGTATGAACCTCCAGATCCGCGTCGAGGATGTGGAGGCCCTCTACGTCAAGGTCCTCGCCGCCGGCCTCCCCATCTTCCTGCCGCTGGAAGATCGCTGGTATCGCCGCGACGACGCCGAGATCGGCGTGCGCCAGTTCGTCGTCCAGGACCCCGATGGCTATCTGATCCGCCTCCAACAGCGCTTCGCCACGCGTTCAGTCCAGGGATAAGGCCGCCACCCTTTTGACCGCCGGCGCGGTTTACCCTATGGCTCTGGGCTCACAGCAAATCAAGCGCCCTGAGCAGCACGGATCATGACCGAGGCGACCTACGATGTGATCGTCGTTGGCGGTGGCCACGCGGGCGTCGAGGCCGCGGCTGCGGCGGCGCGCATGGGCGCGCGGACAGCCCTCGTCACGCACAGCGCCGCGACCATCGGCGAGATGTCCTGCAACCCGGCCATCGGCGGGCTCGGCAAAGGCCACCTCGTCCGCGAGGTCGATGCCATGGACGGCCTCATGGGCCGCGTCGCC
>Ga0066256_1003571_pt1 | contig 14823 bp, 14 predicted proteins | sample ThiBio_1000_biof_FD_87107 | JGI IMG/M metagenome (GOLD analysis project Ga0066256, IMG submission 87107) | Wastewater bioreactor microbial communities from Cape Town, South Africa - Thiocy_expt_1000_biof (version 2) | ecosystem: Engineered > Bioreactor > Thiocyanate-remediating >...
CAGTATTATCAGTATTATCAGTATTATCAGTATTATCAGTATTATCAGTATTATCAGTATTATCAGTATTATCAGTATTATCAGTATTATCGGTATTAGTATTTTTAATCAGATAAGCTCTGCTGTCCCCAATATTTGCTATAGCACATTCGCCATCTTCTTTTACTAATGCTGCAACCATTGTTGTTCCCATGCTTTTTCTTCCTGGCACAATTTTTGCCTGATACAAAATTTCGTCATTGGCTTTTTTAAATCCACTTAAAAGCAAATTTTTAAGTATTTCTGTTGTGATAGTACTTTTACTTTTTGCATTTATATCATCTACTCCTCTTTTTATTGTCTCCCGCAGTTCCATAACTGCAATTTTGCTTGCAAGTTCGCCGGATGCGTGCCCTCCAAGACCATCTGCAACGGCAAGCATAAGAATTTTTTCACCGCAACATTCATAAGTAACAATTTCATAAGCATCTTCGTTATTTTCCCTTTTGCCCTTTTCTGTTTTTCCCGAGTAAATTATATTATATATGTCGTTCTTCATTTTTTATTTTTAAAATTTTTTAAATTTTAATCTCTTCCCATTTTAATCTGATGGACAATGATATTTATCTGTTTCTTCAATTCATCTCCAATATCCATCTTTTCTTTCATTTTGTATTTGAGTTTTTCAATTATATCATCTATATCTTTTTTAAATTCTCCTCTGGCATAATTTTTTAGGTCAATTGCATATTTTAATGTGTTTTCTATATCATTTTTAGCTGCATAAACAGTTAAAAGTTCTCCGCAGTAAAAACACGACCTTTTCGGGTCCCCTGTCAATTTATTTTCACTCAATGATTTTTTGTATTCTATTTTCAAATATTCTATCAGATCTTTATATTCTATCAGATCTTTCTGCATATCAAAAACATTTTGATATCTATCTTCCTTTTTCTTCTCAAGGCATTTCATTATAATGTTATCAATCACTTTCGCATACGCATTTATTTCAGATGGTTTTTTTGGTTTTTCCATTAAAATATTCCTCAGTATTTGCTGTTGTGTATCTCCGTCAAACGGATTCTTTCCGGTAACAAGTTCATAAAATATAATTCCAATCTGGAATATATCTGTTCTGCAATCTGCTTTTCCAAAATCCTTGGGAGAAATTAATTCAGGAGCAGCGTACATTAATGTATATCCTGTAACTGCTGTGTATTTTGAATCTTTAGCTATTTTGCTTAAACCCCAGTCGGTTATCTTTGGCTCTTCATTCAAAGTTAACAACACATTTTCCGGCTTTAAATCAAGGTGATATATGTTTTTTGAATGTGCTTCTGTGAGTCCCTGTAATAAATTATAAATCAATTCTGCTGCTTTTTCAATATCAACTGGCTTTTTTATACCCTCTAAAGACCCCCCACCAACATATTCTATTTCAAAATACGCACGGGGATAAATGTTTGCATCGTAGAATTTAGCAATGTTTTTGTGATACAAATCCCCCCATATTCTGATTTCTTTTAGGAATGTTTTGCCTATTTTTTCATTCATCTCTTTTGGAATTTTTATTGCAACAAACCGGTTGTCTTTTTTGCTTTTTGCTTTAAATACATAAGCAAATCCGCCTTCGCCGATGAATTTTGCATCATCATAATTTTCTTCTAATTCTGCTGGAAATGAGCGGGAGAATTTTTGAGGTGGTTTATGTTCAACAGGCATTTGTGGTTCAGGTTCTCTTTTTGGTTCAGGTTCTCTTTTTGGTTCAGGTTCTGGTTTTATCCACATTGGCTCTTGTTTTGGTTCTTTTACTTCCTTTTCTTTACTTTTTCCTTTTACTCTCAAAAAAATTACAATTATTATCAGGGCAACACCTCCAATTATCAAAAACAAAAATGAGTTACTATTTTCTTGTTCTCTGCACACCTCTTTAAAACATTTTTTGCTTTTACATTCTGAATCCTCAGAACACCACATGCCAGTTTCTTTTAAATCCGCACATTTATCGTTTTCGCAATATTTTCCGAAAGAACAATCAGAATCTGAATCACAGTATCCTATTTCTCTACATGTTCCTTTAAAGCAATTACCACTTTTACATTCTGAATTCCCTGAGCAGGTTGAGCCAACAACTTTATTTATTTCAGCAAACGCATAAATATAATTATCATCAGAACCAACATAAACAAAATTTTCTGAAATTGCTGGTGATGAAGACACATAATTTTCAGTTTTAAATTTCCATATCAGTTCTCCTGTCCGCTTGTTCAAACAATAAATATAATTATCACCAGAACCGACATAAACAAAATTTCCTGAAATTGTGGGTGATGAATACACCCAACTTCCAGTTTCAAATTTCCATATCAGTTCCCCTGTCTGCTTGTTCAAACAATAAATGTAATTGTCACGAGAACCGACATAAACAAAATTTGCTGAAATTGCTGGTGATGAACTCACATGCTCTCCAGTTTCAAATTTCCATATCAGTTTCCCTGTCCACTTGTTCAAACAATAAATATAATTATCATAAGAACCAACATAAACAAAATTTTCTGAAATTGCGGGTGATGAATGTACATCATCTCCAGTTTCAAATTTCCATATCAGTTTCCCTGTCTGCTTGTTTAAACAATAAATGTAATTGTCACGAGAACCGACATAAACATAATTTTCTGAAATTATGGGTAATGAATCCACAATACTTCCAGTTTTAAATTTCCATATCAGTTTCCCTGTCCGCTTGTTTAAACAATAAATGTAATTGTCATCAGAACCAACATAAACAAAATTTTCTGAAATTGCTGGTGATGAATCCACCATATTTCCAGTTTCAAATTTCCATATCAGTTCCCCTGTGTTTTTATTCAGACAATAAACATAATTATCCCAAGAACCAACATAAACAAAATTTTCTGAAATTGCTGGTGATGAATCCACATTACTTTTAGTTTCAAATTTCCATATCAGTTCCCCTGTGTTTTTATTCAGACAATAAATATAACTATCATCAGAACCAACATAAACAAAATTTTCTGAAATTGCGGGTGATGAATACACATCATTTCCAGTTTCAAATTTCCATATCAGTCCCAGATTTACAGGATTTTGAATTATATCTGATGTCTCTCCGGAGTGTTCTAAATCGTGCCCGCGCATTGGCCAGTCCTCTGCCTGTGCAAATTGTGCAGTTAAAATCAGCACTACTGCAATTATTATAACTTTGCTTATGAATTTCATTTTAAATTTTTTGCGTATTTTATTGTTCTTGTTTAAATTTTATACTTATCCGAAATATATCCGAAATTTATCCGAAATTTATCCGAAATTACCTGCCAGTTTCTCTATTTTTACTATCTTTACTATCTTTACTATCTTTTACCTACTATGGACACTATATCTTTCAACATATCACTTCTTTCCTCATCTTTTATTTCTTTCTTCACCAGAGTATCTTCAAGTTCCCTCATGGACATCTTTGATATAACCTGCCACAGACCTTTTTCTATGAGTTTTTTTTCTTCCTTTTTAAGTCGTATAAATGCATCAACCACAGATATCTTTTGGGATATTTCTTCAAGTTTTTCCTTTATATCCTTTATTTCGTTATCTTTTTCGCTAAGTTTTCTTTTAATTACTTTTTTTTCCATTTCTGAGATTGCCTTTGCATCTTCCTGAAGCAGTTTTTCTGCTATCTCTATAATTTTATCTTTTTTAGACAAGAGATTCTTTTCTTCCACGGTGAGACGGATTTTTTCATTTTCAAGTTCTTCCATAGAAATATCATTTATATTCTTCCTCCCAAGAAGCATATTCAATATCCCCATTTTCATTTGTTTATTTTTGATTTTTATTAAATTTTTGTTAATTATTATAAATTTAGATTAAAAGTATAAATATTAAAATATCCTTTTTGGACAAAATATTTGTTTTGGAGTTTTGGGTAAATGAACAAATTAAATAAAAATAACCCTCATGAAAATCAATATAAATAAAATTTACCAAAATTCCAAGTTATAACTCCCTGCAAAAATCTTATTAATTCATGCATTTGACCATTTTTCTTTGAGTTTCAGAAATCTTTCAACTTCTTCTTTACTTATGCTTGGCTTTCTCTTTGCAATAGTATCTTCAAAATGTTTCATCGCAATTGGGACATCTTTTTTATTTTCAATTGTTTTTCTTACTGCCTTGTTTTTAACATCGGTACAAATTTGAGATAATTCTCTTCCACTATACAAGTCTGTTTTTCCTGCTAGCTCATCTAAATTAACATTGGCTACAGGAGCACCTTTCAGGGTTATGTCAAATATTTTTTTCCTGCACTCGAAATCAGGCAGAGGAATATAAATCCTTAAAGGAAATCTTTGAAGCAGCGCTTCATCAATGTCATCGGGCCGGTTTGTAGCTGCTAAAACTAAAATACCGTCGTTTTTCATTGTATCCCACCCGTCTAACTGGGTTAAGAGAATATTTAAAACGCCTCTTGCCCATGATTCATCGGCTTCTCCTCTTGCCCTTGCAAGTGCGTCAATTTCATCAAAAAGAATAATTGCGGGTTTGTTTTCCCTTGCGCTTTCAAATACATTTGCGATGTTTTTTTCTGCTTCACCAACATACTTAGCCTTTATGTCATCAATGTTCACCGTAATAAATGAAGCATCTATTTCGCTCGCGGCAGCTTTTGAAAGCAATGTTTTTCCACAACCAGGAGGGCCAAATAAAAGTATCCCCGTCCATGGTTTAAGCTTGTATCTCTCAAGCAGGTCTTTGTGTTTAACCGGCATTTCAATCGCAAATTTTAATTCTTTTTTGACTTCTTCCAGGCCGGCAATATCGTTCCATTTTACATTTGGCTTCTCTTTTACGGGCCCTTTTGACGGTTCTGACAGAGTTTTATTATTCCATCCGCTCCCTCCTCTCCCAGCAGGAGCAGGAGCAGGAGCAGGAGCAGGAGCAGGTCTCCACGGTTCTGATGTCGGATGGGCAATCATTGTCATACAACTGCGTATATATCCTTCTATTATAAATGAGTAATTCATATCAGTTTTTTCCGATTTTTCCTTTGCTTTTGTAAGAAGATCCAGTGCCTTTATTGCCACATCTTTTGCGTCAGCGTGTTTTCCTTCAGAATATAATCTTTTTGCCATATCATACATTTCTCCGCCCCTTCTGCCCAGGTTTTTATAATCTGAATTTAAAGTATCTTCTGTCATTTTTATTTTATTTATTTTGTTACGAATTTTATCTTTAAATTTTTCTTTCATTGAATTACATCTGTGTTTTATGTCGTTCAGATTTTTGGAAAGAATTTCCCCGTAGATAAATTTAAATTCAATATCTTTAAAACCGGTCAATTCTTTAATTGCTTCTTTACGATATTTTATTTCACATTCTGTTTCCACAAGTTCATTCACAATATCATCTAAATTTTCATTGCATTTAAGTTTAAGTGAAATCTCCTGCTCCCTGCTTGTTTTTTTTATTTCTGCGGATTTTAATGCATCCCTATGTTTTTTTATTTCTGATTCTATATCCATTTCTGTAAAAATAAAATATAAAAAAATATAAAAAAATATATTTTACTCTGCAAAGTTTGTGTTTGCACAGCCCTCTGTTGGCCATTAAAAAATTATTTTGCCAAACTTGTCTCCTTTATCTTTTTAACGACTTCTTCCTCCGGCAGTGTGACCATACGCATGAAATTGATGGTGGTTTCCTTGTCCAGTTCTATCCCGGATTTGGCAGTCGTACTAAATATGTCTTCCATAAGTCCCTGCGTTTGTTTTGTTTGTTCATCAAGTTTATCTTTTGTATTTTCAACATTATTCAGTGTATTGTCTATTTTTTTCTCAGATAATTCAGGAACATTTATTTTCCCAAGTTCCGTATGCATCCCTTCAAACTCTTTTGTAACTGTGAGGACAGCGATTTTATTTTCAATATCTATCATGGCCTGAACAATATTGTTTTTAAGTGCCATCTAATTATTTTTTTGCCATTGCCGCACATTATAATTCGCCGCATAACCCTGAATCAGCGCAGGGTCATTTACTTTCTTGGCTTCCCTGACTATATCTATCATTTCATTTTCAACTTTTAATATTCCTCTATCTATTTTTCTTTCCCTGATTTTCATATCATTCTTCTGTTCCACAAGCTTGTCCCCACTTGTTTTTCCTGTAAATACCTCCCCGACCCTTTTAAAAATATTTGACAGACCCATTTTAAATTTTTTAATTATTTATTTTTTAATTATTAGTATATTCTGCTTTTTAATAATTTATATTTGTAGGAATAATTAAGATTTAATAAACTTAATAATTTATAAATTTAGATTATAAATATAAATATAAATTTAGATTATAAATATAAATATTAAAATATCCTTTTTGGACAAAAAACAAAAATTTAATCCAAATTTAATCCAAATTTAATCCCGTATAACAACAACTACTACAAATATCTTAATTGAGTTTAAGTTTTTTTGGATTTTCCATAATCGTAAGGTCTTTCAAATAAACCTTTTTTATTTTTTTATCAATTTCATTAACATCTTCTGATGTAAGTGTGCTTTTTTCCATTATGCTTTCTACAATTTCCCTCTCACTTATGATAAAAGCGATTTCACCGCATATTGTTTCGTTCTAGTCTATGATGTCATGTCTATCCATATTATCTGCTATCGCTTCGGGGATCTTTGTACACACATTTCTCATTTTAATTTTTATTCAATATTATTTGGTGCCTTTATTATTTATATTATTTATATTTTTTAAATTAATCATTATAAAATAGGATTAAAAGTAAATAACAAAAAATTAATCCTGTAAAATTTCAACCCCGTGTCCCGAACATCTGCCTAACCTTTGTTTCTTCAAAATTTAACCGGAACAAATTTTTACTTTATTTCCTGTTTCACATTATTTCAATTTTATATCCTTGTTTTCCAGTAACCATTTCCCTAAAAAGATAAATTTTATTTTTCTTAATCAGAATATCGCTCATGCTCTTTAACATATCTCTTGAAAAACTATTGCACAAATATACATTCATCAGCCCTTATCTGCGACCTTTCCAGTGCATTGTAATAACCTGCCCTGTTCTCATAAAGTATGTCAAGCATAGGGTAATTGTGCTTTTTAAGAACAAAATTCATCATCAGCCGGCTTATCCTTCCGTTCCCGTCCGCAAATGGATGCACACTTACAAATTTTAGTTGAGGATTACCTGATAATGAGGGCATCCGTATGGGACGAAGAAGATAAACAAAAAGCAATAGTTGTTGTAAGGGCGCAGAGAAAGAATCTTAATCTAAATTATCTGATGAAAAGAGCAAAAGATGATGAAAAGAGCAAAAGATGAAAAAGCAATCAAAAGGATAAAATAGTCGTTGAAATTTCAAAAGTGATTTCAAAAGTGATTTCTGATGTGATTTCTGAAATCAAATTTTTGCTATAAATTTAATCATTTAATCCCATAAAATTTCAACCTTATCTGTCCTGAACCTCTGCTTAACCATTGTTTCCTCAAACTTCTGTCTTATTCCTGCCTTAAACATCTTCAGTCCTGTCAGTGCAATCATAATCCCGTTATCCGAGCAATAATTAACCGGAACAAAAAATTGTGCATTGTGCTCTTCTGCCATCAGATTCAGCATTTCCTGCAATCGTTTATTATTACCAACACCTCCTGTAAGCAGTAATTGTTTTGCGTTCAAATGTGCTAATGCCCTTTCGCTAACCTCAACCAGCATAGAAAAGGCAGTTTCCTGCAAAGAATAACACAAGTCATCAAGGGCGAATATCCTGTTATTAAAATTTTTATCATCTTTTTTTCTGACTGCACTTGTCAATAATCCGGAAAGACATAAATTTGCTCCTTTAACCGTATATGGCAGGTCAATGAAATTTTTTCCGTTTTTTGCCAGTTTTTCAAAATTGGGACCGGCGGGATGCTTTAATCCGAATTCCCGCCCGAATTTATCCAGCAACTTTCCAAGGCCGATATCCATCGTCTCGCCAAATATTCTGTAAAAATTTTCCATGCGGATTAAAATCTGGGTATTGCCACCTGACACATAAACAATTAATGGCTTTTTTAAATTTCCCAGATGTATTCCGATTTCAATGTGTGCGATACAATGATTCACACCGAGCAAAGGAATGCCATGATAGAGAGAAAGTATCCGTGCAGATGTTGCTGCTGTTCTTAATGCCGGTCCCAATCCTGGCCCCTGTGAAAATGTTATCAGGCCAATTTCTTTAATATCCAAACCGGAAATTTTTAACGCTTCTTTTATTGATGTGTCAGCATTCTCGGCCATAAATTCCGCTGCAAAATACGGATTTATACCTCCTTCTGCGGGAGCATAAACCTTTCTAATATCTGCCAGAATTTTTATCTCACCTCCTGACTCATTAATAATTCCGACACCAAAGGTATGTGCTGTTCCTTCAATCCCCAAAACATTCATTTTATAACAAATAAATTTGAAAAATACTAATTATTATTAAACAAAATTTAAAGTTTAAGAAATGGCAGAAACACAGGGAATATTGTTTGACCTTGACGGGACGCTCGTTGATTCGTTTCCGTCAATCATTATTGCGTTTAAGGAAGCGTTTAAAATTTTAAAGCCATACGCAAAAAATAATATAAATTTTACGGATGACGGGATAAAGAAACTTATAGGGAGTCCTCATCAGGAAACATTCAGAAAGATATGCAGTGATCCAAAAGCAGTTAAAAATGCAGCAGATATATTCAGAGATACAAGAAAGAAATTTAAAGTTGATATGATTGATGGATCTGTTGACTTATTGATGTTTTTAAAGACCAAAAATTTTAAATTAGGAATTGTAACAACAACGGGAAGGGAACTTACAGAGAAGATTTTGAGTGATTTGAATGTGCAAAATTTATTTGAAGCGATTATTACGGGAAATGATGTGTCAAATTTAAAGCCGCATCCTGAGCCAATTTTAAAGGCACTTGAAATTTTAAATTTAAGCAAGGATGGGTGCATTATGGCAGGAGATCATCCGAATGATATCATGGCGGCAAATGCGGCCAATATAAAAAGTATAGCTATTTTATATGCCCGTACAAAAGACGAATTTATGAAGTATAAGCCGACATATATTGTTAATTCAATCGGAGAAATAAAGAACATAGTAACTAAATTATAATATGAGCTTAAGTTGCAGGGGTTCCCAAGCGGCCAACGGGGCGGGGTTCAGGGCTTCGTTGCGTAAGCATTCGTGGGTTCGAATCCCATCCCCTGCATAAATAAAAAGCAAAAGCAGAAAAACATGACTTAAAATTTTTATGGTGGATGTGAGGGTTATAAAAAGTGCAAAACGGAGAAGAACAATAAACGCAAAAAGAGTTAATGGGGAAATTTTATTGTATGTTTCAAATACTTTTAGCAGTGAAAAAATAGAACATTATATTGAATGGGCAAAAAAGAGGTTTGAAGCGTCAGACAGAAAGAAAAATTTAATTGAAGGAGATGCAAATGAGAACCTTGAAAATATGGCAAAAAAACTGAACAGAGAATACTTTAACGATGAACTTAAATGGAATAAAATTGAATACAGCACGGAACAAAACTCAAAGATGTTCGGGAATTGTCGCAGTGTGGATAAAATAATAAGGATTTCCGACCGGCTGCTGAAAATGCCTAAATTTGTTCACGATTATGTTGTGGTTCATGAAATGGCGCATCTGAAGGTTCCGTGGCATAATGAGCAATTTTGGAATCTTGTAAAAAGGTACGAAAAGACAGATATGGCAAGAGGGTATTTAATGGCAGTGGCGATGGATGATTAAAAAAGATTAAAATTTATCTGTTCTTTTATTGTAACTACTCGGGGAGTAGGAGATTTACCAGCGATTTTAAAATCTCAAAGATTTTAAAATATCCGAACGAAGTGAGGTTATTTTCAAAACGCAAAGTTTTGAAAACATGAGAGCGAAGCGAACTTATTTTCAAAACGCAAAGATTTTAAAATATCCGAACGAAGCGAACTTATTTTCAAAACGCAAAGTTTTTGAAAATATACTGAAAATCTTTGGGATTTTCAATCTTTAAAAAATCTTTGGGATTTTTAAATACTAAAACCTTTGGTTTCAATCTTTAAAAAATCTTTGGGATTTTTAAATACTAAAACCTTTGGTTTCAATCTTTAAAAAATCTGTGAGATTTTTGAAATACTAAAAATCTGTGAGATTTTCAATCTTATTTTAAATTTCGTTAGAAATTTTAAATCTCCGAACGAAGTGAGGTGACAAAATGTTCTGAACATTTTGTAAATACACGAACGAAGTGAGCGTATTTTTTAGGGTGGTTGAGTAATTACCTTTTATTTAAAAACTGAAAATCTTTGAGATTTTCAATCTTTAAAAATTTACGAAATTTTTAAATCAGAGCGAAGCTAACTTATTTTTTGGGGGGCTGAATAATTACAAAAGTTAATGAATTAAATGTGTTTTTTCCTGTTTTTTAATCCATAAGAACAGGAACCATTCTCCCGGATAAAAAATTACTTTCTACTTCCTTGCTCTTGCTACTGGTTTATCGGCCGCACCTTTAGCACCTGTTGCACCACGTGCTCCTCCTCCTGCTGACTTTATGATCTTCTTGTTTTTCTTTCTTAATTTGTCGCTTCCGCAGTGTCTGCAATGTGTCGCGTCATTTGGATTATTTGCATTACACTTCATACATATCATCCTGAAAATCCTTGCCTCTGCCTCTAAAAATCGCGTCATTTGAATAAATTTAACAGATAAATTTTTAAATAAATTTTAAATTTCCTTTTATTTTATTAATTAAATTCTGGTCTAAATAAATTCAACTAAATTCAATCAAAAATATCAAAAATTACTCAAGCATCAAATTTATAATATCCGTCATAGAAACAATTCCTTTTGGTTCGTAGGTATTTGAATCAACTATTACAACCCTTTTTACTTTGTTTTTTTTCATAATTGTAACTGCATCTGCAAGTTGCGCATTCGCGCTTATAGTAACTGGATACGTTTCCATTATCCCACTTGCAGTGTTAACCGCCTTTTTTTCAACCGTTGCACAAACAATATCCCTCAATGAAACAATTCCAATTATTTTACCGTTTTCAACAACCGGCGCAGCGTCAATTTTGTTCCTTATTAAAGTTTCTTCACATTCTGAAAGCGCAGTATCCGGATTAAATGACACTAATCTTTGATTAACGATCATATCGCAAACTTTATACCTCGGAACACTTGTTATGCTCTTGGTTGCCAATAAAATTTCCTTATCTGCATCATTCCTTCCTATTACCTTTCCCACAACCATTATTTTATTTATTGGTGTTGGCCCTACTTTAAGCATATTACCGTCATGAATTTTAAATGTATCTCCTAAAATTTTGATTGTGCATCTGCATGCTTTTGGGTCGCTTACATTTGAAAATATAATTTGTTGTACAATTAATCCTTCAACCCTTTCATTATTCTGATAGACGGGAACTTCAATAAAGTATTCTGAATGTTCAAATCTAAGCACTTCATACGCCTTTAACGTCGGAAGGTATCCTCCTTTAGGGCCCGGAATTCCATCAACATACCCCAAAGCCCTTAATGTCTGCATCTGGTTTCTTATAGTTCCGGCTGTTTTATCAAGCAATGCCGCTATCTCTTCTCCCTTTATAGATCCCCTTTTCTTTTCATGAATGGTGATCAATCCCCCCAAAATTTCTTTATATACTGTGCTTATCATTTTTAAATTTTAGTTGTTAAATTTAGGTTAAATTTAAATTAAATTTATCTTTTATTTCGTATTTTATCTTTTATTTCCTGTCATTTATATTATTTCGTATTTTATCTTTTATTTCCTGTCATTTATATTATTTCGTATTTTATCTTTTATTTCCTGTCATTTATATTATTTCGTATTTTATCTTTTATTTCCCATTCCATTTCTCAGTAAATACAACCTCTTTTATGTTCAGGTATTTTAAAACATCATTGACAAACATAAGTTTCCTTTTTAAAATCAATTCATCGGTAAAGGTATTTTTTGGAACCTCTATATTGAGAATATCTTTTCCCTTCTTCTTCCCATCAGCCCTTTCTAAATTTATCAGAAAATTTTCAGTCGTGTTAAAATTTCTTTCTACTAGATAGTTTACCTTTTCCTCATCTGTTGCTGCTATTCCTTCTATCTTTACTTTGTATATTAACTCCTTTCCTGCGAAGTCACTGTTAAAATCAACCTTTACCCTGCCTCCTGCAACACTTATGACCTTTCCGACTGCTTCACCGCTTTTAAACAACATCCCTATAAAAGGATTTAAATTTTGCTTTTTAAACATGTTGAGCGGATAAATTTGCACAAGTTTCGGATTATGACTTTGATTAAGTTCTTTTGGAACTACAATTTCCTTTTCTGTCCCGATGTTTTCGCTCTTTATTTCTTCTTTTATTTTTTCGGTTATTTTATCATTACCTTCTTCGTATATCAGTATTACCTGATTATATATGGTTTTTTCATTATAAATATCGTTTTCCTTTGCTGTTTTCCTGTCTGTTGTTGCAAAAACTTTTCCGTCTTCTGTTTTTCCCGTATATGAAATTTTTATAAAATCCATGCTTCTGTTTTTAATTTTGCTTTGTTTAATTGCTTTGTTTAATTGCTTTGGTTAATTTTGCTTTGTTTATAAAAAAAGGCAAAGAAAACCAACCAATTTATTAGTCGGATGAATTGCCTGTATGTTTAAAACAGGAACCCGCAGATCCTGTTCAGTCTTGCCAGACTGTAGGTTCTCTTCGGGGTTGTTATCAGTCAGTAATATATCCTGCTCACTGAAAGTTTCCTCTCTGTTTAAAGCAGAATTTACATTGCCGCAGATGAGAGAGGCATCTGCGGGTGCGTTTTTAAAATCAGCAGATTTTAAAATACTGAAACCCTCGGTTTCAATCTTTAAAAAATTCTGGTATTTTTAAAATACTGAAACCCTCGGTTTCAATCTTTAAAAAATCTGTGGGATTTTTTAAATACTAAAAATCTTTGAGATCTTCAATCTTTAAAAATTTACGAAATTTTTAAATGAAAGCGTAGCGAACTTATCTTCAACTCCCCTGATAACTTTTGCTTTTGTTTTGTCATTTTGTTTGTTTACACAGCCCCCTACTCAACCAGACTCCCTTGCTCCTCACGGAACAAGCCAACCAATTCATTGGTTGGTGATTGATTTTAAATCTTATACTAATTATGAGTGAATTATCTAAATTATATTGAATAATATGAAATATTTATTAAATAATATAAATAAATATTTATTAAATAATTAAAAAATATTATAAATTAAATTATAATTTAATATAATATATTATAATTCAGGACAAATATATTTAAAATTTATTTTTTGCATGAAGTTCATACATATTTCATATATGCCTTAGAATTTGATGAACTAAAATTTAAAGAAATTTTTTAAATTTTCCTCTGTTATATCACTGACCTTCTGAACTCCCAGATTTTTAATTTCAGCGATTTTTTGTATCAGATACTTTATATTAAAAGGTTCATTCCTTACTTTTGGAAAAGGCGACAAAAAAGGTGCATCTGTTTCTGTCACAAGATATTCAGTTGGAATTTGAGCGAGCATTTTCTGCCTTTCCTTTGAATAATATGCCGATGTCGGAACTGAAATTATACATCCGAAATCAATTGCTTCTGATGCCTGTTCTATACTTCCCGAAAAACAGTGCAGCATTGCCTTACTGCCGCTTTCTTTTAAAATTTCAACTACATCTTTTTCCGCATTTCTTGAATGAATTATCATCTTCTTATTTAGTTTCTTTGATAATTCAATAAAATTTTTAAAATTTCTCCTTTGATTTTCCTTTGCATTTTCATCTTTGATCCAGTAATAATCTAGTCCAATCTCTCCAAGTCCTATGATTTTATCCTTATGCGTTTCTACAATATTAACAAACTCTTTTATCTTATTTTCATCAAAATTTGTTGGAGGAATTCCAAAGGTCATGAAAAACCGCTTACTTTGAGAAAATTTATTGCTAAAATTTAATGTTTTATTAATGCCTTCCACATCAACTGCACATGTAATAATTCCAATTCCTTCATCATAAGCCCTGTTAACAACATCATCTCTGTCGGAATCAAACCAGCTGAAGTCAAGGTGGCAATGAGCATCAAACATTTTACTGCAACATAAAATTTATAAAAAAGAAAAAGAAAAAATATAAAAAAAGAGGATATCCTTTATCACATCGCTCCGTTCGGAGATTTTCAAAATCTTTGCTATTTTGAAAATACCAAGGATAACCCGTAGAAACAGAGGTATATTTATGCCTTAAGGAAGGAGAATACCTTTGTTCCGCACTTCGGACAAGTTCCGTTCATTGCCTTTTTGCCATTCTTTAATGTTACTTCCTTTGCATCCTTCATATCTACTTTTTCCTTACACTTTACACAATACCCTGTTGCTTTTGCTGCTGCCATTTTTACATGTTTTTAATTTTTTTTTATTTTTAAATTATTCTTATGTGGTTAATAAATATATATCGCGGTTATATGTTACTTGTTAAAATATCTGAATTAAATTACAATTATATTCTGATATAATAATTACACCTCATACTATTAAATATGAATTAAATATAAATAAATCAGTAGTTCCGAACACCTTTATCCTATGATAAATGATTGTATTAAAAAAATTTAACAATTTAAAAATATTAAAAATTATTTGGAATTACTTTTAAAAATAATTTAAAAAAATTTCCAAAAAAAGCAACGAATTTAATAAATGTGTTAATGTTATTGAAAATGTT
>Ga0066256_1001260_pt2 | contig 14814 bp, 15 predicted proteins | sample ThiBio_1000_biof_FD_87107 | JGI IMG/M metagenome (GOLD analysis project Ga0066256, IMG submission 87107) | Wastewater bioreactor microbial communities from Cape Town, South Africa - Thiocy_expt_1000_biof (version 2) | ecosystem: Engineered > Bioreactor > Thiocyanate-remediating >...
GGAAAGAGGTGGCCGAGGAAGGCGCCGAGGCCGGCGAGCAGGCCGAGGTCCGGCCCCCACAGGCCGGCGACCAGCACGGCGGCCGTGCCCTTCAGCATGTCGAGCAGGAGGGTGGCGGCGGCGAGCCCCTTGTTGCCGGTGCGCAGCACGTTGGTGGCGCCGATGTTGCCGGAGCCGATCTGGCGCACGTCGCCCAGCCCGGCGGCGCGGGTGAGCAGCAGGCCGAAGGGGATCGAGCCGAGAACGTAGCCGAAGACGAGCGCGGCCAGCAGCGGCCAGTAGAATGCCATGTCGTGTATCTCCCTCCCGATCCACCCATATCATCCGCGGCGGCGTGGAGAATAGCGGTCTTCTCCACCTCATGGCAGGGCAATCGCCTGCGGAAATCGCGCGGCCGCTACCCCCACCCCTGTCCCCTCCCCACAAGGGGGAGGGAGACGCCGCCATCGTCTCTTGAATGGAACGTCGAAACTCGCGCCATGCAGCGCAGGATCAGGGTCTCCCTCCCCCTTGTGGGGAGGGGACGGGGGTGGGGGTATTTCACTCCGCAGCGAACGAGGGCAGGGCGGCGCTACGCCGAAAACACGGTGCGGCCGGCGACCATGGTGCGCTTGACGCGGCCCTGGAGGCGGGCGCCCTCGAAGCAGGTGTTCTTGGAGCGCGAGCGGATGGCGTCCTCGCTGACGATCCACGGCTCGTCGAGATCGACCAGCGCGAGGTCGGCCGGCGCGCCGGGGGCGAGCGTGCCGCCGGGAAGGCCGTAGAGTTTCGCCGGCGCGGTGGACAGCGCCTCGACCAGCCGCATCAGCGGCACGTCGCCGTTGTGGTGCAGGCGCAGCGCCACGGCGAGCAGCGTCTCGAGTCCGATCGCGCCGATCGCCGCGTCGGCGAAGGGCAGGCGCTTGGTATCGACGTCCTGCGGGTCGTGCGAGGACACGATCACGTCGATCGTGCCGTCGCGCAGCGCCTCGACCATGGCCAGCCGGTCCTCCTCGGCGCGCAGCGGCGGCGACAGGCGGAAGAAGGTGCGATACTGCCCGACGTCCATCTCGTTCAGCGCGAGGCTGTTGATCGACACGCCGGCCGTCACCTTGGCGCCGTCGGCTTTGGCGCGGGCGATCGCGGCGGCCGAGAGGGCGGTCGAGACCTTGGCGGCGTGGTAGGCGCCGCCGGTCAGCCGCGCGAGCGCGAGATCGCGCTCCAGCGGGATCAGCTCGGCCTCGCGCGGGATGCCGGACAGGCCGAGCCAGCTCGCATAGAGGCCCTCGTTCATCACCCCGCCGGCGGCGAGGTCTGCGTCCTGCGTCTCGTGGGCGATGGTCGCGCCGAAATCGCGCGCATAGGTGAGCGCGCGGCGCATGACGAGCGCGCTGCGGATCGTGTGGCGGCCTTCGGTGAAGGCGACGGCGCCGGCCTGCCGAAGCAGGCCGAACTCGGTCAGCTCCTGGCCGGCGAGGCCCTTGGTGACGGCGGCGGCCGGATGGATGTTGACGGCGGCGGTGTCGCGCGCGGCGCGCAGCACGAACTCGACCAGCGCCACGTCGTCGATCACCGGGTCGGTGTCGGGCATCATGACGATCGAGGTGACGCCGCCGGCGGCCGCCGCCGCGCTGGCCGAGGCGATCGTCTCGCGATGCTCGGCGCCCGGCTCGCCGACGAAGACGCGCGAATCGATGAGGCCGGGGATGAGGGCCATGCCGCGGCAGTCGACCACCTCGGCGCCGCCCGGCGCGCCCTGGTTGCGGGCCGAGGCGCCGGCAGCGGCGATGCGGCCCTTGTCGACGACGACGGTGCCGACCTCGTCGATGCCGCGCGAGGGGTCGACGATGCGGGCGTTGTCGAAGACGGTGGTCTTCATGGCTCGCGCCCCTCGTTCCGGCGTGGGTCGAGCAGCGCTTCCATGACGGCCATGCGGACGGCGACGCCCATCTCGACCTGCTCCTGGATGACGCTCTGCGGGCCGTCGGCCACGGCCGACGAGATCTCGACGCCGCGGTTCATCGGGCCGGGATGCATGACGAGCGCGCCGTCGGCGGCCGCCTTCAGCTTCTCGGCGTCGAGGCCGAAATAGCGGAAATATTCGCGCGTCGAGGGCACGAAGGAGCCGGCCATGCGCTCGCGCTGGAGGCGCAGCATCATGACGACGTCGGCGCCCTTCAGCCCGTCCTCCATCGAGGTGAACACCTCGACGCCCATCTTCGCGATGCCCGACGGCATCAGCGTCGAGGGCCCGACGACGCGCACGGCCGCGCCGAGCGCGTTCAGCAGCACGATGTTGGAGCGGGCGACGCGCGAATGCAGCACGTCGCCGCAGATCGCCACGGTGAGCCGGCCGATCTCGCCCCTGGCGCGGCGGATCGTCAGCGCGTCGAGCAGCGCCTGGGTGGGGTGCTCGTGCGCGCCGTCGCCGGCGTTCACAACCGAGCAGCCGACCTTCTGCGCCAGCAGCGCCGCGGCGCCGGCCGAGGAATGGCGGATGACGAGGATGTCCGGCCGCATGGCGTTGAGCGTCATGGCCGTGTCGATGAGGGTCTCGCCCTTCTTCACCGAGGAGGAGGCGACCGACATGTTCATGACGTCGGCGCCGAGCCTCTTGCCCGCCAGCTCGAAGGAGGACTGGGTGCGGGTCGAGGCCTCGTAGAAGAGGTTGATCTGGGTGCGGCCGCGCAGTGTCGAGGTCTTCTTCTCCGATTGCCGCGAGATGGCGACGGCCGCGTCGGCGCGGGCGAGAAGCAGCTCGATGTCGGAAGGGGAAAGGCCCTGGATGCCAAGCAGATGGCGGTGGGGGAAAAGCGGGAAGGATGAGGCGTCCGTCATCACAAGGCGCTGCTATAGGCTGCGTGCCGCAGCGCGGCAAGCGCGCGGGACCGCCTGCGGAGCGTTCTCCCCGGAAATCGGGTGCGGCGGCGCGGCGCTGTATTTGTTAAGCGCGATGCGGCACAATCGGCGCGACACGAGCCTCGGGGAGGGCCGCGATTGACGCATGAGGTGACGAACCAGCCGCCGCCGCTGACGGGCATGAACGCCTGGCGCAGCGACCCGCTGCTGTCCCAGCTCTCGGAGGGCTTTTCGGAGCCGGTCCGCAAGGATCTCGACCAGCTCGGACGCTTCGTGCGCACGGCGGAGGCGCAGGACCTCGCGCGGATCGCCAACACCGAGACGCCGAAGCTGAGGACGTTCGACCGGCAGGGCCGGCGCGTCGACCAGGTCGAGTTCCATCCGGCCTATCACGCGCTGATGCGCCGCTCCGTGGCGATGGGGCTGCACGCCTCGGTGTGGGAGAACACCAACACCGAGACCGGCATGCGCCACCAGGCGCGCGGCGCGCGCTACTATCTGATGTCGGAGCTGGAGACCGGGCATCTGTGCCCGATCACCATGACCAACGCCTCGCTGGCGGCGGTGATGGCGAGCCCGACGCTGTTCCGCGAATGGGCGCCGCGCGTCATCAGCCGCAAATACGACCCCTCGCACAAGGCGCCGGCCGACAAGACCGGGCTGACGCTCGGCATGGGCATGACCGAGAAGCAGGGCGGCACCGACGTGCGCGCCAACACCAGCCGCGCCGAGCGCACCGGCAACGGCTTCTGGAAGCTGACCGGCCACAAATGGTTCATGTCGGCGCCGATGTGCGATGCCTTCCTGATGCTGGCGCAGGCGGCCGAGGGCCTGTCGTGCTTCCTGGTGCCGCGCATCCTGTCGGACGGCACCAACAACGGGCTGGAGTTCCAGCGGCTCAAGGAGAAGCTCGGCAACCGCTCCAACGCCTCCTCGGAGGTGGAGTTCGACGGCGTGCTGGCCGAGATGGTCGGCGAGCCGGGGCAGGGCGTGAAGACCATCATGGACATGGTGACGCTGACGCGGCTCGACTGCGCGCTCGGCACGTCGGGCGTCATGCGCGCGGCGGTGGCCGAGGCCGTGCACCACACGCGCCACCGCTCCGTGTTCGGGGCGAAGCTGGTCGACCAGCCGCTGATGACGCGGGTGCTGGCCGACCTCGCGCTGGAGGTGGCCGGCGCCACGGCGCTGGCGTTCCGGCTGGCGCGCGCCTTCGACGAGGCGGCCGACGAGGGCGACAGCGCGGCCTTCGCGCGGGCGATGACGCCGGTGGTCAAGTACTGGGTCTGCAAGGTCGCGCCGGGGCTGGTCTACGAGGCGATGGAGTGCCTCGGCGGCAACGGCTACGTCGAGGAGGCGCCGCTGGCGCGCTACTATCGCGAGGTGCCGGTCAACGCGATCTGGGAAGGCTCGGGAAACGTCATGGCGCTCGACGTGCTGCGCGTGCTGAAGCGTGCGCCGGAGCTGTTCGAGCGCGTCGTCGACGCGATCCAGCGTGACCTTGGCCCGGCCGGCAAGGGCACCGCCAAGGTGCTGCGGGCGGCGGTGCAGGTATCGCTCGCCGACGAGGGCTCGGCGCGCATTCTGACCGAGCAGCTCGCGCTGGCGGCCGCGGCCGCCGAGCTGCGGCGGCTGGGGGCGGGGCGCATCGCCGACGCCTTCATCGAGACGCGGCTCGCCGGCCAGTGGCGCAGCACCTACGGCATGCTGCCGGCGCGCCACGACGCGCGCGCCATCGTCGACACGCTCTACCCGGAAGCGAGCTGAGCCGCCCAGGCGAGCGCGGCCGGCATGGTCACCACCGCGAGCGCGGTCTGCAGCGTGGTGACGGCGGCGTAGAACTCGGCGTCGCCGCCGAGCTGGCGCGCCAGCATGTAGCCGTTCATGGCGGTCGGCACGGAGCCGCACAGCACCAGATAGACGAGGTCGGGCCCACGCACGCCGAGCGCCCAGGCGAGGCCGCCGATGAGGGCCGGCATGACCACGATCTTGAGCCCGACGGGCCACCAGATGGCGAGCCGCGGCCTGAGCACGTCGCCGGGACGCAGGCCGGCGCCGATCGAGATCAGGCCCATGCCGATCGCGGCCTGCCCGACCAGCCTCATGGCGCTGTCGGCCGGGCCGTAGATGCCGCCCGGCACCAGCCGCAGCAGCAGGCCGGCGACGACGGCGAGAATCAGCGGATTGGCCGCCATCTTGCGCAGCACGTCCGGCCAGTCCGCCCGGCCGTTGCCGAAGCGGGCCACGACCGCCACCGAGGCGATGTTGATCGGCACGACGATGACGGCCATTACCAGCGCCACGATGGTCACCGCGGCGGGCGGGAAGGCGCTCTGGGCGACGGCGAGCGCGACGAAGCTGTTCCAGCGCACGGCGGTCTGGAAGACCGAGGAGAACTCCGCCGGCGTGAAGGTGCCGGCGCGCCGCCACAGCGGCCAGGTGGCGAGCACGAGCGCCGCCAGCAGCCCGACGCCGGCGAGCAGCGCGACCAGGATGGCGTCGAGCCGCAGGCCGGAGAAGTCGGCATGCATCAGCGTCGAGACGAGCAAGGCGGGGTAGAGCAGCCAGTAGCTCGCCTTCTCCAGCCCGAGCCAGCCGGCGGCGTCCATCAGCGGCGTGCGGCGCAGCAGGCTGCCGAGCACGATGATCAGGAAGATCGGCAGGACGCTTTCGAAGACGGCGAGCATCCGGCTAGGCGCGCGGCCCGGCGGCGCGCCGAAGGGCAGGGCGCATCGTGCGCCGGCCGCGTCGGGAAGCGCGTGCCGTCAACTGACGAAGATGTCGGGCATGGCGATCGGCCGGCTGATCGCCTCGGCATAGCGCTGGCGCAGGAAGGCGCGCTTGCGGCCGACCTCGTCGGTGGGCAGCCTGAGCGCCGTCAGGAGCTGGCGGATCTCCTGGCGGGCGGCCAGGTGCGACAAGGTCGGCTTGGTGCCGAGCACATGCTCCTCGAAATCGTCGAGCGCGGTCAGCCCGATCGGGAAGAACTCGCGGAAGACGACGCGCTCGGAGATGCCGTCGGCAAGCCGGAAGCCGAGCTGGGCCGACAGGTTGCGCAGGCAGGAATCGATCTTCTGCTCGTTGCGCGAGGTGATGCTGGCCATGCGGTTGCGCACCACGATCCAGTCGAGGATCGAGTTGTCGGTCTGGCGGCGCTGGCGGCGCGCCTCGCGCACGGCGGACGCATATTGCGAGACCTCGAGGATCTCGTGGCTCACCGGGTCGATGCGGGCCAGCACGTCGAAATCGACGAAGCTGTCGTTCATCGGCGTCACCAGCGTGTCGGCGATGCGGTGGGCCATGCGGTTCAGGAAAGTGTCGGAGCCGGGCGTGTCGATGACGACGAAATCGTGGTTGTCCTCGATCTCGCCGAGGCCCTCGGTCAACTGCCGGAACTCCTCGCTCTCGGTGTCGGCGACGGTGTCGCGGTTGGCCGGCGGTACGTGGAAATGGCGCGGCACCTCGAGCTGCAGGCGGGCGGTGCGGGCCCAGCGCTTGCGGTTCTCGACATAGCGGGTGAGCGAGAGCTGGCGGCCGTCGAGATCGACGGTGGCGACGCTGTAGCCGGATTTGAGCAGCGCGACCGCGATGTGCATCGCCGTGGTGGACTTGCCCGAGCCGCCCTTCTCGTTGCCGCATACGATGACATGGGCGGTTCTGCGCGGCTTCGCGTCCGCGTGACCGTTTACGCCGGAGAAGTACATGGTACCCACACTCCCTACCCCGTTGAAAGAATGGCGCGTTTTTCAAGCGCGATCAATTCAAATCGCGTATCGGCCGCCGCGCGCGTCCCGGTTTGGTAAAGCGCGATGGTTATCGTGACGGGCGTATGACGGGGGAAGGAAAGGTCGGCGGCCGGGCCGGCCGGCCGCTCAGAGCAGGCCGAGCTCGGCCAGGTCGCGGCGCAGGTTGGGCGGGAGTGCCGCGACGTCGGCGCCGGCCGGCAGGTCGCGCGGGGCGTCCTTGGCCGTGAGGTAGCGCCAGCCCTGGAAGGCGCGGCGCGGCTGCCAGTCGGTGCGCACCACCTGCGGCTCCAGCACGAGGTGGCAACGCGAGATGCCCTCGCCGTCGGTGAAGGGGCGGATGCCGAGCAGCCGCTGCCGGCACTGGACCGAGGCCTTTATCCCCCAGTAGAGCGAGCCGCCCTCCAGTTCCTCGACCCGCTTGGGCGCCTTGCGGGGGGTGTGCGTCTGCTCGGCCGGCTGGCCCGCGCGCCGCTTCTCGTCGAGGCGGAACTCGATCCACTCCTCGAGATCCTCGATCGAGTCGCAGCCGACGCAGAGCTTGATGATGTTGAGCGGCATGCCCCTGAGCTATGCCCGCCGGGCGGGGCGGTCAACCGCCGCCGCGATTGTCCACAGGCGCGTCAATTGCCCGCGGCCACCTCGATCGCCTCGGCAACCCATTCGTTGAGGCTCTTGTTCTCGGCCGCCGCAGCGGTCACCGCAGCTTCATGCAGCGCCGGATCGAGACGCAGGTTGAAACGTCCGGAAAACTCCCGGAACGGCTCGATGCCCTTTTCCGCGCACAGGTCGAGATAGACCCGCAGCGACGTGCGGCCTTCCTGCGCGAGCGCGTCGACATCCTTCGCGTAAAAATCCGCGCCTCCGGACAGACCGAGGAATTCGCCCCTCAGCATGCCGATCTCGGGATCGAAGGAGATGACCGCCTTGTGGCCGTCTATCTCGATGACGTTCTTCATGGCTCGACTCCGTGGCTTTCCAGCCACTTCCTGATCGAAGAGACCGCGCCCTTGTCCGTCTCCGGGGATGGATGCGGGCGGTGAAACATCCTCACTTCGCCAAACAGCACCACGCAGACCCGAGAGCCTTCGCGCTCGCTCACGTCAGCGCCCAACGCGACGAACAGCGCTTCTATCTCGGCCCAGCGGATCGTGCCGCTGACCGGACGGGCAAATATCTGTTCGAGCGTGGCCTGATGCTTTCTCTTCACAGGAGATAGTACCAAAAAATGGCACTGTCCACAAGTCAGCCTTCAGCGATCCATGACGTTCATCGGCCAGTTAGCCGAAGCTCACTCCTTCCAGGGCACGGGGCCCAGGAATTCCAGGCCGTAGAGGCCGCCGAGCTCGGCGAGCGCGGCCATGTCGCGGGGGATGGCGAGATCGCGGGCGGCGGCTTCGGCGAAGAAGCCCTCGAAGCCGCCCGGCGTCAGGATCGTCAGGTTGCGCCCGACCTTATCGCCCAGCACGCGAAAACCGTGCGGGACGCCGCGCGGCAGGAAGATCGAGCTGCCGGGCCCGCGCCGGGTGGTCGTGCCGTCGATCCAGAACTCGTACTGGCCCTCAATCACGTGCAGCACCTCGTCCTCGTTGTGGTGGACGTGGAGCGGCGGCCCTTCCCCTGCCGGCACCCAGCTCTCGAAGATGCCGAGCAGCCCGGCGCTGTCGGTCCGCGTCAGCGTGGTGGAATACTCCGTTCCCATCCAACGGACCGTCCGCTTCGGACGGGCATTGCTCGCATCGGCGTTCATCGCTGGTTCCCTCGGCTCGGGCTTGCCGCTAGGCTCGGCAGGCGCGCCACGATCGTTAGCGCGCCGTGCGCCGGCAGGGGAAATCGGATGATCGTATCGGGGTTATTCGCGGCATGAATTTCGCCGCGCTCGATCTGAACCTGCTGCGCGTCTTCGACGCCATGATGCTGGAGCGGAGCACGGTGCGCGCCGGCGACCGGATCGGGCTCTCCCAGCCGGCCGTGAGCTCGGCGCTCGGCCGCCTGCGCCACATCACCGGGGATCCGCTGTTCGTGCGCGACGGCAACAGCATGGTGCCGACCCCGCGGGCGCTGCAGCTCCGGGAGCCGGTGCGCGGCGCGCTGGCGCAGCTCGAGGAGGCGCTGCGGGCCGCGGCCGCCTTCGACCCGGCCAGCTCCACGCAGACCTTCCGCATCCTGGGCTCCGACTATTTCTCCAGCCTGCTGATGCCGCGGCTCGCCGAGGCCGTTGTGCCGGCCGCCCCGTCGGTGCGCCTGCAGATGCTCGACGGGCCGTATTCGGAGATATCCGCCCAGCTCAGCGACGGCAGGGTGGACGTGGCGGTCGCGCCGCCGTTCCCGGCGCCGGAGTGGATCGCGCAGAAGAAGCTGCACGATTCCTACATCGTCAGCGTGGCGCGCAAGAACCATCCGGTGCTGGCCCGGCACGGCGTGGCGCCCGGCAGCCGCATCCCGCCGGAGGTGTTCTGCCAGATCCCGCAGGTGCTGATGTCGATAGACGGCGGCTTCCGCGGGACGATGGACATGGCGCTGGACGAGCAGGGGCTGACCCGGACCATCGCCATGACGGTCCCGCATTTCCAGGCGGTGGCGCTGTGCGTGGCCGAAAGCGAGCTGCTGGGCAACCTTCCCGTCCATTTCGGCAGGCGCGCGGCAAGGCTTCTCGGCCTGGAGCTCTACATGCCGCCCTTCGACCCGCCGATCCTCGGCGTCAGCGTCTTCTGGCACAGGCGCTTCGACAAGGATCCCGCCAACATCTGGCTGCGCGAGCGGATCGGGCAGGCGCTGGATCTGGGCTCGGTCGACGCCGGCGAGCTGCGCGCGATGGGCTGACGGCGGCCGCTCAGCACTCCACCACGTTGACCGCCAGCCCGCCGAGGCTGGTCTCCTTGTAGCGCTCGTTCATGTCGAGGCCGGTCTGGCGCATGGTCTCGACGGCCGCGTCGAGCGGTACGAAATGGGTGCCGTCGCCCTTGATGGCGAGCGAGGCGGCCGTCACCGCCTTGACCGCTCCGAGCGCGTTGCGCTCGATGCAGGGCACCTGAACGAGGCCGCCGACGGGGTCGCAGGTCATGCCGAGATGGTGCTCCAGCGCGATCTCGGCGGCGTTCTCGACCTGCGCCGGGCTGCCTCCCATGACGGCGCACAGGCCGGCGGCGGCCATCGCCGAGGCCGAGCCGACCTCGCCCTGGCAGCCGACCTCGGCGCCGGAGATCGAGGCGTTGTGCTTGATGATGCCGCCGATCGCGGCGGCCGTCAGCAGGAAGTCGCGGATCGAGGGCTGGTCGGCCTCGGGGTGGAAATGCAGCCAGTAGCGGATGACGGCCGGCACGACGCCGGCCGCGCCGTTGGTCGGCGCGGTGACGACGCGGCCGCCGGCGGCGTTCTCCTCGTTGACGGCCATGGCGTAGACCGACAGCCAGTCGTTGGCGAGCAGCGGGTTGGGCCGGTTGCGGCTCCACTCGTCGTTCAGCTTGTCGTGGATGGCGCGGGCGCGGCGCTTCACCTTCAGCCCGCCCGGCATGATGCCGTCCTTCGAGAGGCCGCGGCCGATGCAGGCGGCCATCGCGGCCCAGATCGCGTCGAGGCCGGCGTCGAGCTCGTCGCGGGCCACCCGCGTCTCCTCGTTGGCGCGCTTCATCTCGGCGATGGAGAGGCCGCTCTTCGCCGCCATGGCGAGCATCTGCTTCGCGCTGGCGAAGGGGTAGGGCACGCCCTTGCCGGCGTCGGGGGCGGCCGCGCCCTTGAGCCGCTGCAACTCTTCTTCGGAGACCACGAAGCCGCCGCCGACCGAATAATAGACGCGGCGCAGCAGCACGCGCCCGTCGGCGTCCAGCGCCGAGAACGTCATGCCATTGGCGTGGCCGGGCAGCGGGTTCTTGCGGTCGAGCACGAGGTCGGCCGCGGGATCGAAGCGGTAGGCCGGATGGCCCGCCGGCGCGACGCGCTTCGTGCGCTTGACTTCCTCGACCGCCTCGTCGGAGGTGTCGGGATCGACGGTCAGCGGGGTCTCGCCGGTCAGGCCGAGGATGACGGCGCGGTCGGTGCCGTGGCCGATGCCGGTGAAGGCGAGCGAGCCGTGCAGGCTGGCCTTGAGGGCGGCGACCCTGGCGCCGGCCGGGCGCGGCCAGTCGCCGGTCGCGATCTCGTCGAGGAAGCGGCGCGCGGCGACCATCGGGCCCATCGTGTGCGAGGACGAAGGGCCGATGCCGATCTTGAACAGGTCGAATACGGAAAGGAACATGCGCTCGGGAAAGCTCCGCCTGCCGGCACCAGCTAATCCAATAATGCGCACTTTCAAAGGGCGAGGCTGTGCGCCGGCCGACCTGGCCTCCTCAAGCCGCGACATCTGGCCCGACCGGGCAAAGAAAAAGGCGCGGCCGGAGCCGCGCCCTGATAGCCGATGCGTGCCGTCCTAGCCCGCCGCGAGGACCGCGACCGCATCGCCGCCGCTGAACAGCCAGGCGAGAAGGATTATGCCGGCAAAACCGATGAGTGCCTTGGCGGTGACGCCCCAGCACGATTTCTGAACGTTGTCGTCCAATTCAATTCCCGTCAGCGAAATTGACCCAGACTGCGCAAGGCCGCCGCGGCGGCCCCGGATCGCAGGGGCCTCTCCATAGTCAGTCGGGACGCCTTTCGCAATGCAAAAAGTGGCGAATGGAAGGCAGCGCGGCACCTTCCGCATGGGCAGGAAAGCAATGGCTTCCAGAGAATTCAATGGGTTATGCGTGCGGCAGCCTTAACCTTCGGTAAAGGCATGTGGCGCGATTGCGGCCATTGCCGCGAGCCGCGCCGGCCCGCTCAGGGCGCGGGGAAGGGGGAATCGATGCGGCCGGCGAGCCAGTAGGCGACGAGGCCGATCCATTCGCGGATGCCGATCGAGGCGTTGCGCAGGGAATCGAGCTGGTTGTCGCGGGTCAGCCCCGGCCGCTCGGTGCCGAGCGTCTTGTAGTCGGCGGGCCAGGCGACCACGTCGAAGCCGGCCTTGCGGAACAGCGCCATCGAGCGCGGCATGTGGAAGGCCGACGTCACCAGCAGCCATTTCTGGCCGGGCTGCGGCTTCACCATGTCGCGGCTGAAGACGGCGTTCTCGTAGGTGTTGCGCGAGCGGTTCTCGAGCACCAGCCGCTCCGGCGCGACGCCGAGCGCGGTCAGCAGGCGCGGCGCGCTGTCGGCGTCGCCCTCGGCGTCGACGATGAGGCTGCCCTGGCCGCCCGAGACGACGAGCTTCGCCTGCGGGTAGCGCAGCGCGAGGATCGCGGCTTCCACCATGCGGTCGCCGGAATCGTTGAGCTCGTAGCCGCCGCGCGCGAGATTGACGGCGCCCTCGAAGCCGCCGCCGAGCACGACGATGCCGGCAATGTCGGCCGGGGCCGGGTCGGGCCGGGCGAAGCGGTCCTCCAGCGGCCGCAGCAGCAGCGCGCCGAAGGTCGTCCATGTCGCCAGCAGCAGCAAGGCGAGGGCGGCGGTCGACAGCGTCGCGCCGAGGCGGCGCCAGCCGAGGAGCAGAGCGAGCAGCCCGACCGCCAGCAGGATCGCCGTCAGGTCGATCGGGTCGGCGACGAGCCAGAAGATCTTGGAGAGGTAGTAGAACATGTCCTGGCTTGCGTCCTTCGAGGCTCGCTTCGCTCGCGCCTCAGGATGAGGGAGGAGGGTCGGCCGGCAGGTGGCGGCGGATGGCCGCGAGCGCCAGCGCGATCTCGTCCGCGTCCAGCCCGATGCCGAAATCCCGCGTCCTGCCTCCGGCGGTGAAGACGATGCGGCGCTTGCCGCCCATGGCCGCGGCGAAGCCGCCGGCCCCGCCCGGCGGCCAGTGGCGCGTCTTGCGCAGCGGGCCGATGCCGAACTCGTGCAGCACGTCGCCACGCACGACGATCAGCCGCTCGCTGCCGAACATCTGCCATAGCACGACCAGGGACACGCCGGCGCCGGCGACGGTCCAGACGGCCAGCCAGACGAACAGGAACAGGGCGGCGACGAAAGGCACGCGAACGATCTCGCGCAGGGCGAAGGCCTCGCCCATCCACCAGAAGGAAAGCCAGAACAGCAGGAACAGCACCTGCGGCCACGAGCGCCGCGCGGGATTGTGGATGGCGAGGCCGTCCTCGGTCTCGTGGATGACCAGCCGACCGGCGCGGGCCGGCGCGGATGAGGGCGCTTGATGCCCGGAATCCCCGGCGTCCGGCTCGGGAAGGGGCCACAGCGCCGGCTTGCCCACCTGCGCGTCGGCGGCGTCCAGCGTCGCCTGCGCGAGCGCGGCCCGGCGGGCCTTCAGCCGCTCCACGAGATCCCTGCGCGCGTCGTCCCGTCCCGCCATCAGGCGATGATAGCGGATTCGCCCGCTACCACCACTTCTGCGGCGCGAAGCGGCCGGCGGCCTTCTCGATGACGGCGCCGGCGCGGAACAGCATCTCCTCGTCGAAGGGGCGGCCGATCAACTGGAGGCCGAGCGGCAGGCCCTTGCCGTCGAGGCCGGCCGGCACCGCGATGCCCGGCAGGCCGGCCATGTTCACCGTCACGGTGAAGATGTCGTTGAGATACATCTCGATCGGGTCGCCCTTGGTTTTCTCGCCGACGCCAAACGCCGCCGACGGGGTCGCCGGCGTCAGCATTGCATCGACGCCCGCTTCAAAGCAGACTTCGAAGTCGCGCTTGATCAGAGTGCGGACCTTCTGCGCGCGCAGATAATAGGCGTCGTAGTAGCCGGCTGACAGAACATAGGTGCCGATCATCACCCGGCGGCGCACTTCCTTGCCGAAGCCTTCGGCGCGGGTACGCTCATACATGTCGATGACGTCGCGGCCCGGCACCCGCAGGCCATAGCGCACGCCGTCGTAGCGCGCGAGATTGGATGACGCCTCCGCCGGCGCGACGATGTAATAGGCTGGCAGTGCGTATTTGGTGTGCGGCAGCGACACCTCGACCAGTTCGGCGCCTGCCTCCTTAAGCCAGGCGACGCCCTTGTCCCACAGCGCATCGATCTCCGCCGACATTCCGGGCATCCGGTATTCCTTCGGCACGCCGATCCTGAGCCCCTTCACCGAGCGGCCGACCGCCGCCTCGTAGTCCGGCACCGGACGATCCACCGAGGTCGTGTCCTTCGAATCGTGGCCCGACATCGAACGCAACAGGATCGCGGTGTCGCGCACCGTGCGCGCGAATGGTCCCGCCTGATCGAGCGACGAGGCGAACGCGATGGTGCCCCAGCGCGAGCAACGGCCATAGGTCGGCTTGATGCCGACGATGCCGGTGAACGCCGCCGGCTGGCGGATCGAGCCGCCTGTGTCAGTGCCGGTCGCACCGTAGCAGAGCCGCGCCGCGACCGCGGCGGCGGAGCCCCCGGACGATCCGCCCGGCACCAGCGCCGCCGTATCGCCCTCGCGCCGCCATGGCGAGACCACCGGACCGAAATACGAGGTCTCGTTCGACGACCCCATGGCGAATTCGTCATTGTTGGTCTTGCCGAGCAGCACCGCGCCGTCGCGCCAGAGCTGTGCCGTCACCGTGGACTCGTATGTCGGCACGAAGCTTTCCAGGATCTTCGAGCACACCGTGGTGCGCACGCCCTCGGTGCAGAACATGTCCTTCACCGCGAGCGGAATCCCCTCCAGCGGCCCGGCTTTGCCCGCGGAGAGCCGCGCGTCGGCGGCGCGCGCCATCGCCATGGCGCGGTCCGGCGTCTCCAGCACATAGGCGTTGAGCGCGCGTGCCTTCTCCATCGCCGCGAGATGCGCGTCTGCGATCTCGACCGCGGAAAAGGTTTTCTTCGCGAGCCCGTCGCGGGCCTGCGCCAGCGTCAGGGCAGTCAGAGCGGTCATCAGTTATTCCACCACGCGCGGGACGACGAAGAAGTTGTTCTCGGAGACCGGCGCATTGCGCAGCACCCGGTCGGCATCCTCGCCGTCGGTGACGACATCGTGGCGCTTCTTCATCGCCATCGGCATCACCGAGGTCATCGGCTCGACGCCCGCGACATCGACCTCGCCCAGTTGCTCGACAAACGAGAGCACGGCGTTGATCTCGCCGCCGAGATGTTCGAGTTCCTCGTCGGCAACCGCGATGCGCGCGAGCCGCGCGATCCGGCGAACGGTGGCGATATCGACTGACATCGGTGGTTTGGGTCCCAAATTCCGGCTGCGGCGCTCATAGCAGAGCCGGCCGGGCCCGAAAACCCATCTCATACCGGTATCTCAAATGCGTGCTATGGCTGCCGCCATGGGCGACATTCTTCCCCTTATCG
>Ga0066256_1003003_pt1 | contig 14793 bp, 12 predicted proteins | sample ThiBio_1000_biof_FD_87107 | JGI IMG/M metagenome (GOLD analysis project Ga0066256, IMG submission 87107) | Wastewater bioreactor microbial communities from Cape Town, South Africa - Thiocy_expt_1000_biof (version 2) | ecosystem: Engineered > Bioreactor > Thiocyanate-remediating >...
TCGAAGGGCTGGCCTCCGCGGGCGTGGCCACGGTGCACGAGGCGCAGAGCCGCAAAGGCCTGCTCGCCAGCTATATGCGTCCGGTGTTCAGAGGTGCGCGGATCGCCGGTTCGGCGCTCACCGTGGCGGTTCCGCCGGGCGACAACTGGATGATCCATGTCGCGCTGGAGTTTCTCCAGCCCGGCGACGTGCTGGTGGTCGCGCCGACCAGCCCCTGCGAGGACGGCTATTTCGGCGATCTCCTGGCCGTTGCCTGCCAGGCCCGCCAATGCGCCGGGCTGGTGATCGACGCCGGGGTGCGCGACACGCGCGAGCTGGAGGCGATGAGCTTTCCCGTATGGTCGAAGGCCGTCTTCTCCCAGGGCACGATCAAGGCCGCGCTCGGCTCGGTCAACGTGCCCGTGGTCTGCGCCGGCGCCTCCATCGATCCGGGCGACGTGATCGTGGCCGACGATGACGGCGTGTGCGTGGTCAAGCGCGCGGACGCGCCGGTGGTGCTCGCGGCCGCGCAGGCGCGCGAAGCGAACGAGGCGGAGAAGCGCGCGCGCCTGGCCGCGGGCGAGCTGAGCCTAGACGTGTTCAACCTGCGCACCGGGCTGGCCGAACTGGGCATCCGCTACAACTGACCCGCCGCATCCCCGAAAGGCGGCCGTGAAAACCGGCCCCCGCACACTTTGCGCTTGTCTTGTTCGTTCGAACGAATTAGCGATGCGGCATCGTGCAGGACCGACTCATAGAAACCGCCATCGACTGCTTCGGGCGCCGCGGCTTCGACGGGGCGAGCACGCGTGACATCGCCCGCGCTTCCGGCACGGCGATGTCCTCCATCACCTATCATTTCGGGGGCAAGGAAGGGCTTTATCTCGCCTGCGCGGAGCACATCGCGGCGAAGATCAGCGAGCGGCACGCGGCCGCGCTCGAACTGACCGCGGACGCGAGCGCGATAGACCGGGAAACGGCCATCGAGCGCTGCCTCGCCATCATCGACGGCTTCGCACAGACCATGCTCCACCCGGATTCCGAGAACTGGGCGCGCTTCATCGTGCGCGAGCAGCAAGCGCCGACCGAGGCCTTCGAGCGGCTTTATCTCGGCGCGATGAAGAACCTGATGGAAGGCGTCGCGGCCTTGCTCCACGTGGTCCGCCCCGCCCTGCCCGAACGGGAACGCCGCGCGCTGATGATGCTGATCTTCGGCCAGGCGCTGGTCCTGCGGGCCGGGCGCGCCTCGGTCTGCAAGGCGCTCGGCACGGAAGAGCTCGGCGAAGCGGAAGCGGCCCTGCTGCGCGCGCAGATCCGCACGAACACCATCGCCATCCTCAGCGGAGGGACAACATGAACAGGAAGCGTATCCTGGCGATCGCAGCGATCGCCGTGCTGCTGATCGCCGGCATCGCCACCAGGGGCTTCGGCCTGCTGGGCAACGGCGATGACGGAGAGCTGACGCTCTACGGCAATGTCGATATCCGCGAGGTGGACATGGCCTTCCGCGTGGGCGGAAGGATCAAGCAGGTCGATGTGGAAGAAGGCGAGAAGGTCTCGCCCGGGCAGCTGCTCGCCATGCTCGATCCCGCGCCGATGGACAGCCGGATCGCCCAGGCCGACGCCTCGATAGCGCAGGCCCGCGCCCAGCTCACCCAGCTGCGCAACGGCAACCGCGCGCAGGACATCGCGCAGGCCCGGGCGCAGCTCGACGCGGCGCAGGCGGCGCTGCGCAAGGCCCGGCAGGATGTCGACCGCCGCCAGCCGCTGGTCGAGCCCGGCGCGGTGAGTCGCGAGGCCTGGCAGGCGACGGTAGCCCAGCGCGACCAGGCGCAGGCGCAGGTCGATTCCGCCCGCGAAGCCCTTTCCCGGCTCCAGGCCGGCGCCCGCCCGGAAGAGATCGCCGCCGCCGAGGCGCAGATGCGCGCCGCCATGGCATCGCGCGGCAGCCTGGTCATCGACCGCAACGACACCTCGCTCACCGCCGCGACCGGCGGCACCGTGGTCACCCGCGCGCAGGAGCCGGGCGCGATCGTCCAGCCCGGCCAGACCGTGCTGACCATCTCGATCGACCGCCCCTTGCGCATCCGCGCCTATGTGAGCGAGACGGACCTTTCCCGCGTGGCGCCGGGCATGAAGGTGGAAGTCACCGCGGACGGCAACGCGAAGACCTATCACGGCACGATCGGCTACATCTCGCCGCGCGCCGAGTTCACGCCCAAGACCGTGCAGACCGAGGACCTGCGCACCGATCTGGTCTATCGCATGCGGATCATCGTGACCGATCCCGACGACGCGCTGCGCCAGGGCCAGCCGGTGACGGTGAAGGTCGCGGGCAAGCCAGCCACCGGCCACTGAGGCGCACGCGATGGCCGAAGCGGTCGCCACCGGGACGAACCTCGTCAAGCGCTTCAAGGGCATGCCCGCCCCCGCGCTGGACGGCGTCTCCATCGCGGTGGAGGCGGGAACGATCACCGGCCTCGTCGGCCCGGACGGCGCGGGCAAGACCACGCTGATCCGCATGCTGGCCGGGCTGTTCGCGCCCGACGAAGGCGAAGTGGCGATCATGGGCCGCCCGCCCGGAGCGATGCTGGAGCAGCTCGGCTACATGCCCCAGCGCTTCGGCCTCTACGAAGACCTGACGGTGCGCGAGAATCTCGACCTTTATGCCGAGCTGCGCGCCCTGCCGCCCGAGGAGCGGGAGGAGACCTTCGCCCGCCTGCTTGCCTTCACCGACCTCGCCCGGTTCCAGGACCGGCTGGCGGGCAGGCTTTCGGGCGGGATGAAGCAGAAGCTGGGCCTGGCCTGCACGTTGGTCCGCACGCCGAAGCTGATGCTGCTCGACGAACCGGGCGTGGGCGTAGACCCGATCTCGCGCCGCGAATTGTGGGCGATGGTGCAGGAACTGACCGGCGAAGGCATCGGCATATTGTGGTCCACCGCCTATCTCGACGAAGCCGAGAAGTGCGACAGCGTCTATCTGCTGAATGACGGCAGGTTGCTGTTCCAAGGGCCGCCGGGCGACCTTACCCGGCGAGTGGAAGGCCGGGTGATCCAGGTGACGGGCTTTGCCCCGCGCCGCCGCCATTTCCTGAAGCAGACGCTCGACCGGCCCGACATCGCCGACGGCACGATCCAGGGCCGGGCGGTGCGCCTGCTGGTGCGCGAAGGCAGCCCGGTTCCGCGGGCGAACGCGCTGGACGGCGGCCCCGGCACACGCTGCGCCCCCGCCGCCGCGCGCTTCGAGGACGGGTTCATCGAAATCCTGGGCGGCGGCCCGAAAGGGACCAGCGCGCTGGCCGAAAGCTATCGCGTGATCCCGCCGAGCGACGTGCCCGCGATCGAGGCCCACGCCCTGACCAAGCGCTTCGGCGATTTCACCGCCGCGCGCGACATGGATTTCTCCATCCCGCGCGGCCAGATCTACGGCCTGCTCGGCCCCAACGGCGCGGGCAAGTCCACCACCTTCAAGATGCTGTGCGGCCTGCTCACCCCCACTTCCGGCCATGGCGCGGTGGCGGGCAACGACCTGCGGCATTCGGCCGCCGAGGCCCGCGCATCGCTGGGCTACATGGCGCAGAAGTTCTCGCTCTACGGCGATCTCAGCGTGGCACAGAACCTGGACTTCTTCGCCGGCGCCTACGACCTCGATCGGGCGGCCGCGCGCCGCGCCAAGGAGGCGATGGCCGAAATCTTCGACCTGGGCGACGACGAGCCGACCTCGGGGGTGGACCCGGTCACCCGGCGCGAGTTCTGGACCCATATCAACGGGCTGGTGGAAAAGGGCGTCACCGTGCTCGTCACCACCCATTTCATGGACGAAGCGGAATATTGCGACAACGTGTCGCTGATCTATCGCGGCGAGCAGATCGCCACCGGCACGCCCGACACGCTGAAGGCCCGCGCGGCCGAGCTGCACCGCACCGACGATCCGACGATGGAGGACGCCTTCATCGCGCTGATCGAGGAAGACGACCGGCGGCGCGAGGAAGAAGGGCAGGAGGCCGCATGAGCGAGGCCGCCGATCCCGCCCGCTTCGACTGGCGCCGGCTGCGCGCGATGATGCGCAAGGAACTGGCCCAGATCCTGCGCGATCCGTCCACCTTCCTGATCGCGCTGGCGATGCCGCTGCTGCTGCTGTTCCTGTTCGGCTATGCCGTCTCGCTCGACACGGCGGGCACCCGCCTCGCGCTGGGGATGGGGGATGACAGCAACGCCGGCCCGGCGCCGGCCGCATCCCACCGCGCATCGCCTCATCGGGATGTGGAGATCAGCCGCAACCGCGAAGGCGCGCGCCGCCAGATGATCGGCGACAAGGTGCGCGGCATGATCGTGATCCCGCAGGATTTCGGCCGCACGGTCAAGGCCGGCAGGATGCCCACGGTGCAGATGGTGACCGACGGATCGCAGCCCAACACCGCGATCTTCGTGGCCAATTACGCGCAAGGGATATTCCAGAGCTGGGCCGCGAACGAAGGCCTGCCGGGCGCGGCGGCGAAGACCCCCCAGGTCGAGCTGAGCGCCCGCTTCTGGTACAATCCGGGCCTCAAGAGCCGCTATTTCCTGGTCCCCGGATCGATCGCCATCGTGATGACCATGATCGGCACGCTGCTGACCGCGCTGGTGGTGGCGCGCGAATGGGAACGCGGCACGATGGAGGCGATCATGGCGACGCCGGTGACCATGGCCGAGTTCATCGCCAGCAAGATCCTGCCTTACTACCTGCTCGCCCTCGCTTCGATGAGCCTGTGCACGGTGATCGCGGTGACGGCCTTCGGCCTGCCGTTCCGCGGGTCGCTGCTGGCGCTCTATCTGCTCGCCTCCGCCTTCCTGATGCCGGCGCTGGGCCTCGGCCTGTTCATTTCCTCCGCCACGAAGAACCAGTTCGTCGCCAGCCAGATGGCCCTGATCGTGTCCTTCCTGCCGACCTTCCTGCTTTCGGGCTTCCTCTACGAGATTTCCTCCATGCCGGTGCCGATCCAGGCGCTCTCCTACGCGGTACCCGCGCGCTATCTGATCCCATCGCTGCAGACCCTGTTCCTGACCGGCGACATCTGGGCGCATTTCCTGCCCAACATCGCGATCATGCTGGGCTTCGGCTTCCTGTTCTTCTTCCTCTCCTTCCGCGTGACCCGGCGGAGCCTCGACTGATGCAGCGGCTGCGCGCCATCATCGTGAAGGAAATCTGGGCGCTGCTGCGCGATCCCAAGGCGCGCACCGTGCTGGTGGTGCCGCCGCTGATCCAGCTGTTCATCTTCACTTTCGCGACCACGCTGGACGTGCGCAACGTGGACATCGCGGTGCTCGACCGTTCAGCCGGCACCCATTCGGCCGAACTGGTGCAGCGCATCGCGGGCAGCCCCAATTTCCGCCACATCCGCTATCTGCGATCCTCCGACGAACTGCACCGCGCGATCGACCGGCAGGAAGTGATCGCGGCGCTGGTGATCGAGGAAGGCTTCGACCGTGCGCTGGACCGGGGGCAACCGACGCAGGTGGGGCTGGTGCTGGACGGGCGGCGATCGAACGCGGCGCAGATCGTGGCCGGCTATCTCTCGCTCATCACCGCCCAGATGGGCGCCGAGGCCGCGCCGCAAGTGCAGGGCGGGGTGGAAGTGACCAACTGGCTCAACCCCAGCCTGGACTATATCTGGTTCACCCTGCCCGCGCTGATCGTGATCATCGTTTCGATCGCGGGGCTGGCGATCACCAGCCAGACCGTTTCGCGCGAGAGGGAAATGGGCACGTTCGACCAGCTGCTCGTCAGCCCCTTGCGCGTGCATGAAATCCTGATCGGCAAGATCGTGCCGCCATTCCTGGTCGGCGCCTTCAACGGCACGCTCTATCTGGTGGTGGCGCAGCTGGTGTTCGGCATCCCGTTCACCGGATCGCTGCTGCTGTTCTTCCCCGCTCTGTTCGCCTACCTGCTGGCGCTGATCGGGCTGGGCCTGTTCGTTTCCGCCCTGTCGATGACGCAGCAGCAAAGCTTCCTCGGCAGCTTCGTCGCCACCACGCCGCTGATCATGCTTTCGGGCTATGCCAGCCCGATCGAGAACATGCCCGGTTGGCTGCAGACCGTCACCTATCTCGATCCCGCGCGCTATTTCCTCGTCATCGTGCAGGGCCAGTTCCTCAAGGGCATGCCGGCGATCGACGTGCTTCATCAGACCTGGCCGCTGGTGCTGATCGCGTTTGCCACCCTTTCGGCCTCCGCCTGGCTGTTCCGTTCGCGAATGGAGTAATCCGATGCGCCCCCGCTTTCTCGCCCCGCTCTCCCTCACCCTGCTCGCCGCCTGCGCGGCGGGGCCGGATTACGAACGCCCGCAGACCTCCATTGCCGCCGAATGGCTTGAGCCTGCCGCGCGCGGCGAAGTGGACGGGCAATGGTGGGCACGCTTCGGCGACCCCATGCTCACCCGGCTGATCGAGCGGGCCGTGGCCGAAGGGCCCGACATCAGGCAGGCCACCGCCCGGCTGGCCGAAGCGCGCGCCTTGCGCGAGGCGGCGCAGGGCGGCCGCCTGCCCCAGGGTGGCGCCGGGGCCAGCGCCACGCAGAACCGGATCAGCGAGCACGGCCAGATCCCGGTGGCCAACATTCCCGGCTTCGATCCAGAGTTCCCCCTGCTCGACGCCGGCTTCGACGCGAGCTGGGAGATCGACTTGTGGGGCAGGACCTCGCGCACGATCGAGCAGGCGCGCGCGCGCGAGGAAGCCGCCGAGTGGGGCCGCCGCGACGCGATGGTGACGCTGACGGCGGAGATCGCGCGCAGCTATGTCGAGTTCCGCCAGGCCCAGCGCGAGCTGGCGATCGCCTCGGAGGAACTGGCCGCCTCGGAAGAGCTGGCGAAGCTTTCCGCCCTGCTGTTCGATGCGGGCGAGGCGACCGCGCTCGACGCCGACCGCGCCGCCGCATCGCGCGAGGCGCTGAGGGCGGCCCGCCAGCAGGCCGATACGCAGGTGGCGGCCGCCGCCTATCGCCTGGCGACGCTGGTGGGCGTGGCGCCCGAGCGGATCGTACCCGAACTGCTGGCCAGCGCCGCGCCGGTACCCGCCCCGCCCGACGCAATCGCCGGCGGCATCCGCTCCGAGCTGCTCGAACGGCGGCCCGACATCCGCATGGCCGAGCGCGACCTGGCCGCGGCCACCGCCGGGATCGGCGTCGCCACCGCCGATCTCTATCCGCGCCTCAGCCTGCTGGGCAGCGTGGGGCTGCAATCGCAGACCGGCAGCGATTTCCTCGACGGCGGCAGCCTGCGCTATTCGATCGGGCCGAGTTTTTCCTGGCCGATCTTCTCCTTCGGGCGCATCCGCGCGCAGATCCGCGCCGCCGATGCCCGGGCCGACGGGGCCGCCGCTGCTTACGAGGCCAGCGTGGTGAAGGCGCTGTCCGAAAGCGAGGCCGCCGCCAACCGCTTCGCCGCCGGCTCCGCCGCGTTGCAGGCGAGCGAAACGGCGCTGGCGCGCGAACGCAACGCCCTCCGCCTCGCCGAGATGCGCTACAGCCGGGGGGAGACCGACCGGCTCCAGCTCGAGCAGGCACGGCTGCGGCTCGCAGGCGCCGAACGCGGCGAAAGCCAGGCCCGCGCCGCGCGCGCCTCGGCCGCGGTGGCGCTCTACAAGGCGCTGGGCGGCGGCTGGCAGGGGGCGGACTGACTTCGCTCCCGGCCAAGCACGGGAGGGGCACCCTGGGCTATCCTGCGCGCCGAAGCTGGTGGGAGAGAGCCGGATGAAGCCGCTGCAGCTCGGCAGGATGCGCGTTCACAAGATCCACGAGATGGAAAGCCCCACCCCGCTGCTGATGCAGCTTCCGGGCGTGACGGCACAAGACCTCGCGCGGCTTTCCCGCTGGTACGATCAGCCCGACGAGATCACCGCCGATCCCGAAACCAGCCTGATGACCTTCGCGGTCCATAGCTGGGTGATCGAGCTGGACGGGCTGACCATCCTGGTCGACACTTGCGACGGCAATCACAAGAACCGCTCGATCGAGGCGGTGCACCAGCTCGACACGCGCTATCTGGAGAACCTGCGCACCGCCGGCTTCGCGCCGGAGGACATCGACCTCGTGATGTGCACCCACCTCCATTTCGACCATATCGGCTGGAACACGCGGCTGGAGAACGGCAAGTGGGTGCCGACCTTCCCCAGGGCGCGCTATCTCTTCGGCCGGCGCGACTACGACTATTTCAAGGACAACCCGGCGGGCGAGGAATTCCATTACGAGGCGTTCCTCGATTCGATCGTGCCGGTGATGGAAGCCGGGCAGGGCGAGATCGTGGAGGAGGACAGGATCGTCCACCGCGAAATCGGCGACGGCGTGTGGCTGGAGCCGGCCTTCGGCCATTCGCCCGGCTGCTGCACGGTGAACGCCGAGGCGGGCGGGCAGCCGGCGATCTTCTGGGGCGACGTGATCCATCACCCGGTCCAGCTGATCCGCCACGACCTGCCCTTCGCCTTCGACATGGACCCGGCCACCGCCAGCAAGGTCCGCAAGGCGACGATGGAGCGCGCGGCCGACGCCGACCTGATGTGCTTCCCCGCCCATTTCCGCCGCACCTCGGCCGGGAAAGTGAAACGCGACGGGGATGTGTTCCGGTATGAATTCGTGAGGTGAACCCGCCGCCGCGCTCTGGACATTAACCCTGCGATAGCGGAAGCGCGCTATGCTGAGCGCTTCTGCGCCACATGCTTCTTCGGGGAAAAGCCATGCGTGTTCTGGTCACCGGTGCGGCGGGGGTCATCCGCGCGGCGCTTGCCGAAGGGCTGCTGGCGCGCGGCGACCGGGTGATCGGGATCGACAATCTCAACGACTATTATCAGGTCTCGCTCAAGCAGGACCGCTGCGCCCGCCTCGCCGCGACGGGCGGCAACCGCTTCGCCTTCCTGCCGCTGGACTTCTCCGACATGGCGGCGCTGACCGCCGCGCTGGAGGAATTCGAGTTCGACCGGATCGTCCATCTGGGCGCACAGGCGGGCGTGCGCCATTCGATCGAGAACCCGCACGCCTATGCGCAGAGCAACCTCGTCGGCCACCTCAACATGCTGGAGCTGGCGCGCGCGCGCGGCACGGACCACATGGTCTATGCCAGCTCCAGCTCGGTCTATGGCGGCAACGCCAAGCTGCCTTTCGCGGTGGAGGACCGGGCGGACCATCCCGTCTCGCTCTACGCCGCGACCAAGCGGGCGGACGAGCTGATCAGCGAATCCTACGCCCACCTGTTCCGCATCCCGCTCACCGGCCTCAGGTTCTTCACCGTCTACGGCCCGTGGGGCCGGCCCGACATGATGATGTGGAAGTTCACCGACGCGATCCTGGCCGGCCGGCCGATCCCGGTGTTCAACCACGGCGACATGTACCGGGACTTCACCTATATCGACGACATCGTGGCCGGCGTGATCGCCTGCCTCGACCATCCGCCCGCGGATGACGGCGCGGAGAAGGGCGGCGGCAGCGCGAAGCCGCACGCGCTCTACAATATCGGCAACCACAAGTCGGAGCACCTGATGAAGGTGATCGGCCTGCTGGAGGAAGCCTGCGGCCGAAAGGCGGAGCTGGAGATGCTGCCAATGCAGCCGGGCGACGTGCACCGCACCTATGCCGATATCGAGGCGATCCGGCGCGACCTGGGCTACGCGCCGGCCACCGACATCGAGGCGGGCGTGGCCCCGTTCGTCGAATGGTTCCGCGCCTATCACGGGCGCTGAGGGGGAGCATCCCCGGCCCTTCCATTCGTTCCTTCCCCCTCGATGGGGGAAGGATATGAAGCCTTGGTCGCGTCAGCAGCCTAGGCGCAGTTGGATGGGGGCGACGTTACCCCAGGCGCTTCACCCAGCCGAGAGATCACCCCCGCCCAACTCCGGCTAGCGAGCATAGCTCGCAAGCCTGCGTATCCCTCCCCCATCGAGGGGGAGGGTGAGTGAGTTCCCATCTATTTTAAGGTCTTGATATACTCGATCACGTCCTTGCGCTTGGCCGCGTCCTTGAGGCCGAAGAAGCTCATCTTGGTGCCCGGCACCGTCTTCTGCGGGCTTTCGAGATAGGCGTCGAGCGTCGCGTCGTCCCAGGTCAGGCCTGAGGCGACCATCGCCGGGCTGAAAGTGAAGCCCTCGACCTCCGCGGCCTTGGTGCCGTAGATGCCCGCCAGGCTCGGCCCGATGCCCTGCTTGCCCGGTTCGACCGAATGGCACGCCTTGCATTGCGCGAAGGCGACCGGGGCCTGGCCCGGTGCGGTGGTGGGCGCGGCGGCCGGCTCGCTGGACGCGAGCTCGGGCGTCTGGGGTATGGCGGTATCTTCGCCGCCCGCGGGCGCGGCCCCCTCCCCCCCTCCCCCCCCCCCGGCCCCACGGGCCACCCCCAGGGCCCCCCCGGCCCCCAAACTCCCCCGCGTCCCCCCGCCTTCCCCCCCCCGTCCCGCCTTTTCCCACAAGCACAGGAGGCGGCCTTCTGCCAAGCCATTTGCGCGAAGGCCGCCGCGCCGGAAGGGTCACCTGTTGCCGGCAAGCATCAAGGAAAGCGCGAAGCAGGCGTTCGTGGCGGATGATACTATCCTCGGGTGGCATCCGCGCCTATCCGGGCCGGCTTTATGTCCGGCACGGCCCCCTCCTCTTCCCTGCGCGCCGAATTTTCGGCCACGCTCCGGCACACCGTGCCCCTGGCGGGGGCGAACCCGATCCAGATGGCGATCCACGCGGTGGACGTGATCTTCATCGCGCGCCTGGGCGATACCGAGCTGGCCGCCTCCACCCTGGGCGTCGCCGCCTTCAGCCTGCTGGTGTGGAGCTCCACCGGGCTGCTCGCGCTGGCCCCCCTCGCCGCAGCCGAGCTCGGCCGGAGGCGGCACGCGGTGCGCGAGGTGCGGCGCACGACCCGCATGGCCATATGGATGACGGTGGGCGTCTCGCTGGTGCTGACGGCGGTGTTCCAGTTCGGCGAGCCGATCCTGCTGGCGATCGGGCAGGCCGCCGGGCTTTCCCGCCATGCGGGCGCCTTCATGGCGGTGCTTTCGCTGGCGATCCTGCCGATGCTGATGGCGAACACCCTGCGCCAGTTCGTCGCCGCGCTCGACCGGGCGGGATACGCCACCTGGATCAATGCCATGGGGCTGGGCGCCAATATATTGGGAAACTGGCTGCTGGTGTACGGCAATGCCGGTTTTCCCGCGCTCGGCCTGATCGGCTCGGCCTTGTCCAGCGCGATGACAGCGTGGGCGATGGTGCTGGCCTATGCGATCGTCATCCGCTGCGACCGGCGGCTGCGGCGCTATCGCATCCTCGGCCACTGGTGGCGCCCGGACTGGGCCCGGCTGGGCGAAATCGCGCGCATCGGCGGCCCCATCGCGGCGACCATCCTGGCCGAAGCGGGGCTGTTCGCCGGCGCGGCCTTCCTGATGGGGCGCATCGGCGAGACGGAGCTGGCCGCCCATGCGGTGGCGCTGCAGATCGCCGCGCTCGCCTTCCAGGTGCCGTTCGGCGTGGCGCAGGCGGCCACGATCCGCGTCGGCCTGGCCTATGGCGCGGGGGACCCGGCGGCGATCGGCCGGGCGGGCGCGGCCAGCCTGCTGTTCGGGATCGGCTTCATGGGTTTCACCGGCCTCGCCATGCTGCTGGCGCCGCACGCGATTCTGTCGCTCTATGTCGATGTGGGCGCGCCCGCCAATGCCGCGCTGGTGGCCCACGCCACGCAATATCTGTTCGTCGCCGCCGCCTTCCAGCTGTTCGACGGCGCGCAGGCGGTGGGCGCGGGCGCGCTGCGCGGGCTGCAGGACACGCGCATCCCGATGGCCTACGCCCTGCTCGGCTATTGGGTGCCGGGCCTGGGCACCAGCATCGTGCTGGGCTTCCACACGCCGCTTGGCGGCCTGGGCGTGTGGATCGGGCTGGCGGTGGGCCTCGTCTTCGTCGCCGGGCTGATGCTGTGGCGCTGGCGGCGGCGCGAAACGCTGGGGCTGACGGCGGGCTGAGGCCCGGCCGCTGGACACCCCACCCGCTCAGCCTGAGCGGAAGTGGTTTGTGGGGCATGGCCAAAAAAAGAATCTCGCAGACTCCGCTTGACGCCCCCGGAGGCGGCACCCATATGCGCGCCGCTGGCACTCTCCAGGCGAGAGTGCCAACACAGTTAACACTCAATCATTGGAAGAGGTCATCATCATGGCATTCCGTCCGCTGCACGACCGCGTTCTGGTTCGTCGTCTCGAAGCTGAAGAGAAGACGGCCGGCGGCATCATCATTCCCGACAGCGCCAAGGAAAAGCCGAGCGAGGGCGAAATCGTCGCCGTCGGCACCGGCGCGCGTTCCGACGACGGCAAGATCACCCCGCTCGACGTGAAGGCGGGCGACCGCGTTCTGTTCGGCAAGTGGTCCGGCACCGAAGTCAAGATCGACGGGGAAGACCTGCTGATCATGAAGGAAAGCGACATCATGGGCGTGATCGCCTGATCATGTCGTGAGTCCCTGCAAAGGCAGGGACCTCCACTCAATTGCACGAGACCCCTGCCTGCGCAGGAGGTCACAAGACAAGAGGAACTGACACAATGGCTGCCAAGGACGTGAGATTTTCGCGCGATGCGCGCGAACGCATTCTCAAGGGCGTCGACACGCTCGCCAACGCGGTGAAGGTCACGCTCGGCCCCAAGGGCCGCAACGTGGTGATCGACAAGAGCTTCGGCGCTCCGCGCATCACCAAGGACGGCGTTTCCGTCGCCAAGGAAATCGAACTGAAGGACAAGTTCGAGAACATGGGCGCGCAGATGCTGCGCGAAGTCGCTTCCAAGACGAACGCCCTCGCCGGTGACGGCACCACCACCGCCACCGTGCTGGCCCAGGCGATCGTGCGCGAAGGCATGAAGTCCGTTTCCGCCGGCATGAACCCGATGGACCTGAAGCGCGGCATCGATCTTGCCGTGACCAAGGTGGTGGAGAACCTGCAGGCCCGTTCGAAGGCCGTTGCCGGTTCGCAGGAAATCGCCCAGGTCGGCATCATCTCCGCCAATGGCGACCGCGAAGTCGGCGAGAAGATCGCCGAGGCGATGGAGAAGGTCGGCAAGGAAGGCGTGATCACCGTGGAAGAGGCCAAGGGCCTCGAATTCGAGCTCGATGTCGTCGAAGGCATGCAGTTCGACCGCGGCTATCTCAGCCCCTATTTCGTGACCAACCCCGAAAAGATGACCGTGGAGTTGGATAACCCCTACATCCTGATCCACGAGAAGAAGCTTTCGAACCTCCAGTCGATGCTGCCGATCCTCGAAGCAGTGGTGCAGTCGGGCCGCCCGCTGCTGATCATCGCGGAAGACATCGAAGGCGAGGCGCTGGCCACGCTGGTCGTCAACAAGCTGCGCGGCGGCCTCAAGGTCGCGGCGGTGAAGGCCCCCGGCTTCGGCGACCGCCGCAAGGCCATGCTGCAGGACATCGCGATCCTGACCCAGGGCGAGATGATCAGCGAAGATCTCGGCATCCAGCTGGAGAACGTCACGCTGGGCATGCTCGGTGAAGCCAAGAAGATCACCATCGACAAGGACAACACCACCATCGTCGACGGCGCCGGCAACACCGACGACATCAAGGCCCGCGTCGAGCAGATCCGTTCGCAGATCGAATCGACCACCTCCGACTATGACCGCGAGAAGCTGCAGGAGCGGCTGGCGAAGCTCGCCGGCGGCGTGGCGGTGGTCAAGGTCGGCGGCGCCAGCGAAGTCGAGGTGAAGGAGCGCAAGGACCGCGTCCACGACGCCCCGCACGCGACCCGCGCGGCCGCGGAGGAAGGCATCGTTCCCGGCGGCGGCACCGCGCTGCTCTATGCCACCCGGGCGCTCGAAGGCCTGGCCGGCGAGAATGACGACCAGACCCGCGGCATCGACATCGTGCGCAAGGCGCTGCTCTCGCCAGTTCGCCAGATCGCCGAGAATGCCGGCCATGACGGCGCGGTCATCTCGGGCAAGCTGCTCGACAGCAAGGACGAGAACCTGGGCTTCAACGCCCAGACCGACGTCTACGAGGACCTGGTCAAGGCCGGTGTGGTCGATCCCACCAAGGTCGTGCGCGCCGCACTGCAGGATGCCGCCTCGGTGGCCGGCCTGCTGATCACGACCGAAGCGGCCGTGAGCGAGCTGCCGGAAGACAAGCCGGCCCCTGCCATGCCCGACATGGGCGGCATGGGTGGCATGGGCTTCTGATCCAGCCGCCATCGCCGTTCGGCGCAGGAAATCGGGCCGGGGAGCGATCCCCGGCCCTTTTTCGTTGGATCGCTTCCCTCCGTGAGTCCCTGCGAAGGCAGGGACCTCGTTCCCCAGGCGCTGCGCCCCGCCGATTGAGGCTCCTGCCTTCGCAGGAGCTCACGGGAGGAAAGACTCACCGAACCCTCCCTTCTCCACCCGATCCGTTCCCCGATTCGTCGCATTTTTGGGGCAGTCCGGTCGCTTCGTCGTATGTCGGGAGTCGGTTCGTCGACAGCGGGGCCCGGCGCGTCTTGCCGTGCCGGACAGGTCGGCTACTCTGGTTAAGCTTTTGCACAGCTTGCTTCGGTAGTGTGGGGTCCATGGCATTCGGTAAGTTCGGAAAGTTCGTCGCAGCTCTTGCATTGGGCGCCGGGGTTCTCGCTCCGGCCCATGCCGGTGCGCAGAGCTTCGAAACCGATTTCGACAACGCCTTCGGCACCGAACGGCGCGCGCCGGCGAGCTATCAGGCGACTTACGGCAACCCGCTCGAACGGCAGATCAGCCTGCTCGCCAATGGTGAGCAAGGGCGGATCGGGGTGGCCGCGATAGACCTTTCCAGCGGCCCGGGAATCTCGATCCTGGGCGACCAGCGCTCTCCCATGGC
>Ga0066256_1003580_pt1 | contig 14789 bp, 5 predicted proteins | sample ThiBio_1000_biof_FD_87107 | JGI IMG/M metagenome (GOLD analysis project Ga0066256, IMG submission 87107) | Wastewater bioreactor microbial communities from Cape Town, South Africa - Thiocy_expt_1000_biof (version 2) | ecosystem: Engineered > Bioreactor > Thiocyanate-remediating >...
GCGGGGGGGGCGGGCCGGGTGTTTGTGTTGCAGGTGGTGGGCGCGGGGGGCGCGGCGCGGCGGGGGGGGGCCGCCGGGGGCGTCGCGGCGGGCGCCCCCCCCCCCCCCCCGCCCCCGGCCCCCCAGGGGGGCTGGCTGCCTCCCCCGCCGGTAGCGGCGCATGCACTGCTGCATGAACGCGCGGTGGCGGCAGATCTGTTGCTTCATGACGCCGCATTCCCGCCGCCGCGCCAACCGCGCCAGTGGCGCCTTGCTGCGGCACCCCTGCTGGTTGCCGCCGATGCTGCGGTGCGTAGCGCGTGGGCGGAACTCCGCTACGCGCAACCCGCCGCCGACATGGCGGCGCCGGATGCCGCGGCACGCGACATGGTTGTCGCTGCCCAGCTGCCTGACGACACGCCCCTCACGCCGTGGTGGCTAGACATGTCAGCGGAATCTGAGCTGCGTGCCATTGCCCCGCTACTGGCGCGCCTGGCGCCCGCGGTACGCGCCGACTTCTCGGACGCCGAGCTGCTGGAGATGCACCGCGCCTTCCAGCAGATTGACGCCGATGGCAGCGGCACGCTGGATGCGGACGAGATTGTAGCAGTGCTGTCCACACAGAACGTGGTGGTGTCTGCCGCCACCGTGCAGCAGCTTATCGACGCGGTGGACGACAGCGGCGACGGGGCGCTCAACTTTGAGGAGTACTCCAACCTGCTGCAACTCGTTCGCAGCGGCGCCCTGACGTCCCGGTCTGCCGCCGCCAAGCGCGGAAGCGTCACGGGCGGCGCCGACAGTGAGACCACCGCCACACTGCGTCGTTTTGCGCAAGAGGGCGACGACGACGAGCCCGGGCGCGCCGGCAGCGTCGATGGCGGTGGCAGCGGTGTGCTGCCAACCGACGCAGCAGCAACGGCGGCTGCCCCGCCCAAGATGGTGACAGTGAGTGACGAGGTGGCGACAGTGGCGGCAGCGTTTGCATCGGTGGCGCCGATTGGGAATGAAATCTCGGCAGTCACCGCGGCAGCAGTAGCCACGCGCGCGAGCGCAGTTGCCATCGCCAACACCTGCCTGGAAGCCCGCCGCGTGTTCGCCGCCGTGATGGAGGACACCATCGATAACGTGCTGCTGGATGAGGAGCCCGACCGACTGGCAGCGGGTGTGGCGGCGGGCGGCGCTGGCGCGTCGCATGGCGGTGACACGCTGCGCGCTACCGGCCTTGCCACACCCGATCACGCAGCCACGCCATCAGCAACTGCTGGCGGTGGTGGACTGGTGGCACGCGGTACAGTTGCGGTACTTGCCGCCGCGGAGGCGCGCGACGCCGTGCGTGCCGCCCTGCCAGGGCTGGCGCGACCCGCGTTTGGCACCGCGCTGGCGGGTATGGGTTGCGCCATGACCAAGAGCCAGGCAGACGCGGCGTACCGCAACCTTGTGACGCACGTGCGCGGGCTGCCAGACGAGGCGCCTGATTGGAAGCGGGCGGGCGTGCCCGAGGCAGCGTTCATTCGCTTTATTGCGTTGCTGAGCCAGCGGGAGGAGCGTCGTCGTGCCGCCCGCGCGGCTCGTGGCAGGCGTGGCAGTGTTGGGAGCGTCGGCGGGGTGGGGAGTGACGGAGATGAAGGTGGCGCCGGTGGCAAGTCGGAACCAACAACCGCGGAAGGCGGCGGCGGCGGTGGTGGTGGCTTCTTAACCCGCTTGCTACCGCGCGCACTGGCGGCGCTGCATTCAGCGCATGCCGCGGTGACGAGCGGCGCGTCACGCGCAACGTACAGCCCGCCACCGCGCGTGACAACCACGCTGTGCGCGCAGTGGGTGGCCGCCTTTCGTGAGGAGGCCGCCACGATGGACATTGCCATCCCGCCCGACAGCGCGCTGGAGGCGCGACTCAGCGTGATCTCGTCGTTGTCGTTTCGTGCGGCGGCGGAGGATCCCCGGCTGCAACGCCACCTGCTCAACCTGCTGGCAACGTCGCCGTCCTTCATCTCTCGCATGCGCGCCGGCCACCTGGACTTGTCATCCACGCGCCTGTCGGACGTACACATGCCGCCCCTGGCGGTGGCGCTGCGGCGGGTGCCCATCGCCGCCACTCTGGACGTGCGCGGCAACCGGCTGACGGACGCCGGTTGTGAGGCGCTGGTGGCACTGCTGCAGTGGCAGGCGCACGACGCGCAGCACGTGACAGGCGCGGGCGGCGCGCGTTCCTTTACACCCGACGCCATCGCTACAGCGGCACCGCGGGGCGCGGTCGAACTGGAGCTGGAAGCTGCGGCAGCGTCGACGGCGGAGGATGCGGATTGGGAGGACGCCGCCGCCGCTGTGGCGGCGTCACTGGATGTGGTGAGCGACGCGCATACGGCAGTGCCGTCATGGCTCCGCCACACCCGCGTGCAGCGCCTACCGGCAGGGTTGGCTGGCGGTGACGCTGGCACGGAAGCCGCCAAGGCGCGGCTGGCGGCGGCGGACGCGGCGCAGGCTGCCAAGGTGGGCATGAAAACGCTTGCGCCAGGTGCTACTGCAACAGCCAGCGGCAGCAGTGCGCGTGGTGGCGTTGTAACCAGCTTCATCTCCGGGCGGCACGCCACACGTCGGTGCCCGTCACCCACCTGCGCCGCCCGAGATGCCACCTGCAGCGTCGCCGCGGCACCCAACGGCGCCACCGGCCTCTTTGTGACGGCGTACGACTACGTGGGCGCGCTGACTGTGTGCAGCCAGTGCGGCGCGTGGTGGGCGCCACCGGTGCACTACCTCACGTCCGTGTCCGCCGTGGACGACATGCCGCCCCTGCGCCGCCTCTCGTTGGCCAAGTACAACCTGCAAACTGACTGCCGCCGTGCCGCCGCCGCGCAGGTGCTGGCAGCCGTCATGGGTACCGGTAGCATGCCAGATGCGCGTTCTGGGCTTGGTGCCGACAACCTGCTGGCGGCGCATGCCGTGCGCGTGGCCCGCCATGTGGCACACTACCGCGCGGTGGCCATTGGCGTAGCCACTGGTACGGCACCGGCTGACGACGCCGTGGACACAGGTGCACCTGTAGCGCTGCCGTCTATGAGGCGGCTGCGGGGCGGCCGTGCGGCACTGAATGCACTCACTGCCACGCTGGCGTCCCTGGAGCAGTACGGCAACGCGGTGGCAAGCGTGGTGAAGCAAGACCTGCAGCTGTTTGCCGGCGGCCTGGCTGGCGCGGTGTGTCGCGCTGGCGCCATAGCGCTGTCTGCCGCGGCCCGTGTTGGCTTTGCTGAGCGCACCATGCCGCATGCCTGGCAGCCCTTCTCTGATGCGCTGCAAGCTGCCACGCGCCACGCCGAGGGTGCCGTGGCAGCGCTGTCTGAGCGGCATGGCTGGGATGTGCCGGCCGAGGCGGTGGAGGCGTCGGTACAGTCGCTGCGACGGCACACTGCTGCGCTCACAGCATACTATCATGAGGCACGCGAGACGGCGTGCATGGCAGCCATTGCAGCGTGCCCGTCCGGCCGCCGCGGCGTGATTGCAATTGCTACCGGCGGCAACTTTGCGCACCACACTGGTGAAGCGGCCGCCGGCGATGGTGGCGCGCATGGCGACGGCTGGCCAGACTGTGGCAGCGCGGCAGCGCACGACGATGGCGGGCCATCTGACGCCCTGTGCCCTCCCGCTCCACCGCCGCCGCCCGACGGCAATCCGGGCAATGCAAACGCTTGGCACCTGGAGCCGGCATCCCACGCCGCCTTGCCGTCTCACGCCATCTTTGCCTGTAGCCTGCGTGTCCCGCACCCTGACGTCGCCAATATGCGCGGGTTGCCCACCGTCACCATCACCGGCGACCTTGCGCTGTGTGCTGCGCCCGACCTCCTGGCCGCACCGCTGGGCGAGGGTGGCCATCGGTTGGTTGCTGCTTTTGGTCGTGCACTTGTGGCCGCCGCCGCCCCCGCCACCACTGCCTCGTCGTTTGTCCCACCTGGCACCGACCTTGGCAATGAAGTGGTGGAGTCGTCGGACGGCGACAGTGTCAGCAGCGACACCAGCAATGACGAGGTGGTGGCGCGCGCTGAATCGCGCAACGCGGCGCGCACGGCGGCCGCGTTGGCTACCGCCGATGCCGCGCCTGCGAGCGCTGCTGCACACAGCAGCGTTGGCGATGGCGGCAGTGTGCACACGGCGCGCGCGCCCCCCGTGGCAACAACCCCACTATGGCGCCACAGCCACGCGCTGCCGGCCACTGGCATGGTGTCGCTAGGTGTTGCAACGGCTCCCAGTACCAGTGCCACAGTGTGCGCACCAGCGTCGCCAGCAGCCGTAAAGCCTGCGCCGCTGTCCCCAGCGTATCATGCCCTGGTGTCGCGGCACCCAGGCGCTGCAGCCGCTGCCGCCAGCAGCGCCATTGCGCGCGCCAGCGGCGCCACGGCCGCGCTACTGGCAGCCACGCCGAGCAGAGCTCCAGCGGCGACCCGCGCGCCTGCCGCCACTGCAGCTATTCAGTTCACCAACTTCCCGCCGTTGACGCCGCCGGCCGCGCCCACCACTGCGTCCCTGTTTGTCTTGCTGCCGCAGGTGGCCACAAATGCTGACGGCAGCAGTGTCGCGGAGCCGGCAGACGACGACGAGGACACCGCCGCCGCCGTAGCGTTGTTCCTGGACACCGTGCCTGGGGTTGCGGTGGCCACTTTCTACCGTGGCGCCATCCTGTCGTCGCGCAGCCACACGGCACCGCGCGTCGCGGTCATTGATGCACCGTTGCAGCTGCCACCCGCTGCAGCGCCGCGCGGCGCCCACGACGCGCTTGCAACCGCCAGCGCTCTCACGCTACGCATTGCTGCGCCAGCCGCGCTTGCTGGCACCGCACTCTTGGCGGTGTGCTTCCGGTAGGGGACCGGCATGGCAATTCAATCATATATATCATACAGAAAGGTAGCATACACGCAAGCACTAGAGCCGACGCCCCGGTGCCACGTCCACAACCACGTGCGCCGGGTCGGCTGCTTCACCGGCCGTCGCGACAGCTCCCGTCACGGCCGCGGCACCCACGCGGGGCTCTGGCACCACGCCGCCCGTGTATAGCTTCAGGGCGGCAGGTGCCTCGCTCGTTGCGGATGACCCAGCACCAGACGAGAACCCACCAGGGGACGCGGGGCCGGCGCGAACCGGCACCACCGCTGCGGATGACACTGGCGCGACCGCTGCACTGCCGCCACCGCCCACGTCAGGCTTAGGCGGGCCGCCAAGCACCACGCCGTCGGTGGGATCCTCGTTAGCTGCGGCAGCCCCAGCGTCGTCCGTGCCACGCGCACCGGGCGTCGCAATGATGCTGACGTCCGCGGGTTTGCTGGTGGGCACGCCGTCGTCGGAGGCGTACGCACCCAGCACCGCCACGCCGTACCGCTCGCGGCGCGGGCACAGCACAAACCGGCTGTAGCAGTAGATGGGCGGGCAGCACAGGAAGAGCGCAATAATGGCCCAGATGACCGCCTGGCCCGCCTTGGGCACCACCGAGATCCACGCCTCGATGGTCTGCAGAAACGGGAAGCCCAGGATGGCCAGCGTGGCAATGGCAATGAACAGCAGGCAGCAGATGAAGGCGGTGAAGATGCGCGCGCCGCAGCACGCGTTCAGTAGGTAGCACGGGTTGGCGCTCCACCGCACGCGGCCAATGGGCGCCGGCAGCCGTGGGTTGGCATTTGGCGCGTCACGCCCCTGCCCCGCTGGAAACGCGTCCGCCACCGACTTGGGCAGCAGCTCCAGCGTCATGAGCACCTCGCCGCTGGGCTTTGGCACCACGCCGGGCGCCTGGCCCGCCCTGTTGGCAGCTGGGTACAGTGGCACCCATTGCGCATTGCGCGGGTACACGTCGAACCCCGCCAGATCCTTCAACGCCGCCACCGACGCGCGCGCCGCGCCCACTTCCGTCAGGTGCCGCATGCCTACCGCCACCGCCAGCGGGTTGCGGCTCTGCAGTCGCTCGATGGCCGCCGCGTCCCGCTCTTCTGCAGTTGCTGCCGCGGGTGCGGGTGCCGGCGCCGCAGCGGGTGGCACGCCTGTCGTCGACGCGCCCATGCAGTTGCCGCCGCACGCCGGCATCGTCGGCATCGGTAGGAAGGGGTCCGGCGGCGTCGTGACGCGGGTGTCTGACCGCAGGATCTGGATGCCGTGCCCATGGCAGTCCAGCGCGCGCCGGATGGTAGGGCCCAGGTCCAGGTGCACCTCGCCCAGGCAGTCGGAGTACTGCGCGTTGAGTTTGTGTTGTGTGTTAGTGTGGGTGGAAGAGGTGAGTGGCAACTATTGCAACAACAGCGCTCCGTCCCCCTACGCACCTTGGCGATGTCCTGGTCCCACACCTGCAGCTTCAGGCGGAAGAAGCGCTTGGGCAGCTCCAGCTGCCACTTCATGCGCCAGTTGAAGCTCCCCTGCCCGTTGTTGCTGCGCCAGTGGATGTCTGTCTTGTGCGCGTCCGCCTCCTTGTCGTCCAGCACGCCCTTCACAAATGTGTCTGCGCGAGGTACGTTGAGTGTGGGGGTGTAGGGGGTGTACTGGATGTGCGGTGTGTGTGAGTGATGTGACTTGAGTTCCCCCCTGCCCCCCTTGGCCACGCACCTGACATGTTGGTCACCACGTCGCCCGCCACCACGCCTCGCGTCTTCCACACCACCGCGCGTAGCTCAAACGGCTGCGGCGGCGTGGGCGTGATGTCCAGCATGGGGTACTTGGCGGCCTCGGCGGGCGACAGGATGTCCACCCACATACGCACCGCGCCCTGCACGCCCGTCGACGACGCGTTGTACAGGTAGCGTGTCTCCACCGGCTTGGTGCGGTACCGCGTGCCGCTCTCGTTCTCCGCCCCCATCTCCGCCCACGCCGGCTCAAACAGGCGGTCCTCCAGGTCGATGCGCGTCGCGCCCACGTAGTCGTCAAACACCACTGCGGCGGGGGAGCGTGGGGGCGTGGCGAGGTGGACAACACGGATACGAATGAATTCTAGCTACCCCCTCCCCGATACGTACGGTCGCGGTCCCACACCTCCACCGACAGCTTGGCGGCGCCGGGCAACGTGGCGGTGAGCTCGTAGCATTGGTAAAAGTCGGGCTGCAGCGTCTTGGCAATGTAGGCGTCGCGCGCCGAGATGCGCTGCGACCCCAGCTTGATGACGAGGTACGGGTCGCACAAGCCGTCGGGGTCGGTGGGCGTCAGGTCGTGCCCCGTCAGCACGTACACGCGCACGACGTACGACTTGGGTACGGAGAACGCGGCAGGGTCCAGCGGCGGCGGCGCGTCCGGCTTCTCCACCAGCCGCACAATGCCCTTCACATACCCTACCACGTGCTCTGCGGGCGACAGCACGCCCGCCCCTACGCTCATGCCGCGGTACAGCGGGATCTTCTCAAACGGCGTCGTCTGGAACACCTCCTCCAGCTCGCGCGAGTACTCGTGCCGCCCTGCCAGCGCCGCTGCGTGCTTCGCATCCGTCACGCCGCCTGACGCGTCGCGCCGCGTGCGGTACCGCGTCAGATCCAGCCCATACATCGCACCCAGCGACTCTGCCGCGGTGGGCGGCAGCGCTGCTGCCGGGCGCACCGTCGGCGGCGACCGGGCCGTGTCGCGTGCAGCCGTGGCCAGCGTGCGTCGCATGCCAACCACCTGCCGCGCTGCTGCGCCCACCGCCAACATGCCGCCTCCCACCGTTACCCCGCCAGCCGCGCCACTGCCTCCACCACCAGCAGCGCCGCCACCAGCAGCGCCGCCGCCACCGCCGCCACCTCCGTCTTCACGGGCCACCGCCGGTTCCGGCCGCCCTGCCATCCGGCCAGCACGGCGTGCAACCGGCACGTCCACCTCGCGCTCCTCGAGGGGCGCCGTCTCTTCAGGCGCCGGCGTCTCATCGCGATCGCCGGCGGCGCCGCGCGCGGCTTCCATCGGCGCGCTGCCACCGCGGCGCATTGTGGGGCCAGGGAACCGGCCGCGCTCGCTCTGCGACGCCAGGACGGCCGCAACCTGCGCAGCCACACGCCGCCGCTCCGCAGCCGCCGCATCGCCGCGCGTCATATCGTCTGCGTCATCCTCGAGTGCTCCGGTGCCGGCGCCAGCGCCGGCGGCAGGTGGTGCACCGCCACGCTTGCGGCCATCGCCGCGTGCCGCCGTGTTTCGCAGCGGCACCTTGCGACGCAGGCGCAGGTACGCCTCCATGGACGCGGCTTCATCCATGCCCTGCGACGCAAACTCTGACAGCAGAATACTGGCCTCGTTCACGTCAGCGCCCGCCGGCAGCGCCACCTCCTTTGCAACGCCGCACACCATGACGGTGGTGTCACGCGCTGCTGCCACTGCGCCGGCCGCCGCAGCCGCGCGCCGCAGCGCACTGCGCTTGGGCGCATCGCTCGCCTCCAGCTCCGGCTCCTGCGCCCACGGCGGCAGCGGTGCCGCCGCGCCGCGCGGGTTTGACGCAGCGGGCGGGTCGTCCTCCAGTGCCGTCGGCTCCGCGCCGTGCACGCGTGCGGCACTGCGCGGCTGCTTGTACGACTCGGACCACGTGATCTTGTCTGCCAGGTCGAGGGTGGCGGTGCCCAGCACGGTTGACAGCATGCCGTTGAGGTACGCGTCCGACACGGTGAGCGTGACGGCGCCGCCAAAGAAGGCGTCGCACGGCACGCGCACAGGCAGCAGGAAGCGCTGGCAGAAGTTGGGGTTGGTGGCGGTGGGGAAGCGCGACCGGATGGTGGACACCACCGGGATGACGCCAGCGGCGGCGCCGCGGCCGGGCGCCGTGCGCGGGCCCACATCAATGTGCACGGCAGGCAGGTTGACGGCGGACAGCGCGTAGCCCGCCAGGTCGCGGCAGCCCAGCACCCACATGTCCAAGTAGCAGTCGCGGCAATTGCCCTCGCGCAGCGGGTTGATGTCACGCGGGATGGCGGGCACGATGGTGCGGTTGTCCGGCTTGCGGATGAGCTGCACGCCCAACAGCAGCTCGCCGTACTCGGGCGACTTCAGCCGCGGCGCCTGCAGCGTGCCGGTGTCCAGTCGCATGAGGGAGAACCAGGTGGGGCGCTCCAGTACCTTTGGCAACGACGCCAGCGGCGAGCGCTGCGTCGTGTCTGCGCCCAGGTTGTACCGCATCTCCGCCACAAAGTCGTCCACCAGCAGGTCGCGATCCCACAGCTCCACGTGCAGCTGCGGCGCGTACGACAGGGAGGAAGGCAGGGAGGCGGGGAAGGAGAGGGTCTCGTACCACGCCGGCGCGCGCGTGGCGTAGCGCACCGTCGTGGACTTGGTGATGCCTTGCAGGCTGACACGAAGGTAGGGGTCCAGCGAGCCATTGGCATCCGCGGATGCCAGGCTGCGGCCCTGGGACACGTGCACGCGCCCGTCGTAGTCCTCCCACCGCGTCGCGTTGGCGTTCTCCTCCGCCCATGCCTCCACCGCCGCTGCCGCCTCCTCGGGCGGCGCCACCGCCAGCCGCAGCAGCACACTGCCCGCCCGCTCGCTGTCTGAGATGCAATTGAACGCCGTGTCCTCGCTCAGCGTCTGCCAGTACGGCACGGAGGCGGCGAACCCCATGTCGCGCAGCTTGGCGGTGGGGATGCGCGCGTACGCAAACCGCGTCTCCCGCCCCGCCGCAATGTCGCCGTAGTACAGCGACACAATGGTGTCGGGCAGCGGGCTGTGGCCGTCCATCGGCAGGCTTACGTCCATCGTCAGCGTCGTGTTCCACGTCGCCTGCCCAAGGCGTGACGGCCGCACCGCCGCCGTTGCCACCGTGCGCCCGCCAATGGACACCGCCACGCCCATGTCGCGGCTCCACACCGGAAGCTCGTCCGCCATGCACACAAAGGCTGCCAGGCGGTACGTCTTCATGGGCGGGCGCGGCGGCGTCAGCAGCGTGAGCGGCCGGCTGTGCGGCACCTCCGTCTCGTCGTCTTCGTCCACGTCTGCAATACGCGCGGACAGGAACACGGTGCCGTTGTAGGTGGATGCCAAGTCGGGCACTGTGTTCATGGCGCGCGCGGCGGCATTGACAGGCGCGCGCGGCGGCGCGCCGTAGATGGGCCAGTAGGACCCCGGCAGGCCGTCCCGCCCGCCCGCCGCAATGCTGTTGCCGTCCAGCACCAGCGTGCCCGCCGTGTCGTCCTCCGTGATGACATCGTAGTCGCGGATGGCGATGGTGACGCGCGTGGACAGGAAGGGCGACTGGAACGGGATCCACAGCTGCTGCTTCCACGCGGCGGTTAGGTTACCGGGGCCGCGCACCGTCAGAAACCGGGTGCGCTGCGGCAGGCAGCCGGCAAACCGCACCTCCGCGTACGCGTCAATGCCGGGCCGGATGGTGTCCAGCGACGGCAGGCCGGACGCCTCCACCAGGTTCAGCACCAGCCACTTCAGGGAGCGGCGCACGGTGGGTGGCAGCAGCACCAGTGCGTCCGCGTCCACCTCATCCTTGAAGTCTGCCAGCGCGTCACCCGACGCCAGCGCCAGGTGCTCACGCCGGCTGCCCTTCCCGGCGGCGCCTGCACCCGTGTCGCCGGGTGCACGTGCCGCGGCCGCTGCCGCCGCGGCGCCACTCCCACCGCCACCACCACCGGCAGCAGCGGCGGCGGCGGCGGCAGTGCGGGTGCCGCCCACCGCGTCGGTGCTTACCTGGCGGTCGGACGGGCCCAGCACCGCGATGGTGAGCTTGAGGAAGCCCTGGATGCCCTTGGCGGCCGGGTTGTCGGGGTTGGCCAGCGCCACCCACCGCCCGGTGTACTCGTGCCCGCGCTGCGCGTATATCTCCAGCGCGTCAAACGCAAAGCGGCCGATGAGCTCGTTGCGGAAGAAGGAGTTGGAGTCGTACAGCGCGACGGTGGCGGTGAGCGCCTCCACGTCGGTGCGCCGCATGGCCGGCAGCTGGAACACCATGTGGTAGTCAAACACGGGCGCGGAGGTCTCGTGCCGGATGGGCGTGTGCTGCGTCCGCCCGCCGCCCAGGTCCACGTACACCACGGGGTCCACTGTGCCGTTCCAGTTGGCGCCCCGGATGCCGCGCGCCTCAATCACGTGCACCACCACGCGCCAGTCGCCCTCCTCCAGGTCCAGGCTGGACAGCGCGGCAATCGTGGCGGCGGCGGTGTCTGCGGTGGTGGGCGGCGGTGGCGTGGGGCCCACCACCTCACCGGTCGCGCCGTCGGGGAAGTCGCCGCGCGCCGCCGCCTCTCGGTCCTCCCTAGACACCACCGCCTCCACCAGCGCGCCGGCGCTGTTGAGCGGCAGAGGCAGGCTGCGCTGCCGCTCAATAATGGTGGCATTGTACACCCACTCCGCTGCCAGCGTGATGCTGCCGCGCCTGTCTACCTTCCCGTCGCGGTTCTGCAGCGGGATCGTCTTGGTGGGCCGGCTGCCAGGGGCGGCGTCGCGTGTCCACTCTGCCACGTCCGACACGGGGAACGATAGCTGGCCCTCGTACTGCGCCGGGAATAGGCCGCGCGCGTGCTGCACCAACAGGTTCACGGTGGCGGTGGGCTCCTGCACGCCAAACGCCCACCCCTGTCCAAACGTCGCGGTGGCATTGGACTCATCCGCCGTCTTGGTGGTCGCCGCCTGGCCTGCCACCGCCACGCGCACAAAGGGGTAGCACAGGCCCAGGCGCAGCTTCAGGTCCGTCACGCCCACCACGGTCAACAGCAAGCAGTTGCGCTGCGTGCCAGCCGCGCCGGCAATCTCGTCAGCATTGGGCACTGCGGCGCCCGCGCCCGCACCCGGACCACCAGCACCGCCACTGCCACCGCCGGCAGCTGCGACGCCGCCGCTGCCTGGTGCAGCCACCGGGTGCGACACGGGCGGCGCGCCGGGCCGGAAGCCAAACACGTCCAGCGTGAAGCGCACGGTGCCGCGTGCCTGGCCGCGGTAGAACACGGGCAGCACCCACTTCACCTCGCGCGTGCGCCGCACGGTGCCGTTCACGCTCGGCGGCGGGCCCTCGCGCGGGAACACGCCCGCCAACGCCAGGATAGCGACACCCAGCGGGTCCTCCCCCACCGCGTCCTTGTCAAACAGCTCCAGCCGCACCTCCTCCGCGGCCTCCAGCTCGGGCGACGGCGGCACGTCGATCAGGTTGGACCCCCAGTTGGGGTTCAGCGTGAACGGCACCACGTCCGTCGTGCCGTACAGCCGCCGCCCCACGTAGATGCGCATGAACGGGTCGCTGGTGCCCCACACGTCCGCCGCGCGCAGCCCCGCCGCGCTCATCTCCCTGAACCGCAGCCCCGTCGTGTACCCCGCCGCCCCCTGCAGGCTGGGGATGATGATGGTGGGCGCCGGTGTACCGGCGGCTGGTGTACCGGCAGCGGCGGCGGCGGCGGCGGCGGCAGCCATGGTTGCTGCTGCGTCGTCGCGAGTTGGCCGTAGGTGTCAGTGATGGTAGTTGGTCGTCCACAATGCTGCTGCTCGTCAGGTGGCCGCGGTTGCTGCTGGGCCAGCACACTGCGCAGTGCAGTTAGTGGCACAGTACAGTGCAGTCAGTGGCACACAGGCGGGTGGCTTCCCTCTCCTCCTCAGCTCTGTCGCTACAATGGCACCACTACTACCAGGTCTACCACCACCACGACTACCACTACCGGATGGCCACCGCCGGTATGGTACGACGATGCGGCGTGGAAGTCACAGCAGTGGCGTGACTGGCGTGGGAGGCAACACCCCACGCACCGCAGCAGCTCGGCAAGGACGACAGGGGTCAGGTGGCGGCGGCGGACTGCCGCCGGTGGGTGTGCCGTACAGACAGGTACAGTACCGGTACGACGATGTGCGTGTGTGTGTGGCCACAGGTGTCACACGGGTATCAATCAGGTCTGCACGCGCGTCGAATTGCAGCGCCCTGTCTCAACACAGCACTTGGTACTTGCTGGTTGTCACGCCGCCGGCGCGGTGTGTGTGAAAAGTGGCATGGCGTGCCCATTTTCCACACGGGATGTGCATAAAACCAGAGGTGTATTCGCGCGTTTTCTCTCTCGACGCCCTCTCGACTCCCTCTCGCACAACCGTATCTTGTGATAATTCTTCCGGACGGCACACACCCCGCAGCACACACCGCTGTAAATCGGGAGAGTAGTAATAGTAGCATGGTGTGGTGGTGGTGTAGTTGGGGAAATCATGCGGCTGCGTGTGGAAAATGGGAAGATACACCACACACCGACGGTCCGGCAGGTGGAGATACCCACGGCCGCACGGCCCGCACCAACGCCTCGCTCGCACCACCACTGCCTGGCCGCTGCCTACGCACAACCCGAGTCGGTGCCGACTCGGGTGCAATGGCACCGACTCGGGTGCAATTCTCCGACAGTTCTTCTGCGCCTATGACAACCTGGCTGCCGCACAGCTGCAGCGCGCAATTGTGGCTGTCGGATGGAGCGAGGCAGCGCCGGCTGCTGTGTCGGAGTCACCCACGTGCGTACGCGTCTGGCCACGGTGCGTGTACGTGTACGTGTGTCGCGAAGGTGGGGAGGTGGGGGGGGGTGACAACAGCAAGAAGTGGGGTGCCGGCGGGGGGGGGCGCGGGGCCACCCTTTCCGGGGGGTGTTGGGGGGGGGGGGGCGGGGAGGGGGGGGGGGGGGGGGGGGGGGGGGGGGGGGCTCTGGGGGCCACTGGCCCGCCGCCGGGGGCCGGGGGGGGGGGGGGGGGGGGAGGGCGGCGAGGGCGGCCACCACCCCATAGAGGGAGCTGCGTGCGTGGTGGGTGGGCGGGCGCACTGGCGGTGGCCAGGCCAGCCCGTCCGTCGTGGTGGCGCGCGCGAGGTGGGTGCGATTGGGTGGGTGGTAAATGAGTGGTGAGGGCGAACATTACTCCGTCACAGGTGTGTAGACAGTGGGTGGGCGGCGGCAGGGCGCCGGAACAACAACATAGGATGGTATATGCATACTCCCGGCGGTTGGGATCGCGCCGCTGTGCGTTTGTTTGTGTGTTGTCTGCCACTTTGTCACCCCTCTCTCGCCGCCCTCGCCACCCACCTCTGGTACGCACACGCGCACCGAATATTCACATACAACCGTCACATTAACGCATATCACAACAAGCGTGCACCATGCCGCATACACTATACCACTGGTTTCCGTTGTTTGTTGGCGTGCGGGTGTGCTGTGACACTATTTTTTGTGTTGACAATTCACCAGCACCTGCCGCCCGCCAACCACCCACCCACCATCACACCACAACCCACCCGTCGCCCACCTGCTTGCAGCAACCTTTCATCCATCTGCGAGCGTCAAGATGGCTGCCGCTGCGGTCGGCATGCTGGTTACACTGGAAGGGGCGGCGGGTCGCAAGGAGGTGATGTTGAAGGCCGACGGTTGGGGGAAAACGAGAGAGCAAGTTATCAGCTACCTCGCCACCGAGACGGCCTACAAGGAGGTGTTTCCAACCTCCGCAGAACGCAAGGGCCTGCGTGTGACGGTGATTAAGGAAGCGGTTGCTGGTGCCGCTGGCGGTGCTGGCGTGGCAGCGGCGGCGGCGGCGGCGGAGACGGAGTTGGCTGGGAAGCGTGTCATTGGCGACGCCGAGATTGTGACTGCTGCAAGCGGCGCGCGCCAGGTGTGCCTCCGTATCACCAGCATCGCTGGTGCAGCTGGTGTGAAGCCGGGGAAGGCCAAGAGCGAGAAGACCCTCACTGTCGCCAACGAAGCCGGTGCGTGGACAATGGGGATGGGGGTGGGGGGCGGGGGCGTTATTGTTTGTGTGACGCCCACAATGTCAACGACGCACCGTTTCCCTATCCAATCCCCTCTTTCGCAGCCGGGGGTCGCGGTTCACGGGCCTCCTATGTGGCTGTCTACGCCGCTCGTGCCGAGGCTCCTGCTCGCGGCATGCTGCTGCGA
>Ga0066256_1003089_pt1 | contig 14785 bp, 22 predicted proteins | sample ThiBio_1000_biof_FD_87107 | JGI IMG/M metagenome (GOLD analysis project Ga0066256, IMG submission 87107) | Wastewater bioreactor microbial communities from Cape Town, South Africa - Thiocy_expt_1000_biof (version 2) | ecosystem: Engineered > Bioreactor > Thiocyanate-remediating >...
GCGGATCGATGCCGAAATGGCGGTAGAAATGCTGGTCCTCGGTCGCGAGGGTCGCCTTGATCAGATAGTCGGGCAGCTTGTCGAGGGCGACGGAATCGTCGGTGCGGATGCCGCGGCGGCCGATCTCGTTGCCATAGCGATCGAGGAAGATGACCGAGATGTCCTCGGCCTTGTTGAAGCGTCCGGACGCCGTGGCATCGAAGGCGGGCAGGGCCAGGGCCGTCATCAGCACCGCGCCGATGGCGGCAAAGCTCAGACCGTCCGAGGTGATCTCGACGAAGAAGCGCTTGAAGCCGTTGACCTGAAAGCGCGAGAAGAAATCCTGCACCCGCGTGTAACCGCGGCCGACCGACTGCCAGAACTCGTACATCGCGGAATCGAGCCAGGCATCCGCATCGAGCATGCGGGTCTTCTTCGGCCGCTTCTGCTTGTGATAGAACGGGTCCTGCACAATCTTCCCCGGGGCTGGGCGCGGATTCTCCCCGTTTCGGGAGCCGAGCGCAAGGCAATCGCTCGAATATGATTGCTTGCCGGCAACCGCAAGCCTAAAGCCTCGCCATGCCCTTCTGGGAAGAAAAAGCGCTCGCCGACATGTCCACCGCGGAGTGGGAAGCGCTCTGCGACGGCTGCGGCCGCTGCTGCCTGATGAAACTCGAGGACGAGGACACGGGCGAAATCTACGTGTCCGACGTGCATTGTCAGCTGCTGGACGGCGAGAGCTGCCGCTGCAGCGACTACCCAAACCGGCAGAAGAAGGTGGCGGACTGCATCAAGCTGACGCCCGAAAACGTCGGCACCATCCCCTGGATCCCCACGAGCTGCGCCTATCGCCGGCTGGCCGAGGGCAGGGGCCTTGCCTGGTGGCATCCCTTGGTATCGGGCGATGCCGAGACGGTGGTGAACGCCGGCGTCTCGGTGCGCGGCCGCACCATCAGCGAGACCAAGGTGAAGCCCGGCGAATGGGAAGACCACCTTGCCGAATGGCCGAACTGGGAACCGCCCGAGGAAATCTAGGCGTGTTGCAGTTCCGTGACCACCGTTCTGGCACCGAGATAGGCGTAGATCGCTCGTGCCTTTTTGGCTTGGCCCTTATCGTGAGTGATCAGCGCATCGCAGAACATGGCGTTTGCCGTATGAGCACCATCGCTGAGGATGTTAGCTGTCCTCTTGGGATTCTGAAGCCCCTTGTCCTTTCCGTGGCGAAACAGGTTTAGCATGCTGTACAAGCCTGCAGCGGCCAAGTATCGAGGCCATGTCTCATAACCCTGCTTGTCTATGGGATCGACGCCAAAGAACTGATCTCTAGTTGCATCTCCCGCGATCGGCCTGACGATCTTCCAGATTTCGTCGAAGACGGTATCAGATGGTAGATTGTCGATTTGTTGTTTGCCAATTGCGAACGCCTCAAGGACTCCCACGTCGCCCCTTGGCCACAGGTCGGCAGTTCTTGTCATCTGGACCAACCCCTCAACTGCTCTCCTGCCTCGTTGGTCAATTTCCGGAGGGAGGTTTTCGCCCAACAGCTCGTTGAGAATGTCAGGCAATTTTTCGACTTCTGCGATGAGGCTGGACGCATCGATCGCCCCGTAGAAGTAGGCCATGTACGAACGAGCCAGAGCTAGGGAGCTCTGCCCGACCTTCATGTTATTGATATGTTCAGCGGCCCGATACGCGAAATCGGGAACTGGATTGATCTGGGCACTGTTGACTACACGGCCATCCACACAGTCAACAGCCAACTCCATCGCGTGAATCTCAGTCAGGCAATCGGTTAGATCCGTAAAATAGGTCGCCCGCGACATCTCTGTGTAATGTTCGTTCGAGATGACCGCCTGAAGCAGATCGGGCCTCCAAAGGATGTCGCCATTCTTTATGCGATTGAGTGCGGACATGTCCAAATAGATAAGTGGAAGGTTGGTCATCTGTCGGGTGCTCCAGCGCTCTAGTCAGACCACACCTCGGCTTGCAGATGGACCTTATCGCGAAGTTATCCCCGCGTGACGGTGGGGGGCTATAGTTCGGCTATGGTCGCAGAATTGGGTTTCGGCGGTGACGCCGTGGGGGACGGGGCGGAGGCGGATCGGCGGCCCGACCCCGAGGCACCTCGGTCGGCTGAGGGCGCCGCGGCGCCGGCCGCAAGGGTTGAGCCGGACTGGACGCTGGTCCGGGCCGACTACGAGGGCGATGCCGAGACGGTGGATGCCGTCGCCGCCAAGCACGGGATCACGAAGAGTCGGCTGCTCTACCAGGCTCGGGCGCGGGGCTGGCGGCCACGCAACCGGCACCACGGTGGCGGGGCCGCATCGCTGCTGCTGCGCCTGTTCAGGCTGCTGGAGCGGCAGATCCATCAGATGGAGAGCGAGGGTGCGCCGATGGGCGAAAAGGAAGCCGCAGCGTTGGGCAAGGTGGCCGCGACGCTGGAAAAGCTGATCGAGATCGAACGGGCCGCGGCGCCGCGCAAGGCGGCCCGGACCCAGAGCAAGGACCTGCAGACGCTGCGCAAGAAAGTAGCCGAGCGCTTTGCCCAGCTTTCCCGATCCTGATGCGCAGCGCGTCGCGCGCCTCAGCGAGCAGGAGCTGCATGAGTTCGTCTATTCCTGGGCGCTGAACGCCAGCGCCAAGCAGTGGCCGCCGGCCGGCGACTGGACGACCTGGCTGCTGCTGGGCGGACGTGGATCGGGCAAGACCCGCGCCGGCGCCGAATGGGTGCGGATGCTGGCGGCGGACCGGGTGTCGCCGATTGCCATTGTCGGCGAAACGATGACCGACGCGCTGGCGGTGATGGTGAAGGGCGAGAGCGGCATCCTCAGGGTATCGCCGCCGGACGAGCGGCCGCGTCTCTCGGGCATGACGCTGAGCTGGCCGAACGGGGCGGAGGGCATGGTGCTGTCGGCATCGGACCCCGACCGGTTCCGCGGCCCGCAATTCGCCGCCGCCTGGTGCGACGAGATCTGCAAATGGCCCGATGCCGAAGCGGCCTGGGACATGCTGCAGTTCGGACTGCGGCTGGGCGACTGGCCCCGGCAGCTGGCGACGACGACGCCGGCGGTGATCCCGCTGCTCAAGCGGCTGCTGGCCGAACCGGGTACGAAAGTGACGCGGATGCGGACGGACGAGAATGCCCGCAACCTCGCCGGCTCGTTCCTGACGGCGGTGGTGGCGCGCTATCGCGGCACCGTGCTCGGCCGGCAGGAGCTGGAGGGCGAATTGATCGAGGACCGGCCGGACGCGCTGTGGACGCGCGCCATGTTCAGGCCCGGTGGCAGCGAGCCGACGACGCGGACCGTGGTCGCCGTCGATCCGCCGGTGACGGGCGGCGCGAAATCGGATGCCTGCGGCATCGTCGTCGCGGGGCGGACGGAGACCGGCGCGCTGGTGCTCGCCGACCGGACGCTGAAACCGGCGAAACCGATGGCCTGGGCCCGGCGGGCGGTGGAGGCCTATCGGGCGCATGCCGCCGACCTGATCGTCGCCGAGGCCAACCAGGGCGGCGAGCTGGTGCGCGAGATGATCCGCCAGGTGGATGCGGCGGTGCCGATCCGGCTGGTGCATGCGACGCGCGGCAAATGGGTGCGGGCGGAGCCGGTGGCGGCGCTCTACGAGCGCGGGCTGGTGGCGCATGCGCCGGGACTGACGCAACTCGAGGACGAGATGTGCGCCTTCGGCAGCGATGGCCTCGCCGGCGGGCATTCGCCCGACCGAGTGGATGCACTGGTCTGGGCGCTGACGGAACTCTTGCTGGGGGCGGAGCTGCCCTCGCCGCGGGTGCGGGGAATTTAGGGAGGGCAGGGGGGCGGGGCTGGACTCGGTTTTGTGGCCGCCCCCTCCACCATGCTTCGCATGGTCCCCCTCCCCCGTACGCTTCGCTACGGGAGAGGACCCCGTGCCGCCTAGACTGGGGCTTTGGTCCGAACAGAAGAGAACAATGGAGCGACGATGGCCAACTGGTGGAGCCGGCTCACGGGCCGGGCGGCGGCGCCGCAGGAGCGCAAGGCCGCGCAATCGCTGATGACGGTGACGGCGCTGGGCGACCCGGTGTGGAGCCGGCGCAGTTTTGCGCACCTCGCGCAGCACGGGATGCTGCGCAATCCGGTGGTGCATGCCTGTGTGCGGATGATCGCCGAGGCGGCGACGCGCGTTCCCTTCGCGGTGGAGGAGGGCGGCCGCAAGCTCGCCGAGCACCCGCTGCTGAAGCTGCTGCGCGCGCCCAATCCGCGGATCTCGGGGAGCGAGCTGCTGGAGGCGGTCTATGCCTACCTGCAGACCGCTGGCAACGCCTACCTGCGGGCGGCCGTCGACGACGGCGAGGTGCGCGGGCTCTATTGCCTGCGGCCCGACCGGATGCGGGTGGTGGCGGGGCGCGACGGCTGGCCGGTGGGCTATGCCTATACCGCCGGCGGCCGGACCGAGACTTTTGCGCAGGACACGGCGCCGGTGGCGAGCGTGCTGCACCTGGCGCTGTTCCACCCGCTCGACGACCACTACGGGCTGAGCCCGCTGGAGGCTGCGGCGCAGAGCCTCGACATCCACAACGCCGCGAGCGAGTGGAACAAGGCGCTGCTCGACAACGCGGCTCGGCCATCGGGGGCGCTGGTCTACCGGGCCGGCGCGAACCTCACCGAGGAGCAGTTCGCCCGGCTGAAGGCCGAACTGGAGGCGGCGTTCTCGGGCGCCGCCAACGCCGGCCGACCGATGGTGCTCGATGGCGGGCTCGACTGGAAATCGCTGTCGCTGACGCCGGCCGAGATGGATTTCATCGAACTGAAGCATGTGGCGGCGCGAGAGATCGCACTGGCCTTCGGGGTGCCGCCGATGCTGCTGGGCATTCCCGGCGACAACACCTACGCCAACATGGCCGAGGCCAACCGCATGTTCTGGCGCCAGACCGTGGTGCCGCTGGTGCGCCGGGTCGCCGACGACTTGAGCTTCTGGCTGGCGCCGGCCTTCGGGGCGGAGCTGCGGATCATCCCGGAGTTCGACGCCGTGGAGGCGCTGGCCGAGGCCCGCGCCGCGCTCTGGGCCCGCGTGACCGCCGCAGATTTCCTTACGGACGCGGAGAAGCGGCAGATGCTGGGGCTGAGCGATCAGGCCGCGCGATAGGCGGGGGAGCGCCCCTTGAGCAGCCCGAGGACAGAGATGTCCTCGTCGATATCCGGCCAATGGATGCCCTCGCCACGACCGATCAACCGCCAGTTGCCGCGCTGCGCCGCCGAGGCATCGCGGAGCCGGGGATACCATTCGACCGGAACTGACAGTTCGCGGCCGTCTTCGAGGGTGACGCTGAGCATCGTGTCCGTGACGCGCACGTCTGCCGCAAGGGGCTCACTATCGAGGGTCAAAGTGCTCATGCCAGGCGTCCAGGAACTCGGTGCGATGCGCAAGCACCAGCCGCCGAAGCTCGGTCAGCTCGTGCGCGCGGAAACGAGCTGATGATGCCAGTTCGACGGGCTCAAGCCAATACTTGACGAGCTTGTCGCCAAGTTCGACGTGAATGTGCGGCGGCTCGTCGTTCTCGCGACTGTAGAAATAGAAGCGATAGCCGGCGGACCTGAGGACAGTGGGCATCCGGGCCTCCATGGATTGAGGTCAGGTTTCCACAAGCCGTACCTGAAATCACCCCGGACACTGTCCGGGCAACTTTTGGACCTGGGCATGGACGAGTTGACCAAGACCATCGCGGAGCGGGGGGATCTGGCGCATCTGGTGCTGTTCCTGTGGGCCAGCGGGGCGAGTGCGCTGCTGGTCTGGGCGCTGCGCGAAATGGCGGCGGGGAACCGGCGGTTCGACGAATTCGTGCGCGAGATCGCCGCGATCAATCGGTTGTTCAAGAAGGACTGAACCATGCGCAAGCCTCGTCCCGAGGCCAGCCAGGTGTTCCGGCAGTTCGCCTGGCACCTGACGGGCAAGCTCGCCCCGGCCAAGCCGCCGCGCCAGCAGAAGGGCAAGCCCTGATGCAGACGCTCCCCATCGACGACGAGGGCTGCTTCGCGGGCTATGCGAGCGTCTTCGACCGACTCGACGAGAGCGGCGACATCGTGCTGCGGGGCGCCTTCCGCCGGTCGCTGAAAAAGCGCGGGCGGGAGCGGGTGCGCATGCTGTTCCAGCACGACCCCAAGGAGCCGATCGGCACCTGGGACGCGATTGCCGAGGACGGCTTCGGGCTCTGGGTCGAGGGGCGCCTAACCCCGGGCGTGCCGCGGGCCGATGCGCTGCGGCAACTGATCGAGCGCCGGGCGCTCGACGGGCTCTCCATCGGCTTTCGTACGGTGAAGGCGGTGCGCGAGGCGGGGACCGGGCACCGGCGGCTCAGCGAGATCGACCTGTGGGAGATTTCCATCGTGACGTTCCCGATGATGGATGCGGCGCGAATCCTGCGCGCCGCTCCGCTGCTGCGGCGCGATGCCGGGGCAGCGGCAAATTCTGCGTCGCGACGGCGGGCGAGCCGCTCGCTCGAGACGGCCATCTCACTTCTCAACCAGTAAGGACAGCACCATGACTGACGGCATTGCCGGCGGCCTCGAGAACAAGGCCGCCGCGCCGGCGGCTGCCTCGTTCGAGGACCGCTTCTACGATTTCATGCACGGCTTCGAGGAGTTCAAGCGCACCAACGACGAGCGCCTGGCCCAGATCGAGCAGCGCGGCGCCGCCGACCCGGTGACCGAGGACAAGGTGGAGCGGCTGAACCGCGCCATCGACCGGGCCAAATCCGCGCTCGACCGCATGACGCTGGAACGCGCCCGGCCGGCGCTGGAGGCGGTGCGCCCGCCGGTGGAGGACGAGTACAAGGATGCGTTCTCGGCCTATGTGAAGCGCGGCGAGGAAAAGGCGCTGAAGATCGGCACGCCCGGCGACGGCGGCTACCTCGTGCCGTCGGAGACCGAAAGCGAGATCCTGACGCGGCTTGGCGTCATCTCGCCGATCCGTGCCGTCGCCTCGTTGCGGCAGGTGTCGGGGGCCTCCTACAAGAAGCCGGTGACGCTGACCGGGCCGGTGGCCGCCTGGGTGGCCGAGACGGCGAGCCGCACCTCGGCCACCGATAGCCAGACCATCGACCTGCTCGATTTCCCCACCTGCGAGCTCTATGCGCAGCCGGCCGCGACGCAGGTGTTTCTCGATGACGCGGCGGTGGATGTGGGCCAGTGGATCGCCGACGAGGTGAACGCCGCCTTCGCCGAGCAGGAGACCGCCGCCTTCGTCTCCGGCAACGGCAGCAGCAAGCCCAAGGGCTTTCTCGATTACGACCAGGTGGCGGAAGGCAGCTGGGCCTGGAACAAGATCGGGTTCCTGAAGACCGGCGTCGCCGGTGGCTGGGCGGCGGACGACGAGAGCGACATCCTGATCGACCTCGTCTATGCGCTGAAGGCCGGCTACCGCCAGAACGCCAGCTGGGTGATGAACCGGCGCACGCAGGCGGCCATCCGCAAGATCAAGGACGACGACGACAACTACATCTGGCAGCCGAGCGCGGCGCCGGGCGGCAAGGCCACGCTGATGGGCTTTCCGCTGGTGGAAGCCGAGGACATGCCCAACATCGGCACCAACGCCACCCCGATCGCCTTCGGCGACTTCCGCCGCGGCTATCTGGTGGTGGACCGGGCCGGCGTGAACGTGCTGCGCGACCCCTATTCGGCCAAGCCCTATGTGCTGTTCTACACCACCAAGCGGGTCGGCGGCGGTGTGCAGGATTTTGACGCGATCAAGCTACTGAAATTCGCGGCATAGGCCCCTCACCCCCGGCTTTGCCGGGACCTCTCCCCGAGGGGGAGAGGAAGGTGCCGACTGCGGGGTTTGTGGGTCTGAGTGCTGACTGAGGGACCCCTCATCCGGCCTTCGGCCACCTTCTCCCACAGGGGGAGAAGGCCATGGAGCCGCGGCTTCAGTCTCCGCCAGCCTCAGCCTACGCCCGCCTCGGTCTCCGCCAGTCTCAGCCTGCGCCAGCCGAGGCAGTCGGGATCCCCTCTCCCCTTGTGGGAGAAGGTGGCTCGCGCGTTGGCGCGAGACGGATGAGGGGTCCATCGGTGGGCAGAGGGTGCAGCCCCTCACCCCGGCTTTGCCGGGACCTCTCCCCGAGGGGGAGAGGAAGGTGCTGACTGCGGGATCTGGGAGAGCTGGGAGATTGCAGTCGGGATCCCTTCTCCCCTTGTGGGAGAAGGTGGATCGCGCGGTAGCGCGAGACGGATGAGGGGTCGGGCAGTCGGCGATACGCCGTCCTCCTTCACGCCGACCGCTCCCCGAGGGGATGAAGACTGTGCTGACTGCCGGACCCCTCATCCGCCCTGTCGGGCACCTTCTCCCACAGTGGGAGAAGGCGATGGGGCCGCAAGGGTGGCAGTCGGCCTGAGCCTCGCAGTTCGGACTGAGGGGTTTCAGTCGGTTCCTCTCCCCGTTGGGGAGAGGTCCGGCGGAGCCGGGGTGAGGGGGCTGGGATCAACCAACACGTCCGGATGGGCGTGGCTCCGGCGCGCTCGTTCCTCCCCAGGCGCGCCGGGGCATTTCGGATTCAACGAGGACATCGAGATGACGTCGTATCTTCTCGCGGGACCCGCGACGGAGCCGCTGTCGCTTGGCGAGGCGAAGGCGTTCCTCAAGGTCGAGGACGCGGCCGAGGACGGGCTGATCGCCACGCTGATCGCGGCGGCGCGGCTGCACGTGGAAGGCACCACGGGGCGTGCGGCAGTCGCGCAGACCTGGCGGCTGGTGCTTGACGCATGGCCGCTCGACGGCGAGGTGCGGCTGCCGGTGGGCCCGGTGCAGAGCCTTGTGGCAGTGACCGGCTATGACGACGAGGGCGAGGCGCACGAGCTGGAGCTCGGGCAGTTCGCGCTCTTCGGCGGCGAGCTGCTGCTGGTGCCGGCCAACGTCGAAGGGGCGCCGGGGCTGCGCCGGCGGCGGGGGCTGGAGGTGGACTATGTCGCCGGCTACGGCAGCGAGGCCGACGACGTGCCGGCGGACCTGCGGCAGGCCATGCTGGCGCTGGTCGCCTATTGGCATGCCAACCGCGACGCTGTGATCGTCGCCGGGTCGGGCGCCGTCGTGCCGAGCGGGTTCGAGCGGATGATCGCGCCCTATCGCCGGGTGCGGCTATGAGCGGGGCACTGCCGCCGCTCGGCTCGCTCACCGACCGGGTGCAGCTGCAGCGCCGCGAGATGACGCGCGAGGACGAGGGCGGACACGCCACCCTCCACGTGCCGGTGGCAACGCTGTGGGCACGGGTTCGGAGCCTTGCGGCCCGCAGCGCGATTTCGGCCGACGCAAGAGCCAGCGCGATTTCGCATGTTGTGGTGATCCGGTTCCGGACGGACGTGAAGCCGGGGGACCGCTTCGGCTATCGGGGGCGGCACCTGGTGGTGGTGAGCGCCGAGGACCTCAACGGGCGACGGGCCTACCTGAGCTGCCAGTGCAGCGAGACCGGGGTCAGTGGATGAGCCATCCCATCCTCGAGCTGCAATCGATGCTCATGGCGGCGCTGGCAGCCGACGAGGCGCTGGGCGCGCTGCTGGGGAGCGACATCTTCGATGCCCCGCCGAAGGGGCGGCGGCCGCCCTACCTGGTGGTGGCGAAGCACGACATCGTGCCGCGAGACGGCGATCTCACGCCGGGGTTCGAGCATCGCGTGGTGCTGCATGCCTGGGCCGCGGAGGCGAGCCGCAAGGCGGTGCTCGCCATTGTCGAGCGTGTGGTGGGGCTGGCGCTGGGCGGGCTGAGTGGTCCGCTCACGGTGACGCTGGCGCGCCACGTGCGGACGGAAACCGCGATCGACACCGGCACGGGATTTGCCCGCGCGGTGGTGGAGCTGCGCTTCCACACCGAGGCGGGCAGCCAGGGGGAGTGACTGAACGCGCCCTCATCCGCCCTGTGGGGCAGCTTCTCCCACAAGGGGAGAAGGACGCCCACTGAGGGCGTGCGGGCAGGGGCTCCACGCAAACGCAGGAGGTGATTTCATGGCGGCGCAGAGTGGCCGGGACATGCTGCTGAAGCTTGACCAGACGGGGTCGGGCTCGTTTCTGACGGTGGCGGGGCTGCGCACGCGCAGCCTCAGCTTCAACGCGGCGGCGATCGATGTGACCGACGCCGAGAGCGCCGGGCGGTGGCGCGAGCTGCTGGCCGGCGGCGGCATCAAGCGGGCGGCGCTGGCCGGCTCGGGCATCTTCAAGGACCAGGGCTCGGACGCGCAGATCCGCGCGCTGTTCTTCGCCGGCACCATCCGGCGCTGGCAGCTGATCCTGCCGGATTTTGGCACCGTGGAAGGGGCGTTCCAGATCGTGGCGCTGGAGTTTTCGGGCGACCACGCCGGCGAGGTGACGTTCGAGATTGCGCTGGAGAGCGCGGGAGAACTGTCGTTCGCGGCGGCTTGAGGGCGGTGCATGGGGCGGCCCCCTCCCCAGCTTTGCTACGGGCCTTCGGCCCTAGCGGCGCTACCCCCCCAACGAGGGGGAGGGTGGTGGTGACGGCGGGTGCGGGGGGGGCGGGGCGTTCAAGATGGATGGTGAGCATGGTCAATCCGCGGCGCGGGGAGAGCTTCGCGGGCGGGCGGGTTTCGGCGCGCGACCTAACGGCGATCATCGGAGCCGGGCTGCGCGGGGCGGGTAACGCCGTCACCGACGACCAGCTGGCGCGCATGGCGATCGAGGGCGGATTGCCGGGGGCGGCGGACGTGGCGGCGCGGCTGCTGCGCGCGACGTTCGGGGACGCGATATGAGGCCGTTCCCCTGGGACGAGGCGATGCGCTTTGGGCTCGGCACGATGCGGCTGCCGCCGGCGCATTTCTGGGGGCTGACGCCGCGCGAGCTGGCGGCGGCCTTCGAGGCGCTGAGCGGACGGACCCGAGCCGGGGTGCCGCAACGCACCCGGCTCGACGAGATGATGCGGAGATATCCCGATGGCTGACGGCTTCGACGAGGTGCGGGGCGAACTGGGCGATGTGTCGGTGGAGCTGGCGCGGATCGGCGACCTGGCCGATGGGGTATCGCGCTCGCTGGGCCGAGCGTTCCGCGGCGCGGTGCTCGACGGCCGATCGCTGAACGGGGTGCTGGCCGAGATCGGCCGCAGCTTTGCCGACATTGCGCTCAAGGCGGCGTTCAAGCCGGTGGGACAGCTGGTGAGCGGCGCCATCGAAACGCTGTTCACTGCGACGAACCCAACCGTGCGACCCTTCGCCAAGGGCGGGGTGCTGGCGGCGCCGGCCTATTTTCCGCTGGGTGCCGGGTTGGGGCTGGCGGGAGAGGCGGGGCCGGAAGCGATCCTGCCGCTGCGGCGCGGCGCGGACGGATCGCTGGGTGTCGCTGCGGCGGGTGGCGGGGCGGTGCACGTGACGTTCAACGTGAGCGCGCCGGATGCCCGTTCGTTCGTCGCCGCCGAGGCCGAGGTGGGCGCCATGCTGCTGCGGGCGGTCCGGCGGGGGACGCGGGGGGCGTGAGCCCATGGTGTGGCCCCACCCTCATCCGTCTCGAGCTGTCGCGCGAGCCACCTTCTCCCATCAAGGGAGAAGGGAGTTCCGACTGAGAGTTCGCAGTCAGGCCTTCCCCCTTGAACGGGGAAGGTGGCCGAAGGCCGGATGAGGGTGGAGCAGGAGGCACAAGGACAGATGGCATTTCATGCGGTGCGGTTTCCGCTCGATGTGGCGCTGGGGGCGCGGGGCGGGCCGGAGCGGGCGACGGACGTCGTGACGCTGGCGAGCGGGCGCGAGGAGCGCAACAGCCGCTGGGCCCGTTCGCGCCGGCGCTACAATGCGGGCTATGGCGTGAAATCGCGGGCGGATATGGCGGCCGTGCTGGCGTTCTTCGAGGAGCGGCGGGGCCGGTTCCATTCGTTCCTGTGGCGCGACGGGCTCGACCATACGGGCCATGACGAGATCATCGGCAGCGGCGATGGGACGACCGTCTCATTCGCGCTGACGAAGAAATATGGTGCCGACTTCGACCCTTATCTGCGGGCGATCACCAAGCCGGTGGCGGGGTCGGTGACGGTCGCGGTCGACGGTGCGCCGGTGGCGGCGGCCGTCGACGGGCTGACCGGGATCGTGACGCTGGACGCCGCGCCGGCGGAAGCGACGGTGGTGACGGCGAGCTTCGAGTTCGACGTGCCGGTTCGCTTCGACATCGATCGGCTCGACATCGAGCTCAGCAGTTTTGACGCGGCCACGGCGCCAGCCATTCCGCTGATCGAGGTGTTCGAATGAGGACGCTGGCTCTCTCATTCAAGGCGCATGTCGAGAGTGGCGCCACGACGCTCGCCACCTGCTGGCGGCTGGCGCGGACCGATGGCGTGGTGCTGGGCTTCACCGACCATGACGAGCGCCTGAGCTTCGACGGCGTCGACTATCTGCCGGCGCATGGCCTCGACGGCGGCGAGGCGGTGAGCAAGCTCGGGCCGCAGGTCGATACCACCGAAGTCGTCGGCGTGCTGCATTCGGCGGCCATCGCCGAGGACGATATCCAGCTGGGTCGCTATGACGGGGCGCTGGTCGAGACCTGGCGGGTGAACTGGCGCGACGTGGCCACGCGGCACCTCGTGCGGCGCGCCACGATCGGTGAGATCGTGCGCGAGGACGGGGTGTTCCGCGCCGAGCTGCGGAGCGGGCAGGAAGCGCTGAACCAGCCGCGCGGCCGCATCTACCAGGCGCTGTGCGATGCGCACCTGGGCGATGCGCGCTGCGGCGTCGACCTCGATGACGCGGCCTATCGCGCCGCGGCCGTGGTGACGGCGGTGCGCGACCGCTGGCGGCTTGCGGTGACGGGGATCGAGGGTTTCGCGGAGGGTTGGTTCGGGCTCGGCAGCGCCCGCTGGAGCGACGGGCAGCGCGCCGGGCTGACCGACCAGCTGGTGACGCATGCGCGGGTGCTGGGCACCGACGTGCTGGGTTTCTCGGCGCCGGTGGGCGACTGGGTGCAGATCGGCGACGGGCTCGACGTGCGGGCCGGTTGCGACCGGCGCTTCGAGACCTGCCGGGCGAAGTTCGACAATGCCCCCAGCTTTCGCGGCTTTCCGCACATTCCGGGCAGCGATTTCGTGCTGCGCTATCCGCGCTCCGGCGATGTGCACGACGGGCGGGCCCTGGTGCGATGAGCGAGGTGATCGTTGCGGCGGCACGAACCTGGCTCGGCACGCCCTATCGGCATCGCGCGTCGGTGCAGGGCGCCGGCTGCGATTGCCTCGGGCTGCTGCGCGGGGTGTGGCGGGCGCTCTACGGCGCCGAGCCCGAGGCGGTGCCGCCCTATCGCGCCGATGGACGCGATGCCGGGGACGCGCTCGTTGCGGGCGTGGCGCGCTGGCTGCTGCCGGCAACGGGACCGGCGGCGGGGCAGGTGGTGCTGTTCCGGCTGGGACGGCAGACGGCGCCGCGCCATTGCGGGATCCTGGTGAGCGCGACGCGCTTCGTCCATGCGCAGGAGCGACTGGGCGTCGTCGAGGCGAACCTGACGGAAGGCTGGGCGCGGCGGATCGCGGCGCGGTTCGAGTTTCCCCCGGTGTAGCAGCCCCTCACCCGGCGCTGCGCGCCGACCTCTCCCCGACGGGGAGAGGAAGGGTGACTGCGGGCCCCTTATCTGGGGGCGGCTTTCGGAACTTCGGTGCTGACTGAAGGACCCCTCATCCGGCCTGTCGGCCACCTTCTCCCACAAGGGGAGAAGGCCTGACTGAGACTCGCAGTCGGGCTTCCCTTCTCCCCCTGGGGAGAAGGTGTGACTGCGGGATTTTGAGGTCGGGGTTCGGGTAGCGGGCAGAAATGGAGATGGCATGGCGACTCTGGCGCTTTCGCTGGCGGGGCAGGTGGTGGGCGGCGCCGTGGGGGGGCCGTTCGGGGCGACGATCGGGCGGGCGCTGGGCGCCCTGGCGGGATCGGCGGTCGACGGCATGCTGTTCGGCGAAAAGCCGGAGCCGGCGACGGGGGCCGACCTGCGTCTCACCGGATCGAGCGAGGGCGGCCCGCTGCCGCGGCTCTATGGCTGGGCGCGGCTGGCCGGCAACATCATCTGGGCGACCGAACTCGAGGAACTGAGCAGCGAGAGCGCCGGCGCCAAGGGCTTTGGTGGTGGCGGCGCCGATGACGACGGGGCGCTGGTCGCGAGCTTTGCGGTGGCCTTTTGTGCCGGCGAGGTGAGCCGGATGGGTCGGATCTGGGCCGATGGCCACCTGATGGACACGAACGGGCTGACGCTGCGCTTCTATCGCGGCAGCGGGGAGCAGGAGACTGACAGCCTGATCGAGGCGCGGCAGGGCGAGGCGCCGGGCTATCGCGGGGTCTGCTACCTCGTCTTCGAACGACTGCCGCTGGCGCCGTTCGGCAACCGCATCCCCTCGATCTCGGCGGAGCTCTGCCGGCCGGCGGGCGAACTGGAGCCGGCGCTGCGCGCCATCTGCCTGATCCCCGGTGCGGGCGAGTTCTGCTACGACCCCGAGCCTCGGGTGCGGCTGGTGTCGCCGGGCGTGACGGCGGCCGAGAACACCCATGTGAGCGCCGAGATCGCCAACTGGACGCTGTCGATCGATGAACTGGTGGCGCTCTGCCCGAACCTCGAACATGTCGGGCTGGTGATCGCCTGGTTCGGCGATGACCTGAGGGCCGGCCACTGCACCATCGCGCCGCGCTGCGAGGGACCGGATCGCGTCATTGCCGGCGAGGACTGGTCGGTCGCGGGATTCAACCGCTTCACCGCACAGATGGTGTCGGTGCACGAAGGCGGCCTCGCCTATGGCGGCACGCCCTCGGATGCATCGGTGAAGCGGGCGATCGCGGACCTGCGGGCGCGCGGGCTGAAGGGGACACTCTATCCGCTGATCATGATCG
>Ga0066256_1001103_pt2 | contig 14779 bp, 12 predicted proteins | sample ThiBio_1000_biof_FD_87107 | JGI IMG/M metagenome (GOLD analysis project Ga0066256, IMG submission 87107) | Wastewater bioreactor microbial communities from Cape Town, South Africa - Thiocy_expt_1000_biof (version 2) | ecosystem: Engineered > Bioreactor > Thiocyanate-remediating >...
AATACGCTGCAGGCGCCGCAATCGCCGGCATTGCAGCCGACCTTGACGTCCCGGCAGCCCAGCTCCTCGCGCAGCACCTCCGAGAGGCGGCGGGCCGGCTGCACATGGGTTTGCACGGCCTTGCCGTTGAGTTCGAGGGTGATCGGCATCACGGCAAGCGCCGTATCGAGGGACATGACCTTGTTCATGCGGCCATCTCCCTTGCGGAACCAAGTGCCTGTTGCAGTGCGCGTTTTATCAGTTCCTCCACCACCTCGCGGCGATAGGCGCCGTCGGCGCGAACGTCGTCGATCGGCGACAGCACGGAAAGATGATCGGAACGGACCGCGGCGGCCAGTGCCCCACCCTCCATCGGCAAGCCGGCAAGCGCTGCCTCAAGCCCCGGAAGACGGCGCGCCACCGGCGAGCAGGCGCCCACGGCCACCCGTGCCGCCTTGATGCGGCCATCGGCGGCGGCTTCGATCGTGCAGGCGACCATGGCGATCGAGATGACCAAGTAGCGACGGGCGCCGAGTTTCAGGAAGGCGGAACGGGCGTCGATATCCGGGATCAGGATGGCGGTGACCAGTTCGCCGGGGTGCAGGTCGATTACCCGCACGCCCTTGATGAAATCTGAAAGCGGCACCGTGCGCCGGCCTTGGGGGGACAGGATTTCCACCCGGGCATCGAGCGAAAGCAGCGGCGGAACGCCGTCCGCGGCCGGCGACGCGTTGCAGATGTTGCCGGCAATCGTCCCGGCATTCTGGATCTGCGCCGAGCCGACTTCGCGCGCGGCGGCCTGCAACCCGTGGAAGGCGGGCGGCAGCTTGGCGCGGGCGACGCTTGTCCACGTCGTCGTCGCGCCGAAGCGCCAACAGTCGCCGGAATGCTCGATGCCGCGCAGGTCGGCGATACGGGAAATATCGAGGATGTCGGCCGGCGCCGGCCGGTCGCGCAACGACGGATAGACATCCGTTCCCCACGCCAGGATCGTGAACGGTCCGGACGCCAGGGCCTCGACAGCCTCCTCGGCGCTGTGCGGCGAAAAGTAACGCATGATCGTTCCCATTTTTTTATTTGTATGCAAACGAGTATCGGACTGGACAGGCCCCCTGTCAAGTGACCTTGCGCAAAAGCCGACGCGGCGCCTGTTTCTCTTAATTTGCTGTTTTAAAAGATAAAAAATGTTATCCGCCATTCTGCTTCCATGTTAGGGTGGCGGAGAGGCTGGATTTCCGGCCAAAAAACACATAAAGAATTCTCGATAATCCGGATGCCGGCTCGACTGCCGGCGCGAAGGGATGGGGCGCTCATCCAGGAAGCAGCATCGCAGCGATGGATACGGTGATGGAGAAGAAGAAGGCCGGGGCCGCGCCGCGGGATTATGCGCTGCACGAGCAGATCGGCTTTTTCCTCCGTCAGGCAAGTCAGCGGCATGTGGCGATCTTTGCAAACCGGATCGGCGACAAGCTGACGACGACGCAATGGGCGGCGCTCAGCAAGCTCAAGGAAATCCAGCCCTGCTCGCAAAACCAGCTGGGGCGGGAAACGGCCATGGACGTCGCCACCATCAAGGGCGTCGTCGACCGGCTGGCGAAGCGCGGCCTGCTGACGACGCTGCGCGACGAGACGGATGCGCGCCGCCTCGTGCTGTCGCTGACCGAAGACGGGCACAAGGCGATCGCCCGCAATGTCGATGCCGCGCTCGACGTTTCCGAAGAGACGCTGAAGCCGTTGACGACGGCGGAACGGATGATGCTGGTGGAACTGCTGCGCAAGATCAGCTGACGCCGACATACCGCTCCAGCAGCGACGGGTCGTCCCTCAGCGCCGCAACCGGCAAGGCCGGATGCGCCTTGCCGTTTTCCACGAAACACACCCGGTCGGCCACCGAAAGCACCGCATCGACGCGCTGCTCGACCAGCAGGATCGCCTTGCCCTGGTCGCGCAGCTGCAGCACGACATCGCGGATCGTCGCGATCATCGACGGCATCAGCCCTTCGGTCGGCTCGTCCAGCAGGATGACGGAGGGATCGATGCACAGCGCCCGGGCGGTGGCCAGCATCTGCTGCTCGCCGCCGGACAACGTGCCGGAGACCTGCCCCAGCCGCTCCCGCAGCCTCGGAAACAGTTTTAGGGCCTTCTCCAGCACGTCGCGGCCGGTCTTGCGGGTCATCAGGCCGATGTCGAGGTTTTCCTGCACGGTGAGCTCGGCAAACAGCCGCCGCCCCTGAGGTACGTAGCCGATGCCCTGTTTCGGCACCTCGTAGGGCCGCAGGCTGGTGAGTTCCCGGCCTTCGAGCCGGATACTGCCCGATTGCGCCGGCAGCAGGCCCATGATCGATTTCAGCGCCGTCGTCTTGCCGGCACCGTTGCGGCCGAGCAGGCAGAGCACCTCGCCGGCATTCAGCGTCAGGGAGAAATCCTTCAGCGTCCGGCTGCTGCCGTGATAGACGTTCAGATCCGTGATTTCGAGCATGGTCACGACCCCAGATAGGCCGCCTGCACGGCGGGATTGGCACGGATTTCCGCCGGCGTTCCATTGGCGAGGATTTCGCCGGCATTGAGCACGGTGATGCTGTCGGCAAGCTGCATGACGACGGGCATGTTGTGCTCGATCAGCAGGATCGTGGCATTCCGGGCGATATCGCGGACCAGAGCGCAGAAATTGTCGATTTCGGCATCGGAAAGTCCCTGGGTCGGCTCGTCGAGCATCAGCAGTTTCGGCCGCAGCGCCAGGCCCATGGCGACCTCCAGCAGCCGCTGATGCCCGTAGGACAGTTCCCCGGCCTTCATCCGGGCTCTGTCGGACAGGCCGACCTTTTCGATGGCCTCGGCGATGGCGCGGTCGAGATCCTTCTTCCTGACGGCGCCGCTGCGGCTGAGCGCGCTCTGCGCCGCCAGCGCGACGTTTTCGTAGGCCGTAAGCTTGGCATAGACGCTGGTGATCTGGAACGTGTAGGCGATGCCTTTTCGCACCCGGCGCCAGGCGGGGTCGCCGGTCACCTCTTCGCCTTCGAAGAACACATGGCCTTCGGTGGGAACGATCCTCCCCGACAGCAGCGAGACGAAGGTGGTTTTTCCCGCGCCGTTCGGGCCGATCAGCGCCCGGATCTCCCCCTGTTTGAGGTCGAAATCGACGTTCTGCACCGCCTTCAGCCCGCCGAACCGGCGGCTGAGGCCCTTCGTATGGAGCAAGGTCACGGCAGCCATGTCATCCACCTTTCCCGGATGGTCCCCAAAATGCCCTTCGGGAAGAACAGAACGAGGGCGATCAGCGCGATGCCCGTCACCAGCAGGTAGGCGGCGGTAAAACCGCTGACGATGTCGATCAGGTAGAACATCGCGAAGGTGCCGAGCACCGGTCCGAGCACCGTGCCTGCCCCGCCGAGCAGCGTGAAGAGCAGCGCCTCGATGGAATACTGGATCGACGCGAAGGACGAGCCGACATAGGCAAACAGCAGCGCATAGGCGGCTCCCGCAATCGAGGAGATGGTGCCGGAGATGACGAAGGCCTTCAGCTTGATCAGGAAGGTGTTGTAGCCGAGCATGAGCGTGCGCGGCTCGTTTTCTCGGATGGCGATCAGCACCCGGCCCATCGGCCCGCGCACGACGATCAGGACGACGATCAGCGTCACCGCCAGCAAGAGCAGGGCGATGTTGTAGCGCAGCGACGGGTCAGTGAGGCTGAACGTCACGCCGAACAGGTCGAAATGCCGCGCCGCTTCCGGCATCACCAGCCCCTCCTCGCCCCGCGTGTAGGTGGTGAAATAGAGGCTGGCGAGATAGGCGACCTGCGAGAACATCATGGTGACGATCATGAAGGCGACGCCACTGGTGCGCAGCGCCACGACGCCGATCACCAGCGAAGCGAAGAAGCCGGCGCCGACGCCGGCGGCGAAGGCGGCCGGCACGCTCCAGCCGAGATGGAAGGCCGTCAGGCCGGCGCCGTAGAGGCCGGCGGCGAAAAACAGCGCATGGCCGAGGCTGAGCAGGCCGGTGTAGCCGAAGAGCAGGTTGTAGCCGAGGGCGAAGATCGCCAGGATCATCACGCGGGTTACGGCGAGGTGGTGGTAATCGGGCAGCACGAACTGCGCCAGGAAGAAGGCGACGATGACGGCGAGGTGCAGGCCGACGACCTTGAATGCCGAATGCTGCCTCATCGCGCCTTCGCTCCGAACAGGCCTTCCGGCTTGAAGACGAGCACCAGCGCCACCAGCAGCGTCGAGAGCATTTTTGCCAGCGTCGGCGAGAAGAAGACGGAGATGATGCCGTCGCTGAGGCCGATGATCAGCGCCGCCACCACCGTGCCGCGCAGGCTGCCGAGGCCGCCGATGATGACGACGATGAAAGAGAGCAGCAGCGGATCGAGCCCCATCAGGTAATGCGCCTGGCGGATCGGCACGATCAGTACCGCCGCAACGGCGGCCAGCATGGCGCCGGCGGCGAAGACATAGCCGTAGACCTTGTCGACCGGGATGCCGAAGGCCTGCGCCGTCTCGCTGTCGAATTGCGTGGCGCGCATGATCAGGCCGAGGCGGGTGCGGGTGAGGATATACCAGCAGCCGATGAGCAGTACCACGGCGGCGGCCATGACGAAGAGATTATATGCGGAATACCCGAACCACGGCAGGCGGATGCGGTAATAGAAGGGTGCCTCCACCGGCCGCGCATCCGGCCCGAAACCGATCAGCACCACCTGCTGGATGACGTAGAGCATGCCGATGGTCGCGACGATGGTGGCTTCCGGATCGTATTTCAGCCGTTTTAGGATCAGCCGCTCGCTGGCATAAGCGACGAGACCGACCAGGAGCGGGCTGATGACCAGCGCCAGGAAAAAGCCGATGGCGGGATGCAGCGACAGCAGGGAGGCGACGAACCAGGCGATCACCGCGCCCAGCATGTAGAATTCGCCATGCGCCACGTTGACGATGCGCATCACCCCGAAGACCAGCGACAGGCCGAGCGCAATCAGCGTCAGCACCGCTGCCTGCAGCAGGCCTTCCAGCGTCGCCAGCATCAAAAAAGGACCGAGATCCAAACCAAAAATCCTCCGCTCTCGCCATGCCCGCCCGTCCCTGCAAACCGAGCGGAAATGATGCCCGCCGTCAACAGGAACCGGTCATGGCCGGCCGAAAACAAAACCATCCACCTGCCGCGGCGCATCCTGCTGCGCCCGGCCAGATCACGCTCCGGTGACTGTGAAACCCCGCCCGGCGGGAAAGACGGCGGCCTGGAAAAGGCCGCCGTCCGAACCGACCGCTCCGGTCAGAGAGACATCGTGGTGTAGTCGGCGGTGATTTCGTACATGCCGTCCTCGATCGCGGTCTTGTGCACCACATCCATGCGGCCGCCGGCGACCTTGGAAATATACTGGCTGCCATAGACCTGGTGGTTCTTGCCGTTGAAGGTTTTTGCGCCCTGCGGATGCTCCTTGCCTTCCTCGAAGGCGGTGAGCGATTCCATCGCCTCGACGAAACCCTGCTTGTCCTTGGCGGTCTGGCCGGAATAGCCGCTCATCTCCATCGCCTTCTTGATGACGTAGAGCGTTTCCCAGCAGCCGAACATGTGGGCGTAGGTGGAGATGTCCTTCGGGTCGCTGGTGCTGGCGCCGTTGGCATCGACGCCGACCTTCTCGCGGTAGAACTTGTCGTATTCCGTCTGGTTGGCCTGCGCATAACGCGGGTTGCCTTCCCAGAAATAGGTGCCGTCGAGGAATTCCAGCTGCGGCGTGTTCAGGTCGACGGCTTCGAGGCTGTCGATGAAGCCGAAGATCTGCGGCCGCTGCGAGCCGTAGAAATCGCCGAGCTCCTTGACGAAGGTCAGCACGGCCGGGCCGACCATGACGTGATAGAGCACTTCCGTTGACGACGGGATCTGCGGCAGGTAGCGGGTGAAGGAGGATTCCGTCGGCGGAATGGCGATCATCTGCACGATCTCGCCGCCCTGCGCCTTCATCGCCGCCGAGAAATAGTCGCGGTGGTCGTGGCCGAAGGCGTAGTCGGGGAAGACCATGGTGACCTTCTTGCCGAGGTTTTGCGACACCCACGGCGCCATGGCGCTGACCTGCGAGCGCACGTCGGTGATGCCGGGCTGGAAACAGTAGCGGTTGAGCGCGCCGGAGGCGACGTGATAGCCTTCGGAAACCACGACATAGGGCATCTTCAACTCGCCGGCGCGCGGGGCGGAGCCAATGACGACGTGCGAGAACAATGTCCCGTAGATCAGGTCGACCTTGTGTTGCGTCGCGAATTTTTCGACGACTTCGGCGCCGCGCTTCGGATCGGTGCCGTCATCCTCGATGATGACCTCGACCGGGCGGCCGTTGATGCCGCCGGCGTCGTTGATTTCCTTGACGGCGGCAGCCGTGACGCGCTCGTACCAGCGGCCGTAGGAGGCGCCGATGCCGGTGCGATGCAGCTGCAGGCCGATCTTGATCGGCTCGGACGTCTGGGCCTGGGAATAACGCACGAAACCGGGCATGACCTGGGAAGCCAGGCCCGCACCGGCCGCTGCACCCATTCCGAGCAGCGTCGAGCGTCTGGTAAGGCCTTTCTTGGGCGTAATGATTGTCTTGGACATGGTTTTTTCCCTCTGCTGGAAGCGGACGTCTGCCGTTTGTTTATACCGTGTCAGATCGTTCGTCCGCTAACAGAACACGAGACATCCGCCTTGACAAGTGCCGTTGGTGCGCATGGGACGCGCCAGGCCGGGAACACGTCCGCCGTGCAGGAAAACAGTCGGGATTTTTGCGGCACTGCGACGTTTTCCAGCATTGCGGCTTGTCCTTGGCTCCGTGCCGGTTCTATTTTGCCAATGCGTGTGTACGTATCGTTTCCGGTCTTGGTCGCTGCGCAAACCGATGCCGGCGCAGATGCCGAACACCGCAGCGCAGCCGGAGCAGCCTGCTTTCTGTATTTGCATGCAAACGAATTTGGGGATGTTGATGGCGCGATATTTACGACATGCGGACGGGAATAGGGAGCCGATGGTCCGTTCTGTCGCCAGGCGCGGCCTGCCGTTCGCCGCCTGGGCATCGTTCGCGCTTCTGTCATCTGCCGCTGCGGCCCTGGCGCATGGCAGCGAACGGGGGCTGGTGATGCTGCTGCCCACCGGATTTGCGCAGACGGGCGGGGCCATCGCCGTCGCCTTGTCCTTCGTCGCCCTCGCCATGGTGCCGGCCCGCTGGATGCGGTCGGTGTTTGCGGCAAAACTTCCGCTCTTTCCGGCGGTCATGGCCGGGCGCAATGTCCTGAGCTGCCTCTCTTTTGTGTTTCTTGCCCTGATCGTCGGCATCGGGCTGTTCGGCACGCACGACCCGCTGCGCAATCTGCTGCCGCTGACGATATGGACGATGTGGTGGGTGGGTTTCACGCTGCTGCAAGCCGTCGTCGGTAATCTTTGGCCGTGGCTCAACCCGTGGACAGGCCCGTTGGCGGTGCTGCGCGGCCTGTCCGGGACGCAGCTTGGTCGTGTGCCGCTCTTGCTGTTGCCGAAGTCTTTCGGTTATGGCCCTGCCATCCTGCTGTTTTTCCTGTTTGCCTGGTATGAGCTGATTTCGCTGTCGCCGCAGGACCCGCCGGAACTGGCCGTGGCCGTCGCCCTCTATTGGCTTGCCACCCTGTGCGGCATGATCCTGTTCGGCGGTGCCGTCTGGCTGGAGCGCTGCGAGCCCTTTTCGATCTTCTTCCGGTTCGTCGGCCTGCTGGCGCCGCTGGTGCGGATCGCCCAGCCAGGCCATGCCGGCCGGCGCTTCCTGGCTCTCGCCTGGCCGGGCGCCGGCTGTATCCGGCGCAAGCCGCTACCGGTGAGCGCCACGCTGTTCATCTTGCTCGGCCTCTCCAGCGTTTCTTTCGACGGCCTTGCGCTTACCTTTCGCTGGCTTTCGATGATCGGCATCAATCCGCTGGAATTTCCCGGCCGCAGCGCCGTGACCATCGCCAACAGTTTTGGGCTGGTCGGCGCGGCGCTGCTGCTCGGCTCGGTCTTTTACATCGCCGTCGCTCTCGGCAACCGCATGGCCGGCCTTCCCGGCGGGGCGATGCTGCGCAGCATGGCGGGCCACCTCGTCTATTCGGTGATCCCGATCTCGATCGCCTTCCACTTCAGCCACTACCTGACCATCCTTCTGATCAACGGCCAGTATTTCGCGCTGGCGCTGGCGGATCCGTTTTCGCTCGGCTGGCAGTGGAGCGCCGCCGGGCCGGCGCATGTGACGACATCCTTCACCAGCAACCTCGACAGCGTCACGCGGCTGTGGATGGTCCAGACATCTGTCATCGTCGGCGGGCACGTCGTCGGCATCCTGCTCGCCCATATGATCGCGGTGGAGCGGCTGGGAGCCAGTTTCAGGGCGGCGGTCAGCCAGGTGCCGCTGGCGGCGGCCATGGTGGTTTATACGGTGTTCGGCCTGTGGTTGCTGTCCACCCCGGTGGCCGGCTGACGATCAGACGGCGACGAGCAGGAAGACATAAGCGAGAACGGTGACGACGAGGCCGCGAAAGGCATAACCGGCAAAACCGTATTTTGCCCTGGCGATTTCGGACAGCGTATCGACGTTGGAAACATATTCGTTGAAAAGATAATGAGCATCGTTCATCCGTGCCGCCTGCAGGAATTCGATGCGGTGCTGGCCCCAGGCACCCCAGAACAGCGAGCTGGTCTTGGTGCTCTTGCGCGGCAGCACCACACAAATGGCGCAGATGATCGAGAAGACGGAGGCTGAGGCAAGCAGCGCCGAAGCAATGATCCCGGGCAGGCTGCCATTGACGTAACGCTCCATGGTAAAGACGCCGCGGCCTTCGCTGGAAGACACCAGGAAGGCCAGCATGAAAGTAAAGATATACGCCGCCTTCTGATCCGATATCTTGATCTGGTCGTAAAAAATGTCGTTTATCTTGCGGATGTGGTCGAAATATTCCTTGTGTTTTTCGAAATCCAGGCCCGTATCGTCCAAAAGCTCCGTTGGACCACCTGCGTCGATATCGGCCAAAACACGTCTCCCCGGCTTGTTTATGTAGCCCTCATAATACACTTGGCCTGCAAAGCAACAGCCGGCCGCCTGTGCTTATTGACTTTTTCGGCCCCTCTCTTCAGTGATGACCGATGATTGACTGGGGGTGGTGATGCGGTCTCACTTGGCGAGAGTTTTGCTTGCGGGAGTGGCATTGTGCCTGGCATGGCCCGCCATGGCGGAGCCGGTCCTGCGTTCCCAGCCTGCCGCCGGCGCCGTGATCGCCCGCAAGTCCGGCGAGGAAGTGCGTTTCGTCGATATCAGCAATTGGCAATATGTCGACCTGCAGCAGAGCCTGCTGGCCGGCGACGTGCTGCGCACCAATGCCACCGGCCAGCTCGCCGTCCTGTTTTCCGACCGCACCCAGGTACGCCTCGCCCGCAACACCTCGCTGCTGGTCAAGAACATGAACGGCGGCAGCGCCGAAACCGGCCTCGAACTGCAGTCCGGCACCATCTGGGCGCGTGCCGAGCGTGGCGGCCAGGGTCTCGCCGTGGATACGCCCGCGGCAACGGCGGCGATCCGCGGCACCGACTGGACGCTGACGGTCGATGCCAGCGGCAAGACCTCGCTGATCGTGCTCGAAGGCCTGGTCGAGCTGAAGAATGCCCAGGGCAGCGTGCAGGTGGCGCAGGGCGAGGCGGCGGTGGCGTCCATCGGCCAGGCGCCGCAGAAGGTGGTCATCGTCGATCCCAAGGATCGCGAGCAGATGCTGTTTTACCTGCAGCTGCGCGATTCGTTCGGCTGGATGCCGGCCTCGCCTTTGCCGGTGCGCGGCATGAGCGCGGAAAAGCAGCGCATCGAGGCGACCGCGCCGCAAACGCGATCCGCCGAAGACTGGCTGACGCTGGCGGAAATCGACATGAGCCTGAACGGCCGCCGCAACGCCGAAGCCGCCCTGGCGGAAGCGGAAGCCCGCGGACTGACGGGCAGGCAGCGGGCGCGCGCCGCGCTGATCTCGGGCCTGATCGCCGGTTCCGAGCGCCGCTACGACGACGCGGCCAAACTCTTCAAGCTCGCGGCTCCCGGTCTCGATCCGCAGCGCCGGACGATTGCGCAATATGGCGGCTATTACGCCCGCTCGCTGCGCGATCCCAACCGTGTCGAGCAACCGCCGGCCTCTTATGCCGGTCCCTACGGGGCGCTCGCCGAAGCCTGGACGGCCGGTTTCCTGAAAGACATCAAGGCGGCCGTCGATATTCTCAAGAAGGCGGAGCAGCGTTTTCCCGACGATGCGACCCTGCCGGCGGCGCGGGCGCAGTTTGCCCTGCTGATCGACGACCGCGAACAGGTGATGGACGCCTCGAACCGCGCCCTGTCGCTCGATCCGACGCATCCCATGGCGCTCGAAGCGCGAGCGCATTACAAGGCCGGATACGAGGCGGACCTGAAGGGCGCCATCGCCGACCTCAACGCCGCGCTGGTCGTGGCGCCGGGGTCCACCTCGGCATGGAATTCGCTCGGGCTTGCGCTGTCCGCCATTGGCGACAACCGCAAGGCCGAAGAGGCTTTGAAGACATCCATCGCCCTCGATCCCCGCGACCCGGTCTCCCACATCAACCTATCGATCCTCTATCTCGACCAGGGCCGGGTGAAGGAAGCGAAGAAAGAAATCGACACCGCCATGGCGGCGGATCCTTCCTTCGATCTCGCTTTGATCGCCCGGGGCCGCTACTACATGCAGACCGGCGAAATGGACAAGGCGATGAGCGACCTGCTCGCCGGCTCGACCGCCAATCCCGGCTATTCGCAGGCGCAGCTGATGCTCGCCGCCGTTCATTACGAGACAGGCAACCGCGACGCCGCCGCGCAGGCGATCGAAAATGCTGACCGGCTCGATGCGAACGACCCCGTCGTCTCGTCCGTCCGCACCGCGATCGCCATCGACGACTACGATGCCGCAGGTGCAATCCGCTATGCGCAGGAATTTTTGCGGCGGGCACGCGCTCGTGGCGGCTATTACGGTGCGCTGAGCGCCAACCAGGATGCGGGATCGACGCTCAACAATGCGTTTCGCCTGCAGGGGCTGGATGCCTGGGGGCAATATTACGGCGATGTCGTCTTCGATCCGTTCGCCGGCAGCAGCTATATCGACCAGACGCTGCGCGGCAGTCCGAACCCCTATTCGAACACGTTCGGTTATGAGGACAACACCGCCGCCTATTCCGACAACAGCGCGAGTTTTTCGTCCTTCATGCAGGGCCTGATGCTCGATCCGCATATGCTGACGGGACGGTCGCGCACCGCCAACCTGCTGCGGCGCCCGTTCCTGGAAGGATCGATCGGCGGCACGCTGACGCGCCCGGACGGCGAAGGAAAGGACGGCCGCGTCAAGGAAGCAGAGCTGCAGGGCTACAGCAACACGCCTTTCCCGGTCAGCTTCTACGGCACGGCACGACTCGAGACCAATCCGGATACCCGCGTCTTCGAAGGTCTTCCCGGCGGCTTCGTCAGCGAAACCGATATCAGGAGTGGCACCGCCTACATCTCGGCATCGCCGACTCCTGACGATCATGTGGTCGGCTTCTTTTCGCGCAACAAATCGGAGCAGAACGTCGTCACGCCGCTGCTGCTCGGTGATATCCTTGCCGGCGCAAGCAGCAGCTACAATCAGGATTCGACCAATGCCGGCATCGCCTGGAGCCATTCCTTCGGCTATCGCAACAACCTGAATGCCGCCGTCTTTTATGGCAATATCAAGAAGGACAGCCGCGAGATCGGCGTCCTCGGTGATTTCCCGCTTGGGGAAAATTACGGCCTCGATACGCAGAAGAATCTGGTCGGCGCGATCAACCACACGGTCGGCGATGACGATCTCACCTGGCGCTATGGCGTCGAGGGCGGGCGCATCGACGCGCATTGGCAAAGGCTGGCGATCACATATACCCCGCCGAGCCTTACGCCTACGGATGTCACCTTCAACGACGTGGAGGACGAAATCACCGTCGGCCGCGCCTATGTCGATGCGCTCTACGAGGCGACGCCCGACCTGAAATTCGAGGGCGCGCTTTTCGGCCGCTATCTCGATGGCGACACGGTGCAGGTGTCGCGGCTGGAGCCGCGCGCCGGCGTTGCCTGGTCGCCGGCGGAAGGCCACTGGCTGCGCGCCGGCATCCTGCGCGAAGGGTTCGACCTCAACATCCCGACGCTCGCGCCGATCGGCATGGTCGGCATGCAGTCGAACCAGCAGCAGCTGGGTTTCAATGGTTACACCGACACGTTCGCAGCCCGCTGGGAAGCGGAGTGGAACGATCGTTTCTTCACGGCGGTCGATGTCCAGCACCAGCAGATGCACGCCCTGTCGATCGATATTCCGCTGCCCCCCAACCCCATCGACCTCAACGGGGGCCGCATCGACCGCGTCAGCGTCACCGCCAATCTGGCGCTCGACTACGGTTTTGGGATTTCGGCCACGGCCGTCTATGCCGATTCCGAGAACCAGGATCGCAACAGCTTCGGTTACGGCCGCGGCCTGCCCTATGTTCCGGAAACGGCGGCGCAGGTGGCGCTCACCTGGGTCAACACCAACAATCTGAAGACCACGCTTGCCGCAAACTACACCGGCAAGCGCCAGGGCGACGACCTGGGGACGGAACTCGACGGCTACTGGACGGTGGACGCCAAGCTCGAATGGGAGCCGCTGGACAAACGTTTCGCCGTCAACCTCGCCGTCTATAACCTGCTCGACGAGGATTTCCTGGTATCGACCTTCATTCCCGGATGGGGGCGCACCTATATGGGCTCCCTCAAAGTCCGCTTCTGATGGTGTCGATCTTTCGCTCCGCCGAGGGGGCCGCGCCGACGCCGGGCACGCGGCGGCGTTACCGGCTGATCGAGCTGGCGGTGCTGTTTGTCGCGACCGTGGCCATCGTCTCGGCGCTGACCTTCACCTCGCCTTGGTCGCTGATCGAGCTGCGCAGCTACGACTACCTGACGACCCTCGACAATCCGCCTCTGCCGGAGAAAGGGCCGGTGATCGTGGCGATCGACGAACCGTCGCTTTCCGAGATCCAGCATCAGTGGCCGTGGCCGCGGGCGCTGCATGCGCGGCTGGTCGAGCAGTTGCAGGGCGCCCGCGCCCAGGCCATCGGCCTCGATATCATCTTCTCCGAACCGGCGGCGGCGCCGGAAAACGACGATGCCCTGCAGGCGGCGCTTGGCCCCGATGTCGTGCTTGCTGGCGACGAAACGCTGATCACCACGCCCCAGGCCGACCAGCTTGTGCGGACGGAACCGCTGCCGCGCTTCATCGATGCCGGCGCCCGGGTGGGCATCGCCTCCGTCGGTCTGGATGGCGACGGCGTGTTGCGCGCGATGCCGCATTACGACGACAGCTTTGCGGCGGAGACCGCTCGTGCGGCGGGGTTTTCCGTGCCGCAGCCCGGCGGCAACAGCATGATGCAGTCCTTCGGGCCGGCGCGCACCTATCCCACGGTCTCCTATTACCAGGGCCTCGATCCGGAGGGTTTCCTGCCGCCCGGTTATTTTCGCGACCGCATCGTTCTCGTCGGCCTCAGCCTGCAGACGGCGCCGGACGTCAAGGCCGGCGCGCCGGATACCTTTGCCACGCCGTTTACCGTCCACACCGGGCGGCTGACGGCCGGCGTCGAGGTGCAGGCGACGATCCTCGACAATCTCGTCAACGGCCTGTCCATCCGCCATGCGGGCATGACGGTGACGTTGCTGCTCGTGCTGTTCGGCGCCCTTGCCGGCAGCCTGGCGGTCTATCGCGACAGCAACTGGTGGACGGCCGTCGCCGGAGCCCTCGTCGTGGCGCTGTTCGTTTTCGGCAGTTATGCCGCGATTCGCTTCGGCCAGGTTTTCGCCTCCCCGGTCGGTCCTTCCGTTGCGTTCCTCATGGTCGCCGTCGGCCAGGCGGGTTTCGACTATGCCGCCGAGCGCCGCAGCCGCAAGCAGATCATCCGCGCCTTTTCGCAATATCTTTCGCCGGCCATGGTGGAGCGCCTTGCCGGCGATCCGACGCAGCTCAAGCTGGGCGGCGATACGCGCACGCTCTCCATCCTGTTTTGCGACGTGCGCGGCTTCACGACCATCGCCGAACGGATGAAAAACGATCCGCAGCAACTGACGACGCTGATCAACCGCTTGCTGACGCCGCTGTCTGAGGAGATTCTCGCCTGCGGTGGCACGATCGACAAATATATCGGCGACTGCGTCATGGCCTTCTGGAACGCGCCGCTCGACGACGACCGGCATGCCGTCAATGCCGTCAGGGCATCGCTGCAGATGCTCGATGCGATGGACCGTTTTAACGAAGAGTTGCGGCTCGAACTGGCGGCGCGTGGCGAGGAGCCTTACGGCCTGAGGATCGGCATCGGCATCAATACCGGCGATTGTGTCGTCGGCAACATGGGTTCGTCGAGCCGGTTCGATTATTCGGCGCTCGGCGATTCCGTCAATCTCGCTTCGCGGCTGGAGGGTGAATCCAAGAATGTCGGCCTGGCGTTGCTGATCGGCGAAGAGACGGCCCGGCAGGTCGCGGACGTCTATTGCACGATCGAGCTCGACCGGATCACCGTCAAGGGCCGGACCGAACCGTCGCCGGTATTCACGGTGCTGCGGGAGCGGCCCTCCCCCGAGGTGCTGGCCGAACACAAGCGCTTCCTGGCGGCGAAATACGACGGAACGATCTCGACCTCCGACCCGCTGCTCGACCATCTGGCGCATGCCATTCCCGCACTTTCGCCCTACTACGCGATGATCCGCAGCCGCCTGCCCTGAAGGGGTTTTCGTCCGGCTGGACGGTGAAGGGAATGGCATTTCATG
>Ga0066256_1003583_pt1 | contig 14776 bp, 11 predicted proteins | sample ThiBio_1000_biof_FD_87107 | JGI IMG/M metagenome (GOLD analysis project Ga0066256, IMG submission 87107) | Wastewater bioreactor microbial communities from Cape Town, South Africa - Thiocy_expt_1000_biof (version 2) | ecosystem: Engineered > Bioreactor > Thiocyanate-remediating >...
CATCCCGTATATCGAGCGCCATGTGGCCAAGGGTGGCCGGCCCTACAATGTTCTCCGGCATATTCTCGGGCTGTACCACGGTCAGCCCCGCGCGCGCGCCTTCCGGCGGCTGCTTTCCGAGCAGGGGCCGCGGGCCACGGCGGGCGGGGGTCTCGTGCGGGCGGCGCTGGCGCTTGTCGAAGGGCAGGATTTGCCCGCCGCCGCCGAGTAAACGCAGGCCAGAACCGCAGAACGCTGCGGCAGATCAGCCCTCGCCCTACAGCGTTCAGGCTGCTAGAACGGGTCCAGATTCCGGGGCCCTGCGCCCACAGACGGCCCGAAGACCCAAGGGGACATGATGCTCGCTGACAAGGACCGCATCTTCACGAACCTCTATGGCTTCCATGATTGGCGCCTCGCCGGCGCGCGGTCCCGCGGCGCCTGGGACAATACCAAGGCCCTGATCGACCTCGGGCAGGATGGCATCATCAACGAGGTCAAGGCCTCGGGCCTGCGCGGGCGCGGCGGCGCCGGCTTTCCGACCGGCCTCAAGTGGTCGTTCATGCCGAAGAACGATCCGCGGCCCTCCTATCTCGTCGTGAACGCGGACGAGTCGGAGCCCGGCTCCTGCAAGGACCGCGAGATCATGCGCCACGACCCGCACCTGCTGGTCGAGGGCTGCCTCGTCGCCTCCTTCGCCATGCGCGCGCACGCCTGCTACATCTACGTGCGCGGCGAGTTCATTCGCGAGCGCGAGCATCTGCAGGCGGCGATCGACGAGGCCTATGCGGCCAAGCTCATCGGCAAGGACAACATCCACGGCTGGGACTTCGACTGCTACGTCCATCACGGCGCGGGTGCCTACATCTGCGGCGAGGAGACGGCGCTGCTCGAAAGCCTCGAGGGCAAGAAGGGCCAGCCGCGCCTGAAGCCCCCGTTCCCGGCGAACTCGGGCCTCTACGGCGCCCCGACGACCGTCAACAACGTCGAGTCCATTGCGGTCGTGCCGACCATCCTGCGCCGCGGCGCGACGTGGTTCTCCGCGCTCGGCAAGCCGAACAACACCGGCACCAAGCTCTTCCAGATCTCCGGCCACGTCGAGCGGCCCTGCGTCGTCGAGGAGGAGATGGGCATTCCGCTGCGCGAGCTGCTCGAAAAGCACGCCGGCGGCGTCCGCGGGGGCTGGGACAACCTGCTTGCGGTGATCCCGGGCGGCTCGTCCATGCCCTGCCTGCCGAAGGAGACGTGTGACGACCTGACCATGGATTTCGACAGCTTGTCGAAGCTCAAGAGCGGCCTCGGCACGGCGGCCATCATCGTCATGGACAAGTCGACGGACATCATCGCCGCGATCCGCCGCATTGCCTACTTCTACAAGCACGAGAGCTGCGGCCAGTGCACGCCCTGCCGCGAGGGTACGGGCTGGATGTGGCGCGTGCTCGAGCGCATGGAGCGCGGCGACGCGGAGATCGAGGAGATCGACCTGCTGTTCGACGTCTCGAAGCAGGTCGAGGGCCACACCATCTGCGCGCTGGGTGACGCGGCGGCATGGCCCGTGCAGGGCCTCCTGCGCAACTTCCGTCCCGTGATCGAGCAGCGCATCAAGGACCGGAAGCGCGGCCTCGCGGTGGCGGCGGAGTAATCGCCGCTCCCGGTCGGATCTCCTGAAAAGAAAGCGGGCGCGTGAGCGCCCGCAAATCATTCGACGTGTGATCGAGGAGAGGAAGCTCTAGCGCTTCTTGTCGTCGTCATCATCCTCGTCGTCTTCGTCCTCCTCGTCATCGTCGTCATCTTTGTCGTCGTCATCATCGTCGTCCTCGCCGAGCTCGCGGACGGCTTCGAGGAGCTGCTCCTCGCCCTCTTCCTGCGACTCGACAAGCCACTCCGCGATGATCTCGTCACCGCGCATGAAGACGACTTTGAAGGGCTGTTCCTCGTCGTCGCTCGGCACCACATCGGCAGTAATGAAAGCCATGGCCGCTCTCCCTGCTGGACCCAAGGACGAGCAGGGAGCCTGCGCGCACGGTGCAAGTCAATCCCGCGGGCGCGAGAAACTGTGGGGTTGCCTTATTGGCCACTCTCCGCGACCTTCGCCAGCTCCTGCACGAGTCCGCGAACGCCTTTGAGCCGGGCGGCCGGCACCTCCCAGTCCGCCTTGAAGACGAGCTTCTGATCCGGCATGAGCCTAAGCAGTCCTCTTGACGCCTGGATGAAGGCGACGAGGCCTTGCGCATTGGCGAACTGGCCCTTGCGGAAAAGGATCGAGGCCCCCTTCGGTCCGGCATCGATCTCGGCAATGCCGGCGCGGCGGCAGAGCGCCTTGATCTCCATGACATCCAGGAGATGCTCGACCTCGTCGGGGAGGGGCCCGAAGCGGTCGATCAGCTCATCGGCAAAGGCGTCGATCTCCTCGCGCGTCTTGAGCGTGGCGAGGCGGCGGTAGAGGCCGAGGCGCACCTGCAGGTCGGCGACGTATCCCTCGGGCAGCAGCATGGGGGTGCCGAGCGTGATCTGCGGGCTCCATTGCTCGTCGATATCGCCGAGGTCGCCGCCGCGGATGGCCTCGATCGCCTCCTCGAGCATGGACTGATACAACTCGAAGCCGACCTCGCGAATATGGCCGGACTGCTCGTCGCCGAGTAGGTTGCCGGCGCCGCGAATATCGAGGTCGTGCGAGGCGAGCGAGAATCCGGCGCCCAGCGTATCGAGCGAGTGGAGGACCTTGAGCCGCTTCTCGGCGCCCTCGGTGAGGCGCTTGCCGGGCGGTGTGGTCAGGTAGGCATAGGCACGTGTCTTGGAGCGCCCGACGCGGCCGCGGAGCTGATAGAGCTGGGCGAGGCCGAACATGTCCGCGCGATGCACGATCAGCGTATTGGCATTCGGAATGTCGAGGCCGGATTCCACGATCGCCGTCGAGAGCAGCACATCGTACTGCCCGTCGTAGAACGCACTCATGACATCTTCGAGCTGCGAAGGCGACAGTTGCCCGTGCGCGCGCACGACGCGCAGCTCCGGCACTTCCTCGGTGAGGAATTCGGCCACGTCGTCGAGATCGGCAATACGCGGCACGACATAGAAGGACTGGCCGCCACGATGGCGCTCACGGCGCAGGGCCTCGCGAATGATGATCGGATCGAAGGGCGAGATGTACGTCCGCACAGCGAGGCGATCGATCGGCGGTGTCGTGATGAGCGAGAGCTCGCGCACGCCCGAGAGCGCGAGTTGGAGCGTGCGCGGGATCGGCGTTGCCGTGAGCGTGAGAACGTGGACGTCTTCCTTGAGCTGCTTCAGGCGCTCCTTGTGGCCGACGCCGAAGTGCTGCTCCTCGTCGACGATGAGCAGGCCGAGACGGGCAAACTGGATCTGCTTGCCGAGCAGCGCGTGCGTGCCGACGACGATGTCGATCGTGCCGTCCTTGAGGCCGGCTTTCACTTCCGCAAGCTCCTTCGGGCTGACGAGGCGCGAGGCGCGGCCAATGCGGATGGGCAGGCCTTTGAAGCGCTCGACGAAGGTCTTGTAGTGCTGGCGCGCAAGGAGAGTCGTTGGGACGACGACGGCGACCTGCAAGCCGGCCATGGCGGCAATGAACGCCGCGCGCAGGCCGACTTCCGTCTTGCCGAAACCGACGTCGCCGCACACGAGCCGGTCCATGGGGCGGCCCGAAGTGAGGTCGCCGAGCACGGCATCGATGCTCTGGGCCTGATCCTCGGTCTCCTGGTGCGGAAAGCGCGTCACGAACTCGGCATAGGCGCCTTCGGGCGCCTCGAGCACGGGCGCCGTCTTGAGCTGGCGGAGGGCCGCGACCTTGATCAGCTCGCCAGCGATCTCGCGGAGGCGCTGACGGAGCTTGGCCTTGCGCGTCTGCCAGCCGACGCCGCCGAGGCGAGCGAGTTGCGCGTTCGGCCCGTCCGACGCCTCGATGGTCTTGAGGCCCATGAAGCGGCCGATGCCGTGATCGGAATGCACGACGAGATCGCCGGCCGTGAGGCTCGTTGCCTCGGTGATCACATCGGCGGCGCGGCGCGTGCGCTTTTTCGGGCGGATCAGGCGGTCGCCGAGAATGTCCTGCTCGGCAATGACGGCGAGGTCGGGCGTCTCGAAACCGCGCTCCAGTCCGAGAGTTGCGAGCAGCGGCGTCGCCTGCGGCAGGACGAGGCCTTCGGCGAGATTGGCGATGCGCGTGGGCTTCGCGAGACCGCGCTCGGTAAGAAGGTTCGCGAGGCGTTCGCCGGCACCCATCGTCCAGGCAGCGAGGACGATGCGCTTACCGCTCGCTTGCATCGCTTTCACATGCGCGATCACGGCATCGAAGACATTCACGCCTTCGCTGTTGCGCTCGGTCGCGAACGTGCGCCCCGGCCGGCCGCCGAAATCACGCTGGCGCGCGTCCTCGGCAGGAGTTGCGCCGAACGCCGAGAAGCGCAGCAGGAAGCGCTTCTTGAGCACGCTGCGCCATTCGCTGTCGCTCAAGTATGTGCGATCCGGCGGGAGCGGCTTGTAGGGCGCGGCGCCGAAGGCCGGCGTCTCGAGGCCGTTCACGCGCGCCTCGTAGTGATCGCGGATCTGCTCGAGGCGATCGGCGACCGTCTCGTCCATCATGGGATCGAAGCTGAGCAGCGCATCCGGCGCGTAGTCGAACAGCGTCTCCATGTGCTCATGGAAGAGCGCGAGCCAGTGCTCCATGCCGGGATAGCGCTGGCCCGAGCTGATCGCCTCATAGAGTGGGTCGTCGCCTTTCACGGCGCCGAAGGCTGCGACATAGCCCTGACGGAAGCGGCTCTCGGCATCGGGGCCGTAGGCGATCTCGCTCACCGGCATGAGCACGAGCTTCTGGACGATCTTTCCCGTGCGCTGGGTCTCGGGATCGAAGGCCTTGATGCTCTCGATGGTGTCGCCGAAGAAATCGAGACGCACAGGCGTTGCGCGGCCCGGCGGGAAAAGATCGACGAGGCTGCCGCGCACGGCGAACTCGCCCGGCTCCATGACGGTTCCGACGCGCACGTAGCCGGCGCGCGTCAGGCGCTCGATGAGGCGCGTGCGGTCGACGCGCTGGCCGGGCGCCATGGGGCGGAGCGCGCGGCGCAGGAAATCGCGGGGCGGCACACGCTGGAGAATGGCGTTCGCCGTCGTGAGGACGATGGTCGGTGTTTTGGAGGTGCCGGCGACGAGACGCGCGAGCCCGGCAATGCGGCGTGCGACGATTTCAGGCTCGGGACCGACGCGGTCATAGGGGACGGTGTCCCAGGCGGGAATGGTGATGATGCGCGTCTTGGGGGCAAAGAACGCGAGGCCTGTTTCGAGCTGCTCGAGGCGGCGGTCGTCAGCAGCGACATGCAGCAACGTCTGCGGCGCGCCATGGACGGCGCTCGCCTCGTCGGCGAGGCGTGCGAGAACGGCGGCGTCATAGCCGTCGGGCGCACCGAGGATGATCTCCTCGCCGGGCAGAATGGCGGGAGCTGGTGCGGGCTGCTTGGCGGTCTGAGTCTGGGCCATGGATACTGATTATTGCGCGCGCGCGCCGATGCCGTGAAAGTGCTGGATGTCGCGGAGCAGGTCTGCGAGCGCACTGCCCTCGAAGGTCTGGCCGAGCATGAGCCAGCTCTGGAGCTGGGGATCGGGGAGCGCGAGCAGCTCCTCGAAGGCCGTGAGGTCTCCCCCAGCCATGCCCGCGAGCTTTGCCTCCGCGTAGCGGCCGAGGAGGAAGTCCATCTCCTTGGTGCCGCGATGCTGGGCGCGGTAGAGCGCGCGGCGGCGGCGCGTTTCGTCTGGTGTCATTGGAAGTGCGCTCCTCGTCCGGCGCGGCCGGCGTCGATCCCCCGGTCTTGCGGCAGATCATCGACCTTGCGGAATCCAATCCCGCCCGCACGCCCGAAGGCGGCAGGTTCAGTGGATCGTTTGGACCGTCCGGAGCCCAGGGCCACCGGACGATCACGGGCTGTGATATAGCCCTTTAGGGGGCCTAGTCCAAGGGGCACCTGTCATGACCAGATTGAGCAGCCGGCAGCCGACGAGAGCGCATGCGACCAGATCAGCTCGCACCCCTGTTTGGCTCGGCCCGTGGCCTGACCGGCGTCGGGCCGCGGCTGGAAGCGCTGCTCAAGAAGGCTGTCCGCTTGCCGCCGGGGATCGCCGCGCCGCGGGTCGTCGATTTGCTCTGGCACCTGCCGACGGGCGTGATCGACCGCCGGGCGGCGCCGACCATCGCGATGGCCGTTCCAGGGACCATCGCGACGCTCGAAGTGCGCGTGCTGAAGCACCGGCCGAGCCCGCGCGGCAATAACAAGGCGCCCTACAAGGTTTCCTGCGAGGACGACACGGGGCAGATCGACCTCGTCTTCTTCCACGCCGATCGCAGCTTCATCGAGCGGCAGCTCCCGGTGGGCTCGGTACGGTTCATCTCGGGACGCATCGAGCACTACAACGACCGGGTGCAGATGACGCATCCCGATTACATCGTCGCTCCCGAGGCACGCGATGACCTGCCCTTGCTGGAGCCGGTCTATCCATTGACGGCCGGGCTTTCCGGCAAGGTGCTCGGCAAGGCACTACGCCAAGCCATGGACCGTCTGCCTGCCTTCCCCGAGTGGCAGGAGAGCGAATGGCTCGCCAAGAAACAGTGGCCGACTGTGAGCGAGGCTCTGGCGCGGCTGCACCGTCCCGCGGACGCCGGCGATGTCTCGCCGGGCGGCGCGCCGTGGCAGCGGCTTGCCTATGACGAACTGCTCGCCGGCCAGATCGCACTCGGCCTCGTGCGCCAGAGCCTCAAGGCGCGGCCCGGACGCCAGACCATCGGCGATGGCGCTATTCGCACGCGCATTGCCGCGGCGCTGCCCTTTGCGCTCACGGCCTCGCAGCAGAAGGCCATTGTCGATATTGCCAAGGACATGTCGGCGCCACACCGGATGCTGCGCCTGCTGCAGGGCGATGTCGGATCGGGCAAGACGGTGGTCGCGCTCATGGCCATGGCCATCGCGGTCGAGGCTGGATCTCAGGCCGCGCTCATGGCGCCGACGGAAGTGCTCGCGCGCCAGCACCTGGAAACCATCGAGCCGCTCGCCACGGCCTCGGGCCTGCGCGTGGGTTTGCTCACAGGTCGCGAGAAGGGCAAGCCGCGGCGTGAGCTGCTCGAACGCCTCGCAGCCGGCGAGATCGATATCCTGATCGGCACGCACGCGCTCTTTCAGGACGATGTCGTGTTCCACGATCTCGCCTTCGCGGTGATCGACGAGCAGCATCGCTTCGGCGTCCATCAGCGCCTCGCCCTGCAGGCCAAGGGGCGCGATGGCGGCACGGATGTGCTCGTGATGACGGCGACACCGATCCCGCGCACGCTGCTCATGACGCACTACGGCGATCTCGATGTCTCGCGCCTCACGGAGAAGCCGGCAGGCCGCAAGCCCGTGGATACGCGGCTCGCCAATGTCGAGCGCATCGAGGAGATCGTCGACGGGCTGAAGCGCGCCGTGAACGAGGGCGCGCAGATCTATTGGGTGTGTCCGCTGATCGAGAGCACGGAGACCTCCGAGCTGGCGGCTGCGGAGGCCCGAGCCGCGCACCTCACGCAAGTCCTGGGGCCGGGGAAAGTCGGCCTCCTGCACGGTGCCATGTCCGGCACATCCAAAGACGAGACGATGGCGGCGTTCTCGTCCGGGCAGCTTTCGGTGCTTGTGGCGACGACCGTGATCGAGGTCGGCGTGAACGTGCCCAATGCTTCGATCATGGTCATCGAGCACGCCGAGCGCTTCGGTCTCGCGCAGCTCCATCAGTTGCGCGGGCGCGTCGGGCGCGGTGCGCGGCAGTCGTACTGCATCCTGCTCTACAAGGGGCCGCTCGGCGAGACGGCGCAGGCGCGGCTCGAGATGATGCGATCGACCGAGGACGGCTTTCTCATTGCTGAGAAGGATCTGGAGCTCCGCGGCGGCGGCGAGGTGCTTGGCGCGCGTCAGAGCGGTGCACCGGAATTTCGCGTGGCCGAAGTGCCGGGCTTCCCGGAGCTGCTCGCGGCGGCACGTGATGATGCGACGTTGCTCCTGCAGCGCGATCCCAGGCTTACGAGCCCACGTGGTGCCGCGATCCGAACGCTGCTCTATCTCTTCGAGTGCGACGAGGCCGTGCGCCTCTTTCATGCGGCCTGAAGCTCAAGCCTTGCGCACGAGGCGCGCCGCATAGAAGCCGTCCATGCCCGACTTGTAGGGCGCTTCGAGCTGCAGATGAGAGGGCAGCGTACGCAGGTCGCCAAGCGGCGTGACCCATTCGGGGACGCCGCCAACATCGGCCGCCGCTATCGGTGCACGCGCGAAGTCCGCGTTCTCGGCAAGGAACTGCGCGATCTGCTGCTCGCCTTCCTCGGGCTCCAGCGAGCACGTGCAGTAGACGAGCTTACCGCCCGGCGCGACCATCGCGGCAGCGGCCGTAAGAAAGCGCGCCTGCAACTTGCCGAGCCGTTCGACGTCAGCCGAAGTCTTGAGGTGCAGCAGGTCGGGATGGCGGCGGATGGTGCCAGTCGCCGAGCAGGGGGCATCGAGCAGCACGGCATCGAAGCGCTCGGGCACGCGCCAGTCCAGAATGTCGGCCTGAACAGTCCTGACGCGATCCGTCAGGGCGAGGCGCTGCATGTTTGCATCAAGCCGCTTGAGGCGCGGAACCGAATGATCGACGGCCGTTACGCGTGCGCCGAGGCTCGCGAGCTGCGCCGTCTTGCCGCCAGGCGCCGCGCAGAGATCGGCGACGCGCTTGCCGGCAACGTCACCAAGGAGGCGCGCGGGGAGACTTGCGGCCGCGTCCTGCACCCACCAGGCGCCTTCGGCAAAGCCGGATAGCTCCTCGACCGGGCCGTGCTCCTCGAGGCGGATTGTGCCGGTTGGCAGCACGGTACCTTTAAGACGCTCGGCCCAGATGGCGGCTTCTGATGGAGATTTGAGCGTCACATCGAGAGCAGCCTCGTGCAGGCTCGCTTCGGCAATGCGCCGCGCGGTTTCCTCTCCATACGTCCGCGACCACCGCGCGAGCAGCCATTCAGGCACGTCGGCCGTGACCGGATCGAGGGTCGTCAGGATCTTCGGGCCCTGGTCTGCGACCTTGCGCAGGACGGCGTTCGTGAGCTTGTGAAAGCGCTCGGCCTTCGGATCGCGCTGCGCCTGTTCCACGGCGAGGTAGATGGCGGCGTGTCCCGGTGTGCCGAGCAGCAGGAGTTGGGCCGCGCCGCTCAGCAGGATCAACTCGGCGCGGCGTGCCTCACGCGGCAGCGGCCGCTCCAGAAAACGTCCGAGCACCGTCGAGAGGCGCCCGCGATCGCGCAGCACTGTGGTGGCGGGGAGGCGCGCGAAGGCCCGATCGCGGGCCGGCAGCTCGCGCTGGGGCGCGCCAGGTGGCGCGGCGCCGGGCGCCTGGCGCAGGGTTTTGCCGCGCCGGACCATGTTGCCGAGAAATTCGTCGGCCGCCGGGCGGCGTTCAAGCGCCGCCGCAGGTGGCGGAGGCGGCGGCTTGCGCTCCTTCTTGTCATGCGGGCTGCGCGAGCGGGGTTGATCGGGCCGGATGGCTGTCTGCGTGTCCGGTTTGCGGTAGCGGCGCTTGGGCGGCGCCTTCGTGCGGTCGCGGTTCAAGTGTCAGCCCTCAACCCCAGGGGCCACGGCCGCCCGAGGGCGCGCCACCACTCCACGGGCCAGCCGAGGGCGACGCCGTTGGCGTCGGCGCGCTGCGATAGCTCGTGACGCCCATCTCGCGGGCAAGCGCCTCGAGCTCGGCGACGCGGTTCTCGGTGTTCGGGTGCGTCGAGAAGAAATTGTCGATGCCGCGCCCGGAGAGCGGGTTGATGATGAAGATGTGCGCGGTTGCAGGCGCAGCCTCGGCCGAGGGGTTCTCGATGCGCTGGGCCATGCCGGCGATTTTATAGAGCGCCGAGGAGAGCCACAGCGGGTTGCCGCAGATGAGCGCGCCGAGGCGGTCGGCCTGGTACTCGCGCGAGCGGCTGATGGCCATCTGCACGAGCATGGCGGCCATAGGCGCGAGGATGATCGCGGCGAGCGTCGCGAGAATGCCGGCGCCGCCGCTGTTGTTGCGGTTGCCGCCGAAGAGGGCATGAAACTGCAGCCACTGCGCGAGCATGGAGATGGCGCCGCCGATGGTCGCGGCAATGGTCATGATCAGCGTGTCGCGGTTCTTGATGTGGGCCAGCTCGTGCGCCATCACGCCGGCAACTTCCTCGTGGCTCAGCGTCTCGAGGAGGCCGGTGGTGGCCGCAACGGCGGCGTTCTGCGGATTGCGCCCGGTCGCGAAGGCATTGGGCTGCGGGTTATGCAACACATAGACCTTCGGCATGGGCAACTCGGCGCGCGCGGCGAGCTCACGCACGAGATTGTAGTATTCAGGCGCCGAGCGCTCGTCGACCTCCTCGGCCTCGTGCATCCGGAGCACCATCTTGTCCGACCGCCAGAGGCTGAAGGCGTTCATGCCGAGGGCGATCACGAACGCGATCACCATGCCTGTCTGACCGCCGGCCAGCCCGCCAATGGCCACGAAAATCGCGGTCAGCAGAGCAAGCAGCATTGCGGTCTTGGCGTATGACATCGAGCACTCCTTGATTTCCGTCGACCCAGGCTCAAATCGGGGTGGCGGAACATGCACATGCTATATGGTAAGTGTTGCCCGAAATGCCAGATGGAACAGGCAGTCAGGAAGCCGAAGTGACCACCAAAGAAACCCCGAACGCACCGGAGGCGGCTCCCGAGGCGCCGAAGCGGCCTCTGAGCCCCGAAGCTCAGCGCGCATTGGCCGAAGCCGAAGAGCGCCGCCGGCAGCGCGATGCCGAGGCCCGAGAGGCGCCGGCCGAAAAGGGGGGCCAGCCCGGCCCCGATCCCGCGCGCTACGGTGACTGGGAAAAGGGCGGCATCATCTCGGACTTCTGAGGCGCGCCGTCCCGAGGTGGCGATGCCGAGGTTCCTCAGCTCGCATCGTCCCGCAGCCGGCTCAAGCGGACGGCGGCAAGGAATTCCGACTTCCGGTTCTCGTGGCGCCGCGCCGCTTCGGCATCCGTGCCCCACTGCGCGATCTGCCAGGATTCATCTACGTGCGCGGCATTCCAGGCGTCATCCGGCGTGAGGCGCCCCGAGAGCGTGGCGAGCATCAATGCGACCGAGCCGAGCAGCGTCGTCATCACATGTGCCGAAGCAAGACGGAAGGGCTCGAACGGCGCCACAGCGCGCTCGATGGCAGCGCGCGAGGCCGCTGACTGATCCACCGGCATGAGCCCGGCGCAAACAGCAAGGTCGGCGCCGTGCGCCTCGCGCAGCCAGGAGAGCACGGGATCCCAGGCGGCGGCCTGGGCGTCCACCAGCCCCGCCGGGCCATCGGCGCGATAGCAGAGAAGGTCGCTGCCGGCGTACTTCACGATGTCCGCGCGCACGGCTTCCTCGCGCCCCTCGACCTGATCGCGGACGCTGTTGGCGAGGCGGGTGAGCGGCATGGTCAGTGGATCGATGTGCTCGCCCTGCGTGGCCCACTCCTCGGCAATGGCTTCGGCCATCGCGGACGTCGGCAGGACGAGGACGAGCTTGCCCGGTGTGCGAAGCGGCCGGCCATCGAGATGCACGGCGTAGCCCCCGCCGCGTGGTGCGACCGTCGCCTCGCGATAGAAGCGCTTCGGCAACTGACGCACCTGTCCGGTGCGCGCGAGCTCGACGGGATCGGGTTTGCCGCTCGTATTATCGCTCATGATGCGGCCTCCTGCTGGGCCGCGAGCTGCAGTTCGATGGCGTCCAAAAGATGCAAGCCTTTCTCGACGATCGCATGGGCGCCCGCGCCTCTCAGGCGCTCGCTCGCGTGATAGCCCCAAGAAACGCCGATTGCGCCCACGCCGGCATTCAGCGCCATCTCCATGTCGTACGTCGTGTCGCCGATCATGATGGCTTCATGGGGCGCTGCGCCGGTCTCGGCCATGGCCTGCAGGAGCATCGACGGATGCGGCTTGGAGGGGTGGTCGTCGGCGGTCTGGATGGTCAGGAAATGGTCCTCCCAGCCCTCTTGCGCAAGCAGGCGTGCAACGCCGCGCTTGGATTTTCCGGTCGCGATGCCAAGAACGATGTCCGGGCGGGAGGCGAGCGCCGCCACCGTCGCCGAGATGCCGTCGTACAGCGCTTCCTGATGATCGGGCCGGGCACGGACACCCACAAAGCCATTTCTGTAGGCATCAATGAGCTCGCGGCGCACGGCCTCGCTCTCCCTGGGGGCCAGGACCGCGAGGGCCTCGGGCAGCGAAAGGCCCACGATACCGAGCACGTCGGTGCGCGAAGGCGCCGGCAGCCCGAGGGCGCCGAATGCCTGGGACATGCTCCCGTAGATGGCGTGCTGACTGTCGATCAGGGTTCCGTCGCAGTCGAAAATGACAAGTCGCATCGAACTTTCAATTTGTTTGCATTTGCGTGCGGCCTTGGCCCGGCCCGTGTGCCGCCATCCCGCCGTTCCAGTTCACCGACGGCGCTCGCGCGATCTCGGGCGGCCATAGCACACTAGCCTAATAGTTCATGTCGGCCACGCTTGCAGCATGGCGCTTCGAGAAGTAGCTCTTGTTAAGTTTCTTCTGGTAGCAAGATGAATTATGAACAACCACCAGTTGCAGGATATCATGTCCAAAGAGCAACTCAGGCAGGCGCAGGACAGCAAAAGGCGCCTCAGCCGACGTCGGGTTCTCATGACGGGGATCATCGCTTTCAGAAATCATCAATCGACGGTTCCATGTCAGGTGCGGGACCTGACCGATGCGGGAGCCCATCTGCGCTGCGATACCGTCGTGCACGTCCCCCATCACTTCGATCTCATCATCGAAATGGACGGCTTGGAGGCGGCCTGTGAGGTCGCATGGCGCAAGGACAAGGACATCGGAGTCCAATTCCTTCAGCCGCCGGCAAGAACGGCGACGAGGCGCAAGCAAATCGTCAACCCTCTCGGGCCCCAGACGGCGCCGACGCTGAGGCGAAAGCGGCCGGCATGATCCAGGACACGCGAGCGCGGCACCTCGCGCCACGCCCATTTTTTCGCTGGCCACGGCGCTGTGGCGAGATCCGGCACGGCGGCACGAACTGGTGTCAATTTCCCGAAAAGGCGCGGCGCCGAGTTGGGAATGTGTTGTCGGTCGAGCGTGCTCGCGCTTGAGCCCGCCCGAGCCGTCCTGACAATTTGCGAATAGGCGACGTGAGCAGTTTCTTCAAAGCTCAGACAAGGTCACTAGCTCATGCTCAAGGGTCTCGGATGGCTTCGCGGGGATGACCTCATTCTGGTGGCCCGCATTGCTGCTGTCGTACTGGCGATCGAAATACCGGTAGCGGTGGTGGCGACCACATTGCCCGTTTCGCAGTGGGCGATGTCGCTCATCGATGCCGCGCTGCTCGTGCTCATTTGCGCGCCCGTGATCTTCTTCTGGGTGGTGCGGCCCTACGTCCTGGCCCGCGATCTCGCGGAAAAGGCGATGAAGAAATCGGCCGATCAGCTACGCGTCCGCAATGAGCAGTTCAACGCGGCCTTGCAGAACATGCAGCATGGCTTGGCGATGTTCGATGCGCAGCAGCGGCTCATCGTGTGCAATGCGCGCTACGCGCACATGTACGGCCTGTCGCTCGACGATGTGCTGCCGGGAACCCCGCTTGGCCAGATCGTGGAGGCGCGCATCCTGCGTGGGATCTACGCGTTCGGCTCTCCCGAGGCGTACCGCCGGGAGCTTCTGGGCCTCGCCAAGGAAAGAGCGTCCTCCATCGAGCAGCTCAGCGACGGGCGCTGGTTCGCGATGTCGCGGGAGCCGCTGGCGAGCGGCGGGTGGGTTTCAACTCATAAGGACGTGACCGAGCGATACCGCGTCCACGAGAGGATCGCTTTCATGGCGCGCCATGACGCGCTGACCGGCCTGCCCAATCGGGTGCTTTTCAACGACACTCTGGATCAGGCCTTGTCGCGTGCGCGGCAGAATGAGCTCGTTGCAGTCCATCTCCTCGATCTCGACCGCTTCAAGTACGTGAACGATACGCTCGGCCACGAAGCCGGCGACAAGCTCCTCCAAGGCGTGACCAGCCGCCTCAGGGGCGCGGCAAGAGAAAGCGACGTGATCGCGCGGATGGGGGGCGACGAGTTCGCGATCGTCCAGAGCGCGCTTTCTCATCCGGCAGATGCCTCCGCGATGGCCCAGCGCATTGTCGAGGCCATCAGTCAGCCTTACGAGATCGATGGGCAGCCGATCACGATCGGGGTCAGCATCGGCATTGCGCTCTTTCCGCGGGACGGGCATCTCGTGGACCAGATCATGCGCAATTCCGATCTCGCCTTGTACCGAGCCAAGGGGAAAGGGCGCGGGCTCTGTGAGTTCTTCGAGCCGGAGATGGAAGAACGGCTCCTCGAAGAGCACACCATGGAGCGGGATCTGCAGCGCGCCGTCGCAAACGGCGAGCTCGAGCTGTTCTTTCAGCCGTTCGTCGATCTCGAGCGCTGCAAGGTCACGGGCTGCGAAGCTCTTCTCCGCTGGCACCATCCTATCAAGGGCCTCATCTCGCCCGCGGACTTCATCCCGCTCGCCGAACGGACCGGGCTCATAAATGCCATCGGCGAATGGACGCTCAGGCAAGCGTGCGCGATTGCGGCGGGCTGGCCGGAGGAGGTGCGGGTTTCCGTGAACATGTCGGCGGGGGCGGTGCGGCCCCCCCCGGCGCTGGAGATGGTCGTCAGCGCGCCTGTCGCCTCCGGCCCGCCGCCGCCGCGCCCCGAGGTCGCGGGTTCCGCGACTGCCGGTCTCGGAAGCACCGCCGGGACGCTCCACGCG
>Ga0066256_1003585_pt1 | contig 14774 bp, 11 predicted proteins | sample ThiBio_1000_biof_FD_87107 | JGI IMG/M metagenome (GOLD analysis project Ga0066256, IMG submission 87107) | Wastewater bioreactor microbial communities from Cape Town, South Africa - Thiocy_expt_1000_biof (version 2) | ecosystem: Engineered > Bioreactor > Thiocyanate-remediating >...
GGCCGGCTCGCGCCCATTCGAGCGAAGTCTCCCATTCTTCGACCCCGTAGGCATGGCCACATTCACAGTCATCGGCGCGCAGGTTGCGCTGATTGCCGGGCTTCATTGGTTCTGGGTGCCGTTCTGTGCGGCCCTGACATGTGCCGGCGGCAGCATGCTCCTCGATGTCGTGACAGGGCGCGAGCCACGAACTTTTCAGGGCGAGCCGTACGAGGAAATTGCCGTACTCGGCGGTCTCATGCTGCTCCTCGGCCTTTGGCTCGCCAACAAGTTCGAGCACTCGCAGGCTCTGGTCGCCGCAGTTATTCTTGCGACGATGGCGAGCGTCTTCGTGCTGCGGCTGTGCGTCGTGAAGTATCGGCTGCGGTCCTACAGGCTGCGCGCATAGGCACCGCCGCACCACGAGCGCCGGGCGCCTATTGGAGCACGGCTTAAATCGCAGCCCCGCACTCCCTGAACCGCCCGGAAGCGCATCAGCGCGCCTTGAGATCGGCGACCAGCGGCGCGGCGATTGCCTCCAAGGCTTCCTGCGCGTCGAGCGGAGAGAGGCGGACCTGTAATCCCCGCTGGCCGCCATTCATGTAGACTAGCTCATGCTCCAGCGCCTCGATCTCGATCGCCGCCGGCGTCTTTCGCTTCTGACCAAATGGGCTGATGCCGCCAACCTTGTACCCCGTCATCCGTTCAGCATCCGCGGGCTTCATCATCTGCGCCGACTTTCCGTCGAGAGCCGCGGCGAGCTTCTTCATCGAGACCTCGCGATCCGAGGGCACGATGACGCAAACGGGCTTGCCATCGACGAGCGCCATCAGCGTCTTCAGCACGCGCTCGGGCGGCTCACCCAGCGCTTCGGCAGCCTGGAGCCCGATGTGCTCTGCTTCAGGATCGTACTCGTAGCTGTGAACGGTGAATTTCAACCCGGCTTTCTCGAGCATCTCCGTTGCACGTGTCTTCTTGGACATGACCAACTCCGAAAGCCGATGTCGCACCGCGGGCCACTGTTCAATTGGGCGACGATCAGGGGCTTCATGCACGCTCAGTCTGGACAGATCCACTTCAAATATCGAACATGGCACGTCCGAAATCGAAGGAAGTCCTCCATGCTCATGAGGACAGGACGCTCGCAACGTCAGCCGCTCCATCGTCCGGGCCCGACAACGCCGTCGCGTCCGCCAACCAGGCACCTTGCATGGATGGCCCTTCGGCTGCTGACGCTACTTCTGATCGCAAGCTCGCCTGCTGCGGCACAAGATCTGACGCGCGCTCAGCGTCTCGAAGCGCTGACGGACCAGTTCGGAATGCCATTTTCCGCCGCGAGCCTCGCGGGCCGACCTTACGCGCTCTTCTTTGGCTTCACGCACTGCCCCGACATTTGCCCGACCACGCTGCTGCAGATGTCGAACCTCCTGCTGCACCTTGGGGCTGATGCGGATCGCGTCGCCGTCCTTTTCGTGACAGTCGATCCCGAGCGAGACACGCCGGACCAGCTCAGGAGCTATCTCACCTCATTCGATCCGAGGATCCGAGGTCTCACGGGCACGCCCGCCCAGATCAGAGCCGTCGCGGCCGCTTGGAAGGCCGCCTACGATCGGATCGATGAAGGAAACGGCACCTATACGATTGCTCATTCGGCGCACGTCTATCTCATGGACCGCTCAGGTGAGCAGCAGGACACAATCAATTTTCAGGAGGACGAAGTCGCACAGCTCACGAAACTCAGACGGTTGCTCACGTCCCCGTAAGCGCTCCCACCGCATTGCTCCGGCAAGAAACTTGGCCCGAAATGACCATGCGACTTCAGACCGCACGAGCACAAATGCAGCCCAAGGCTTGCTGGAGTAGTCGACCGTTCAGGCACCACTCCACCGCTACGAGAGCCGTTGATCCACGCACGGCCAGGCTCAATTCCGCCCAACAGCCCCCATACTCACGCTAACGCGTATTGACTAGTTTCAGCCTTGCACGATACCAAGCGCGGCCACGCTGCGTTCGGAACTACAAGCACCGCTGCTCCCCCTGCCCACCCGATCAATCGAAATTGCCCATCGCCACATGGTGCCCAAGTCGTGCCAGGTTCGTCGGCATTCTCGGGCGAAGGGAAGGTAGAGTTCGCTGACCATGGCTCGTCGCACGTACATAGCTTTCGTAGTCGCACTTCTCGCCGCGCTTTCTTTCGGGGCTTCAGCGCAGCAGTCACCGCCGGCGACACCTCCCGTCGCCGCAGCTCCGCCGGCTGCCTCACCGCCAGCCGCGCCCTCCCCTGCAACCCCGTTGCTGCCATCCGAGGTGACAACGCCCGTCGAGCGCCTGGTCAAAGGCATCGAGTCTGCTGAGAAGTCGATACAGCAGCTCAAGGAGCTGGAAAGCGAGCTCCAGCGCCTGCGCACCGATGTCGAGGAGATCATCTACGACTCGACGGCCACAGCCGAGACGCTCAGACCAAAGCTCACCGAAGTCAAAAGCCAGATCGAGCGGCTAGGTCCGGCGCCGAAGGATCAGCCGGAGGCCCCCGCGATTGCAGCGGAACGCGCGCGCCTCAATACGATTGCCGCGGCCCTCGATGGCGCCGTCAAGAGCGTCGAGCTCACATGGGTGCGTGGCAAGCAGATGATCGACCGCATTACGGTCATGCGGTACCAGATCTTCTCCCGCAACCTGTTCGAGCGGCGCGCGAGCCCGCTCCTGCCGTCCCTCTGGCACGACGTTTACGAGCGCCTGCCGAGCATCACCGGTCGCGCCCAGTACTACGGCGCACACTGGTTCGAGCGTAGCAGCCGGCAATGGCTCGCGCTGATCGGCGTCATCACAGGCGCGCTTGCCGCGGCATTCCTGATCAGTAGATTTGTCGATCATTGGATCGAGAAGAAGCGCGCAGGCTTCGAGGGCATTCCGAGCTTTTTCGATCGGATCAACCAAGCAGCAATAGTGGCGCCGGCGCGCATGCTGGGGCCGATGATCGCCGCAGCGATCCTCTACGCCGGCTTCGACAGCCTCGACATGTTCTTTTCGCCGTGGGAGCGCCTGTCCGAAACGGTGCTCTGGGGCGTCTTGATCTACATTGCCGGGTCCGGCATGGCGCGCGTCACCCTCGCGCCGCGCCATCCGGAATGGAGGCTTATCCCCGTCGACGACGATACGGCTTCGTTCATTCTCACCATCGTGAAGGCGATACTCGGCGTCTATATCCCCGACACGGTGCTCGTCGAGTTCGGCCGCGCGATCTATGTTCCTCTTGCCGTTACGGTGGCCCAGGGCTTCATGACGAACCTGCTGACCGCCGGACTATTGGCGCTGCTGGCTCTCAAGCCTTTCGTGGCCCAGACCGGCCCCTTGCGCGTCGTCAATCATCTGGACAGGGTCGACGCCAATGCCGGCAAGCGCCTTGCACCTCTCTCGATCAAGCTCCCCATCCTGGCCCTCGCGATCTTCATCGCTGGAAGCTCCACGGTCGGCTATGTCGCGCTCGGGCGCTACGTCGCTCAGCAGATCGTTCTGACCGGGACGGTTCTCGCCATCGCAGGCCTGATCTACCTCGGTGTCCGCGCCCTCACGCGACGCAGAGAGGGCGCGAACAGCGCCGTGGGCCCGTTCCTCGAGAGCCGCTTCGGCATCGAGCGCACACGTCAGTCTCAGATCGTCAAGCTGTGCGAGGCTGCGGTACTGCTGGCCCTCCTCTTTGCCGCGCTGCCGCTTCTCATGATGCAGTGGGGCTTTTCCGGCGCGGATATACGCGACTGGGCAAAAGCGCTGTTCTTCGGCTTCGAGATCGGGCAATTCCGCATTTCATTGATACGGATCCTGATCGGCATCATCCTTTTCATTGCCCTGCTGTTTCTGACCCGCATCACTCAACGCTGGCTGCGTGAGCATGTTCTCGCGCAGGATCGGATGGACGCCGGCGTCGCGAACTCGGTTGATCTGGCTGTCGGCTATGTGGGCGTCAGCGTCGCCGTGCTCATGGCCGTCTCCTACGCCGGCCTCGACGTGACAAATCTTGCGATTGTCGCCGGTGCCCTCTCGGTTGGTATTGGTTTCGGCCTGCAGTCGGTCGTGAACAATTTCGTTTCGGGCCTCATTCTCCTCGCCGAGCGTCCGATCAAGGTCGGCGATTGGATCGTGGTGGGAGATCAGCAGGGGAACGTACGCCGGATATCCGTCCGCTCGACAGAAATCGAGACGTTCGATCGGGCCAGTCTCATCGTTCCGAACTCCGAGCTCATCTCCGGGCGCGTGCTCAACTGGACGCACCGCAACATGCTCGGTCGTGTCGTGATCAAGGTCAGCACCGACATGAAGGCCAGTCCCAAAGCCGTGATCGAGATCCTGGAGCAGGTTGCGCGGGGCCAACCCAACGTTCAGGAAAAGCCACCGCCGCTGGCGGTCTTGGAGACGTTCACGCCCGACAGTCTGATGTTCTCGCTGAGCTTCACGCTCTCCAACGTCAATGCCGGCGGGCGTGTGAAGTCGGAGCTTCACATCGCCATCCTCGATGCATTCCGAGAGGCAGGCATCTACGCAACTCTGCACTAGATGCCCTCGGCGTACAGCGCTCGATCGACATTGCCGGGATAGTCGATATCGACCCCGTCAACTGGCAGCCTGTTGGCTTCCGCCGACGGCTGCGGGCGCGCGATCGTTTGCAACGATCTCGCCGATCGGTCCGGCGCGCCCCAGGCGATCGACCGACAGCTCGACGCCTTCGCGCGGCACGAGCGGGAAGACCAGCTCGGCGAAGCGATAGGCCTCCTCGAGATGCGGGTAGCCTGACAGTATGAAGGTATCGATGCCGAGAGCCATGTACTCCTTAATGCGATCGGCGACCTCCTGTGGATTGCCGACAAGCGCGGTGCCGGCACCTCCCCGCACGAGCCCCACACCCGCCCACAGATTGGGGCTCACGACGAGCTGGTCACGCTTTCCACCATGCAGTGCGCGCATCCGCTGCTGGCCAACGGAGTCCATGCGCTGGAAGGTCTCCTGTGCCGCCGCGATCGTCTTGTCGTCCAGGTGCTGAATAAGCTCATCGGCCGCGCGCCACGCTGCCTCGCTCGTCTCGCGCACGATGACGTGCAGCCGAATGCCGAACGTGAAGCGCCGCCCACGAGCCGCAGCCACGATCGCAGCGCGCTCGATCTTCTCCGCGACCTGTGCGGGAGGCTCGCCCCAGGTCAGATACTTGTCGACAGTTTCGGCAGCGACGGCGATGCCGGCGTCGGAGGAGCCGCCGAAGTAGAGAGGCGGATGAGGGCTCTGCACTGGCGGAAAGAGAAGGCGCCCATCCTCTACGCGAATATGCCGGCCGGTGAAATTGACGGTCTCGCCGCTGAGGAGCTGCTTGTAGACAGTCAGGAACTCATGCGTGACGGCATAGCGCTCGTCGTGGGCGAGAAAGACGCCATCGCCCTTGTTCTCCACCGGATCGCCACCCGTGACGACATTGATGAGCAGGCGCCCCTGCAGTGTGCGGTCGAGCGTCGCCGTCATGCGTGCGGCAACGGTTGGTGACTGGAGCCCAGGTCGAACGGCGACAAGAAATCGCAATTGCTCAGTCAGGTGCGCGAGCGAGGACGCCACGATCCACGAGTCCTCGCAACTCCGCCCGGTCGGAAGCAGCACCCCGAAGTAGCCGAGCTCATCAGCCGCTTGTGCGATCTGGCGCAGGTAAGCCGGACTCGAAGCGCGACCGCCAATAGGTGTGCCGAGGTAGCGGCCATCACCGTGTGTTGGCAGAAACCAGAGAATGTTTGCGCGCTGTGCCGGCGTAGGCGAAGTCATGTCTCTCTCTCCGTCACGTGCCATCTGTGCAGCACTCTGCGATCCATCTGTCTGCACGTGAAGGAGCTTGCGCCTCTCGTCCGCATTGCGGAACGTCGAATATCTTCGTTGCTTATGCCGAAGAGCGAAGTTGTGGGTTCATCCGGGGTGCGAGCTCGGCTACGAGTAGGCCCCACCCATCTCTTCGTCGTTCGCCTCGAGCGCGGCATCGACGCCGGCGGCCTTGAGGACTTTCAGCAAAGCGATCGCGCGGCGGCGAAATTCCGCCGATGTCGGCTCCACGCCGGCACAGACGCCTTCGGCGAGCATTGCCGTCGTCAGGCGAAAGCCGGCTGCCTCCGGGTCAGCAGCCTCGTGCAGTGCGACGGCCGTGCCACCGGCGACCGTCGCTCCCGTGAGCGCGTCCACGAGGACGAGCGCGCCGGTCCCCTTGTGATCGGCGAAGCGATCAAGAGCGACCGGGCGCCGCAGCGTGATCGCAGCCAGAACGACGTCATTGTGCACGCAGTCGGAAGCCTCGATCTCGGTGAGTGTCTCCAGATCGAGCCGCGCGGACACGCGAACAGATGAAACGGGAACGAGATCCGTCGCACTGCGCAGGAACAGGCGACGCTGAAGATCGAACGGCGTCTCGGACATCCAGACGAGCCGCGCGTCGAGGCGTTTTGTGCGAATGGCGGGATCGTCGGGCGTTGCCAGGATGGCACCGCGCGCAATATCGAGATCCGTATCGAGTTGGAGGACGACAGCCTGGCCGCAGTGCGCGACTTCGAGATCGCCATCCATCGTGGCGATGCGGCGGACGGCAGCACGACGTCCGCTGGTGGTGTCGATAACCGTCTGGCCCACCGCAATCGAGCCCGAAGTCACCGTTCCGGCGAGTCCGCGGAAATCGGGTGGACGCCGCACGACGAGCTGCACGGGCATCCGGAAGGAAGCGGCCTCGACACTGCCGCGCGGCGGCGTCCGGTTGAGCTGCTCGATCAGTGTCGGGCCTTCGTACCAGGTCATTGTCGAGGAGGATCGCGCGACGTTGTCGCCGGTGGTCGCAACGACCGGGATGGCCGCCGCTTCCTCGAACGCGAAGCGCGCCGTCAACGAACGAAAGTCCGCCTCTATCTCTCGGAACCGCGTCTCGTTGCCACCGACGAGATCCATCTTATTGACCGCGAGGATCACGCGACGCACGCCGAGCAGACCGAGGATCGCGGCATGTCGGCGCGTCTGCGGCTTCACGCCATGTCGGGCATCGACGAGCATGATGGCAACATCGGCGTGCGATGCGCCGGTCGCCATGTTCCGCGTGTACTGCTCGTGGCCGGGGCTATCGATGATGACATAGCGCCGCGCGCCGGCATCCACGTAGCGCCACGCAATGTCGATGGTGATGCCCTGCGCGCGCTCCGCCGCAAGGCCGTCGACGAGACGGCTCAGGTCGATCCGCCCATCCGGCAGCAAAGTCTCGGCGACCGACGCGCGCGTATCCTCGGGAAGATCGGCGACGTCCCAAAGCAGGCGGCCGATCAGCGTCGATTTGCCATCATCCACGGAACCGCAGGTGAGAACGTGAACGATCGCTTGCGCGTTCTCATCACCTGTCGTGATTTCAGCGGACGAGCACAATAGCTCCTTGGCGGCCGCCCCCGTCGCCGGGTGGTCCGCATCCTTCGCCAAAGCTGCCCCCATCAGAAATAGCCTTCCTGCTTTTTCTTTTCCATGGCGCCCGCTTGATCGTGGTCGATCAGGCGGCCTTGCCTCTCGGATGTTCGCGCTGCGAGCGTCTCGGTGACGACAGAGAGAAGATCCGCAGCCTCGGATTCGATCGCCGCAGTCAGCGGCCAGCAACCAAGCGTTCGAAAGCGAACGCGTCGCGGCACGACCTTCTCGCCCTCTGCAAGCCGCATGCGATCATCATCGAGCACGAGGAGCGTGCCATTGCGCTCGATGGTCGGACGGATAGCGGCCAAATAGAGCGGCACAACATCGAGCTTCTCACGCAGCACGTAGCGCCACACGTCGCCCTCAGTCCAATTCGAAAGGGGAAAGACGCGCGCGCTCTCGCCCGTACCGAGACGGCCATTGAGCAGGTTCCACATCTCCGGGCGCTGGTGGCGCGGATCCCAGCGATGCTCTGCCGTACGGAACGAGAAGACGCGTTCCTTGGCGCGGCTCGCTTCCTCGTCGCGTCTCGCGCCACCGAACGCCGCATCGAAACCATGGCGATCGAGCGCCTGGCGCAGCGCCTCGGTCTTCATCACGTCGGTATACAGCGACGGCGCATAGTCGATCGGATTGATGCCCTGCGCGCGGCCCGCCTCATTGACGTGCACGATCAGGTCGAGACCGAGGTCGCGCGCCGTACGATCGCGGAAGGCGATCATGTCGCGAAACTTCCACGTCGTGTCGATGTGAAGCAGCGGGAATGGTATGCGCTGCGGAAAGAAAGCTTTGCGCGCCAGATGCAGGAGAACCGTGGAATCCTTGCCGATCGAGTAGAGCAGCACCGGCTTGCGGAACTGCGCTGCGGCTTCGCGGAAGATATGAATGCTCTCGGCCTCGAGAACGTCGAGGCGGCTGATCGGTTTTGTCATGCTCATGAGCTTTCAGCGATCGGCCTGTTGTGCAGGCCGCACTCCTTGCCATCTTCGTTTTCCCACCACCATCGTCCCGCCCGCACATCCTCGCCGGGCCGAACGGGCCGCGTACATGGCTGGCACCCGACGGAGGGATAGCCGCGCGCGTGCAGCGGATTGATCGGGATGTCGTTCGCAGCGATGTAGGCCTCGACCTGCTCCAGCGACCAATCGGCGAGCGGGTTGAGCTTGAGGAGACCGAGGTCCGTATCGATCTCGGCAAACGGAATGCTGTGGCGTCCGACGGATTGTCCGCGCCGGAGGCCGGTCACCCATCCTCTCGCGCCAGCAAGCGCGCGCTGCAATGGTCGCACTTTGCGCACGTCGCAGCAGGCCTTGCGCGCATCGATGGATGAGCGGAAGCCGTTGATGCCGTCTCTTGCAACCAGACTTTCGAGATCGCGACCGTCCGGCGCAATCAGCCGGATCCGCAGAGCGTATCGCTGCTCGCTGCTCTCTATGGTGTCGAGCGTTTCGGGGAAGTGCCGGCCCGTGTCCAGCGTGAAGACATCGATTGCCGCGCCGGTTGTCGCAATGGCATGGAGGATCACCTGATCCTCAACGCCGAGGCTCGTCGAGAATGCAATTTTCCCCGCGACGGCCCGCGCGATAAAGCCGATGCGCGCCTCAAGATGCGTCAGCGCGGCCAGCTCGCGAGAGATGATGTCTGCTTGGGACAGTGATGCTGACACGTGCGCCGACACAGCGAGGAAATTCCAGCGGGGCGCCCATCAAAGGGCTTTCCATAGAAATATATCCTACAACTGCGCGCGTACATGGCCTGCGCTTAGAACATTATCGCGCATGATCATGCCTCAATGGAATAAGCAGAGATCGCATCGACTTGGTGAAGGGGCCGAGCCTTCGTAGCTCCATCAAGCGCGTCCAATTGAAGCTTGATCTCACGCGCATCCGGCACGCACTCGGCAGATGAGGCACGCAGAAATTCCGCGGCCCGGAAGCAATTGGTTTTCCTTCATCCCGAGCCGCGCGAGCAGGCGGATCCTGCGCCAGCCAAGACATCGAGGTGCACGTTCCCGCCGAAGTGCATCACCTGCAAAAGAGCAACGGCGCGCGTCCGCCGACCTCCACTAAGCAACGCAAAAATTGTTGGTTTGGCTTGCGTCAGGTCCTGCCTAGCTTCGCCGCATGTCATCCATCTTATGGCTGTGGAGCAAGAAATGACGGGTCATTCACGCAGACAATTCCTGGGAGCCGCCGCGTCTGTCGCGGGTGCAGCAAGCTTCCCCGCGATACTGAGCGGGCGCGCCGGCGCCTCGACGCCGAAGGCACCCAAGGAGTTCAAAGTCGGCTGGCAGAAGGGCACGGCGATCCTCGTGCTCGCCAAGCACAATCAGGTATTCGAGAAGCGCCTGAAGTCGTTCGGTGTCGAGAGCGTGAAGTGGGTCGAGTTCCAGTTCGGGCCACCCCTGCTAGAGGGCCTCGGTCTCGGCGCCGTCGACATCGGCGCGGTTGGCGACACGCCGCCCATCTTCGCGCAGGTCGCGGGAGCCAAGCTCGTCTATGCGGCGACGACTCCGGCGGGGCAGAACGCGATCCTGGTGCCGAAGGACTCGCCCATCAAGACCGTCGCCGATCTCAGGGGCAAGCGCGTCGCATTCGGCAAGGGCTCGAGCTCTCACAACGTGACGGTGCGCGCCCTCGCCCATGCGGGCCTGACGCCCAAGGACATCACCGAGGTCTATCTCGCGCCTGCTGATGCGACGGCAGCCTTCAACGGCGGCCGTGTCGATGCCTGGACGGTCTGGGATCCCTACTTCGCGATCGCCGAGCAGAAGTACAACGCGCGCGTCCTGATCGACACCAAGGCCGACCACCTCAAGAGCCATTCCTACTGGCTCGCCAATCGCGGATTTGCCGAGAGCTACCCCGCTGTGCTGACCGCAGCCTTGGAGGAGCTGGGCAAGCTGGTCGCCTGGGCCGGCAACAACCGCAAAGAATTCGCGGAGTTCTACGCGAAGGAAACCGGTGTGGAGTTGGAGCCGATCCGGGCCGCTTTCGAGCGCGCAGAGTATGCCTGGGGGCCATTGACGGACGTGCACATCAAGTCGCAGCAGGATCTGGCAGCGACCTTCCACGGACTTGGCATCGTACCGAAGAAGGTTGATCCCAGCGAGATCGTGTGGAAGGCGCCGACGCAATGACCACGACCACAACCAGTGTTCTGCCAGTCGAGGCGCGGCGAGACGAAGCCGCGCCTCGACGGGAGGTGCCCGCTTGGCTGAAGGGTTCGCGCCGCTGGCTTGCCGACGCAGGCACGGGCTGGCTGCTGCCCTTCGGTCTGCTCGCAGTTTGGGAGGCGGCGGCGCGCCTGGATTTGCTGGCCGAAACCATCCTGCCTGCGCCGAGTGCCGTGTTGCTTGCGGCCTGGACGCTGCTGCTGAAAGGCGAGCTCCTTACGCACATCGGCGTCAGTGGTGCGCGAGCGCTGGCCGGCTTCGCGGTTGGTGGCCTGATCGGCTTCGGCCTCGGCCTTGCCAATGGCCTGTCGGCAGCAAGCCGTACGCTCACCGACACGACACTGCAGATGATCCGTAACGTACCGCACCTCGCGCTGGTGCCGCTGGTGATCATCTGGTTCGGCATCGACGAAGGCGCGAAGCTGTTTCTGGTGGCGCTCGGCGTATTCTTCCCGATCTACGTCAACACGCTGCTCGGCATCCTTACGGTTGATCCACAGCTCATCGAGATGGGGCGCGCCTACGGCATGTCGAACACCGCCCTGTTCCGCCGCGTGCTGCTGCCCGGTGCGCTGCCGTCGATCTTCGTCGGCGTGCGATATGGCCTCGGCATCATGTGGCTGACGCTGATCGTGGCGGAGACCATCGCAGCCTCGTCCGGCCTGGGCTACATGGCCATGCAGGCGCGCGAGTTCCTGCTCGTCGATATCGTCGTGCTGGCCATCATCATCTATGCCTTGCTCGGCAAGCTTGCCGACAGCGTGGCGCGTGCGCTCGAGCGTCGCTGTCTTCAGTGGCATCCCTCGTTCCGCAGTAGCTGAGGAAGCAACCCATGAGCGAAAATCAACAATCACGCCGCGGCGCGGCTTTGCGCCTGACCGGCGTCGGCCGCGACTTCGGTGCCAATACCGTGTTGCGCGGTGTGGACCTGCAGGTTGCCGCCGGCGAATTCGTCGCGATAATCGGCCGAAGCGGCTGCGGCAAGAGCACGCTGTTGCGCCTTCTTGCCGGACTGGATCAACCGACCCGCGGCCGCATTGCGCTCGGCACGGGTGAGGCCGCAGGCAGCGCGCGCATCATGTTCCAGGAGCCGCGACTGCTTCCTTGGGCGCGCGTGGTCGAGAATGTCGAAGTGGGCGTGTCGGAGGCGGAAGCGCCTGCGACGCGTCGGGCGCGTGCGCTGGCGCTGCTGGGCGAGGTCGGTCTTGCCGATCGCGCGGAGGAGTGGCCTGGCGTTCTTTCGGGCGGGCAGCGGCAGCGCGTCGCGCTCGCGCGTGCCCTGGCCAGCCGGCCGGAGCTGCTGTTGCTCGATGAACCGCTCGGCGCACTGGACGCCCTGACGCGCATCGAAATGCAGCGCTTGCTGGAGCGCATCTGGCAGCATCAGGGCTTCACGGCCGTGCTTGTGACGCACGACGTGAGCGAAGCGCTGGCACTCGCCGATCGCGTCGTTCTGATCGATCGCGGGACCATTGCACTGGACCTGCGCGTGGACGTGCCGCGCCCGCGGCGGCGGGATCGTCCCGAACTCGGCGCCATGGAAGAGCAGATCTTGGATCGGCTTTTCGACGGAGCCACCACGGGCCCAGCCACAGCCGCAGCCTGAGCTTCGGCAGTTGTCAGTCTGTCCGACAGTGAGCCTATCGGCCGATGGACGTCAGCTCCCGGAGCTGACGTCGAGCGCTCTGGACCTGCTCTGAAACGAGCCGCGAGCGCATCCATCTCCAGAAACGCACCTGCTAGTCAGGCGCACGCCAAGCCCGGCGTGCGCCGCATCGGCGTTTCGAAGCGCACAGCTCGATTGCATTGACGTTAGTCGCCGCCATTCTCCGACATATTGGCCTCGAAGCATCAAAGCGATAAAGGTCGTGCTTGCGCTCCGGCGAAGAGATCGCGGCAAGGCTCAGGGGGAAACAGCATGAAGATTACAAAAATAGAGACGATCGCCTTGACCGTGCCGCTACTGCGCCCGGCGGTGATCGCCAGCGGTTCCGCCAGCACCGGCTTTCACGTTCTCATCCGCATCCACACGGATGCCGGCCTCATCGGCCTCGGCGAAGCCTCCCCCATTGCCTCGACAGACGCCGATACTCCCGGCTCCATCGTCGAGGTCATCAGCAAACGTATCGCGCCGCGCCTCGCCGGCTGCGACCCGCGACGCATGCAAGAGTGCCTCGCGCTGATCTACACAGCCATTCCCGGAAATCAATGCGCCAAGGCCGGCGTAGACATCGCCCTTCACGATCTCGTCGGCAAGGCCCTCGGCGTACCCGTCTACCAGCTTCTCGGCGGGCGCTGCCGCGACGCGATCAATGTCATTGAAGCCGATATATGGATCGACACGCCGGAGGCGATGGCGACCATGGCCAAGGAAGCAGCCAGCCGCGGTGTGTCAGCCTTCGAGATCAAGATCGGCAAGGACCCCGCCGTCGATCTGCGGCGTGTTGCGGCAATCCGAAAGGCAGTGGGCCCCGACGCCCGCCTGCGCATCGACTGCAACGAAGGATATGCCGCGGGAACCGAACTCAGAGTGCTCCGCGCGATGGAGGCGCTGGACCTCGTCTACATCGAGCAGCCTGTGCCGAGGTGGGACATCGACGGCATGCGCCGTCTCGCCGATGCCTTGGATACGCCGATCTGCGCCGACCAGGGCGCCTACACACCACAGGACGTCATGCGCCTGCTCTCGTGCGGCGCGGCCGACCTGATCTGCATCAAGATCCCGAAATCCGGCCTCTTCCATGCCTCGACGATCAACGCCATATGCGAAACCGCGGGCGTCAGATGCACGCTCGGGAGCATGCTGCCGCTTGGCCTCGGCGCAGCGGCCATCCACCACTTCGCGATCGCCATGCGCAATGTCGACGTCGAAATGGGCGGCGTGTACGGGAGCCCGCTCGACTATTTCGTCGACGATATCGTGCAAACGTCGACGGTCGCGGCGGACGGGGCGATCCGCCTCAGCGATGCGCCCCGGCTCGGCGTTTCCGGCGACGAGGAGAAGATCGCCCGTTACCGCCGTACGTGATCCATTGCCGCGCGGTTTGGGCCGCCTACGACGACGCGCCTAAAGTGCCGCCGACAGCTCCTTCAGGCGCCGCGCGATCTCCACGTGCTGCGGCAGCACGGCCCTACCCGCGACGGTGCGCGATGCCGGCCGCGTGGGATCTGCCGCGGCATTGGCGCCCAGTATCTGATCGGCCCAGACGAGCTCCTCCTCCGACGGCGTGAAGACGTCGTTCGCGACGTCGATGAAGGACGGATGATAGAAGTCCACGCCATCAAACCCGAGCCAGCGCGCCGCCTCGGCGTCCGCACGAAAGGCATCGACGTCGGAAAGCAGCTTCGGCCGCAGCGCGTCGATCGCCGAGAGCCCGTAGGCGCGCGCCACGGCGAGCACGTGCTGGCGCATATAGAGCAGATCCTGGTCATGCAGCGGCAGGCGCGAAGCCGCACCGACCGGAATGATGGATAGGCTGTGCGTCTCGCTGGCGTAGTCGAGGCCGCCCGAAATCAGCCCGTTCGTGCGCGGACTGGCCTTGACCATCTCGTGCAGATTGAGAACTGCCGCCGGCGTCTCGATCAGCAGCACGACGCCGAGAGTGTCCGGTGCACCGAAGCTGGTCAGCGCGCGCTCGACGACCATCAGGTCCTGCGCATCCCGCACCATGGGGACAACGACCGTCTCGATCGGCAGCCGGACAACGTACGCCAAGTCCTCCATGAACCACTTGCTGTGCGGCCCGTTGATGCGGATGGCTCTCTCGCGCGTAGCAAAGGTGGATGATGTCAGCGCCTTCTCCAGGACCGTTCGCGCGCGCGATTTCGCTTCGTCGGTGTTCGGCACGCCGTCTTCCAGATCGAGCATGAGGACGTCGACGGGGAAGCTCCGCGCCTTCTCCACCATGGCTTCGACATTGCCGGGTGTCGGCACGAGCGAGCGGCGCACCCGCAGGCTTGCGTTCTTCATTTCTCAATCCTCTCTAGACGGGAACGGTTTCGCGAGCAGGCCACCGATCAGATGATCTTCTGCTCGCGCAGATGGCGAAGCTCATCGGCCGAAAGCTCGAGCAGGCCACCGAAGATTTCGTCGTTGTGCTGTCCGAGATCCGGTCCGAGCGACCGGATCGTTCCAGGCGTCTCCGAGAGGCGCCGCAGCACAATG
>Ga0066256_1003587_pt1 | contig 14771 bp, 13 predicted proteins | sample ThiBio_1000_biof_FD_87107 | JGI IMG/M metagenome (GOLD analysis project Ga0066256, IMG submission 87107) | Wastewater bioreactor microbial communities from Cape Town, South Africa - Thiocy_expt_1000_biof (version 2) | ecosystem: Engineered > Bioreactor > Thiocyanate-remediating >...
CTCAACTCATTCTAGGTGAGGGGGCTCGTCCATGGCGGAGCCGCAACGCCACTCCCCATTTCTGAGAAAACATCGGCAAGCCCCTCGGACACCAACGCCTCTCCCAAGGAAATCCCGTTCCCACATGTCCGCCATCGCATGGCATGATGGAGCTCGTGAGCGAGTGTACGATCGAAAACACCGCTGGTGAGGTGATCCTCGAAACCACGTGCTTCGGGGTCGAGACTGATCGTCACCAGTCCACGCCGGAAACACGACCCGCCAATCCCCAATTCTGGCACGGTTTCATCCGGAAGATGCTGGACCACGACATCCACCTCATGACGGCCAAACTCTGACGGCACGATTTTGCCAATACGCTCGGCAACGGAATTAGACCGTAGCCGAAGAACATCGCGCCAATGGGTGAGGCTTCCCTCGGCCTCAAGAAAATGAAGATTAAGTTTCATGAACGTCCAATCGCCGTTTGCCGCTCCGATTATGGATCGGCAGCGTTATCCCTGAAGGTGTCTAAGAGCCTTCGGAGTGAATTATGCGATGGTGACGAAACTGATCATGGATGTAATTTGCCATATTTAAGGCAACGCGTCAAAGCGACCCGTTGACTCACTTTCAGGCGATCAGATCGTCATTGGATCCGAATTTCGACTGACTATTTTGCCTTCGGTTTTCGACACGCTTGAGACCAGAGACAAATGGCAGAGAGTTATCCCGCCAAACCACAGTATTCCTAGACGACCGAGCCACCCTGTGTTCTAGTTGTGGCCGTACAGACGGGAGAGACCGCATGTGTAACCTTTATACGGTCCGGAAGTCAGCCGCGGAGGTTGCGGCTCATTTCGGTGTCGCTAATCCGATAGCAACCAACGCATCGGAAGAGGTCTATCCTGGAACTCCCGGTTTGGTCATCACAGAAGCTGATGGCGCGCGCGAGATGAGGTCGATGACCTGGGGCTTCCCGCTGCGGCTCAAAACGATGAAGCCGGACGCCAAACCAAAACCCGTGAACAACATTGCCGACATAGGCGGCCGCATGTGGGTTGGTCTAGCGAAGAAGCCGAATGCGCGCTGCCTTATCCCCCTTACGGGCTTCGCTGAAGCCGAAGGCGAAAAGGGACGAACGACACGCACGTGGTTTTCGCATCGGGACGATCCTATCTTTGCTTGGGCGGGGCTTTGGAGGGTCAGCGATGAATGGGGTCCGGTCTACTCCGGCGTTATGACTGACGCCAACGAAGCCATCTCGCCAGTCCACAACCGGATGCCTGTGCTGCTCCAGAGAGAAGATTACGATGGGTGGCTTCACGGAAGCTATGAAGAAGCCCGTCGTTTTCAAGAACGAGTTTTCCCACCGGATTTAATCGTGGTGGATCGCACAACCGAATTATGGTCACGGAGGAAGGCCGCAGGAGACACGCCGGTCCTTCTGTGATGGATTACAGCTTTGAAAACCAGTCCGCATAGGGCGTGTTTTTAGCGAGGTACCTATTATAGTCGGGCTCCCCGTCATCCCACCATACGGGACCGCGTTCACCGAGCGCAATCTTCGCTTCATGGACTCGCATTCGAGCGTCGCGCATCGCTTTATAATTTGCCGCAGCATCACGCACCGCGCGCCTTGCGGCCATAAGTTCCTTTACCAACTTGTCTCGTTCGGCCTTCCCGAGTCCCGGATTGCTCTTCCGCCAAAGCCGTCCGTGGACGACGAAGTATCGGCCGTCCGGGGTGTCGGGATATGCGGAGTGTGGTTCGGGCGCTTTGGGCATGGAATATGAACATGAGCGGACAGGTCTTGTTCCGCGTGAGCTCTTGGCAAGGGGCGGCTGACCGTAGTTATTGATTGTATCGTTCGGCTGCACCAACGAACGAGACAAGCCGCATTGATGGCCTGCCGTCGATTTCGAAAAGGTTCATGGCGACGGTCTACCAGTCCCTCCGCTTGAGATCATCTCGAATAAAATCCACGAAAGTTCGGATAAGGGGGTTTTTATAGCGACTTTGAAAATACATTGCATACAATGTATGCACACTCGCCGATTGAAAATCGGGAAAAAGCACCTCCAGTTCGCCGCTTTTTATATGTCGATCGGCTAGGTAGATTGGAAGGCAGGCTATACCCTGATCAGACAAAGTAAAGTTCAAGAGAGCCAAGCTGCTGTTGCACTCGAGGCTAGCGCTGATCTTTACCCGTTCCATCGCTCCTTTGTGCCAGTAGAGCCACGCACCGCCGCTGGTCATAGCAGGATATACCAGGAGCTGGTGATTTTGAGTTTTCAGATGGCTAGGTGTTTCCGGGCGACCATAGCGGTCAAGATAGTCCGGCGTCGCACAATATACCCAACGGATTCGGGTCAGCATGCGAGCGGCATAAGGACCGTCTGTTGAGTCTGTAATTCTCAGCGCCACGTCGATGTTCTCCGCGCTCAAGTCGACAAAGCGGTCATCTAGAGAGATGTGAACATTAACATCCGGATACCTCGCCTTGTATCGGCTTACGATGCCAACCAGCTGCGAGCTGCCGAAAGCAATCGAGCACGAGATATGCAGATCTCCCTTTGTTTGATTGAGGAGGTCGCCGACTTCGTCAAGCGCGTCCCCTACATCTCCGAGAATCCGGGCAACACGTTGAAAAAAAGCGTTTCCATGCTTTGTCAGGGTAACTGTGCGAGTCGTGCGTCGCACAAGTAATACACCAAGCTGCTCTTCCAGCTGCGAAAGGCTTTTGCTGACGGCGGAAGGCGTCATTCCAAGCTCTCGCGCAGCCGATGACAAACCGCCGGTCTCCGCGATTTTTGCGAAAATAACGAATTGGCTGAGCGATGTGGCTCTCTTCATTTGTGAACAAATATCACAAGAGATTTCAGAAATGAACTATTCTTCATAACGAAAGCTCGTTCTAATATCCGCTACACCTGAAGGAAATTTCTCCGGAAAGAGGGTGTAATTTGTCAGATTATTTTGACCGAGTGGTCGAACGGCAGAAATCAAATTCCATCAAATGGGGCGCTCCTCACAAGAACCTGCAACCCGATGAAGTGGCAGCTCATCCTTTGCCGATGTGGGTGGCGGATATGGATTTCAAATCTCCGCCAGCGGTAATCGAGGCACTTGAGCGCGCTGTACGAGATGGCATATTTGGATACCCGTTTCGCACAGCAAGTTATGAAGAGGCTGTTTGCGGATGGCAAAACCGGCGTTTCGGCTGGCAGCCCAAACCTGAATGGCTGGTGCAGACACCGGGCGTGATCACCGCTTTAAGTATGATCATTCAAACGTTCACGCGTGAAGGCGATGCGGTGCTGATTCAGCCACCCGTGTACGGTCATTTTTTTAACGACGTACAACAAAACAACCGACGGGTGAATGAAGCGCCTCTGACGCTGAACGGAACTTCATACAGCTTCGATCCCGACGCCTTTGAAAGCTCGATCACACCGGAGACAAGGCTTTTCATCCTTTGCAATCCGCACAACCCGACAGGTAACGTCTGGTCAGCAGACGATTTGCGGCGAATGGGTGAGATTTGCTTGCGTCACAAGATTTTGGTTGTCTCTGATGAAATCCATCAAGACCTCATTTTCAATCCGCATGCGAAACATATTCCCTTCGCCTCACTCGGTGACGAGTTTGCTAAGAATGCAATTGTCTGCACTGCCCCGAGCAAGTCTTTTAACCTCGCAGGCCTCCAGTGCTCAAATTTGTTCGCAGCTGACGACAAGATCCGGAGCCAACTACAAGCAACATTGGTGCGAGGGGGACTGAATTTTGTGAATGCCCTCGGAGCCGTGGCTTGTGAGGCTGCATATAGTCAAGGTGAAGATTGGCTCGAGCACTTGCTTCGCTACATTCGCGGTAACCATCAACATTTTGCATCGTCAATACACCAGCTCTTTCCACAGCTGCGCGTTCTCAACACGGATGCGCTTTACTTGGCGTGGATGGACTGCCGCGGAATGAACATGGCCGCGCCAGAGTTAGAAAAATTTATGCTCACTCAGGGCCGCGTCTGGTTTGACCGCGGGTCGAAATTCGGCTGGCAAGGGCAGGGCTTCATGCGCGTGAATCTTGGATGCCCGCGTTCAACAGTCGATGAGGCAATCAACCGGCTTAAAAACGCCCTGCAGTGAGGAGTGATAACCGTTCCGTCGATTGCGGAACGGCTTGGGAGAGGAAGACGAAAATAGGGAGGAGCTATGCTGGCTGCTGAAACGGCGCCCGCCATCGAGATCGCTCGGGCGGAATTTGAATATATGTGTGCAATCCGACGGGAATTGCACAGCCTGCCGGAATTATCACTGTTCGAGCGCAGGACATCGCAACGCATTGCTGAAGAATTAGACGTCATCGGCGTGCCCTATGTGCGGGTTGGTGAATTCGGCATTGTCGCGACAATCGAGGGAGCTCGCACAGACCGTGTGGTTGCGCTGCGCGCTGATATGGACGCACTCCCCATACAGGAGGACAACCCTCATCTGGAATATCGTGCGCAGACCCCTGGCATAATGCATGCCTGCGGACATGACGGCCACGTTGCGATGCTCCTCGGTGCTGCACGTATCCTTCAGCAATTGAAATCGCAATTGCAGGGTACAGTGAAACTTTGCTTTCAGCAGGCTGAAGAAGTTGGGAAAGGTACGCGAGACATTTTAACGGAGCTCGCAAAGTTCCCTGTCGAAACTGTTTTCGGCATCCACTTGTGGTCAGAGATTGAAACCGGAAAAATCTCAGTGGAAGCGGGTCCACGCATGGCCGCCGGTAAAGCGATAAACATCACCGTTCATGGGGCGGGAACCCACGGCGCATACCCAAATCGAGGGGTGGATCCGGTCATCGCGTCAGCGGCGATAGTATTGAACTGCTCGGCGCTTGTCAGTCGCGAAGTCGACGCAACTGACCCTGTCGTGCTCACATTCGGACAAATTCACGGCGGCGAAGCCGGCAATGTTATTCCGGAAGTCGTCCGTCTCTCTGGTTCGTTGCGCACCACGTCCGCCGAGACAGAGGCTTTCCTCATCGAAGCGGTGGAGAGAGTGATCCAAAACACAGCCGCAACATTCCGAGCCAAAGTCGAGGTCACGTGGCCTGGTGGTGTGCCCGTGGTTGCAAATGATCCTACATGCAGCGAGGTCGCAAAGAGCGCCGTCCACAGATTGGGACTTGAAGGGCAAATAACGCATTTTAAAACCATGATGGCGTCGGAAAATTATGCCGACTTTTTGGCAATTTATCCCGGCGTTTTCGCGCTTATCGGCGTTCGCAACGAGGCGCTCGGAGCCTGCTACCCCCACCATCATCCGAAATTCAACATTGACGAGGAACCGTTGGCAACCGGAGCAGCGCTTCATGCGCAATACGCGCTTGACTACTTCAGCATGGTCAACGCAGGAGCAAAGCAATGACACAGGCGGCTATCAAGAAGACCAGCGGATTTCTATCGTCCGTCGAGCGTATCGGCAACAAGATGCCGCATCCGATCGCGCTGTTTCTCGGCATCATCCTGATTGTCCTGAGCCTGTCCTTTCTGTTGTCACAGTTTGGTGTCTCGGCGGTTCACCCCCAAACGAAGGAGGCGCTCTACGTCAAGAATTTGCTCAATATCCATGAGCTGATTGAGTGGGGAAGCAACCTATCCAAGAACCTTCAGAATTTCCCTGTTCTTGCCAGTGTTCTTATCTTGGCTGCCGCAACGGGCCTTTGTGAGCAGACAGGTTTCTTTGCTTCGGCAATCAAGTCGTCGCTGAAAAACGCCACTGGTTCAGGTGTTGTCTTCGTTATCGCACTGGTCGGCGCTTGCGGAAATGTGGCAGGAGACGTGGCATTTCTGATCGTACCGACAATCGCGGCCAGCGTATTCCTAGGGACTGGTCGTCACCCGCTTGTAGGTCTCTTTCTCGGCTATGCAGCTGTCGGCGGAGGTTATGGTACTAACTTTATTCCCGGCGGCTGGGATGTGGTACTGACGCCTATCACCATCCAGTCTGCAAAACTCCTCGATCCGGGTTTCGATATGAACCTTGTTAGCGGTTATTACATGATGGCCGCAGGTACCGTGCTGATCGCGGTTACCGCAACGTTCGTTACTGTCAAATTCATTGAGCCGAAATTCGGAAAGTACGAGGGAAGTTTCGCAGCGGCAGATGAGAATGATGGCGCACTTACTGACAACCAACGCCGCGCACTGAAAAAAGCACTGCTGGGTGTGGGACTGTTTCTGATTGCGATTGTTATCGCTGCAATACCAGAAAATAGCTTCCTAAGGTCGGATACCGGCTCGCTCACGGTCAACGCACCCTTGATGAGGTTGTTGTACGCAATTCTTGTAGTCGCATTCTTTCTGGCCGGTGTGATTTACGGTACAGTGATCGGCAAAATCAGGAGCATAAAGGACCTCGCTGAGATTCTGACCAAGTCGATCAGCAATGTTGCTCCCTTTGTCGTGATCGCGATAATCGTATCCCAGTTTCTGTACTTGTTTGCGCAGTCCAATCTCGGGACAGTCATAGCTATAAACGGCGGACATTTGCTGAGTGAAATGGCTGTGCCAGTAGTCGTCGTTCTGATCCTCTTTTTCGTATTCGAAGGCGTCGCTGACATGTTTATTGTGAGTGGAAGTGCTCGTTACCTGATTTTCGGTCCTGTGTTCGTACCTATGTTGATGCATCTTGGAGTACATCCGGCTTTTGCGCAGATGATCCATCGCACGGGTGGCAGCATGGCTAATCACCTGACTCCGCTGAACTCGTTCTTTCCGGTTCTGATCGGCCTCGCGCAGAAGTACGACAAGAACATAGGTATCGGGACGATTTTCTCGACCATGATCCCTTATACAATCGCGTATAGCGTCGTTTACATCCTAATGATTGTGGTGTGGTACGTTTTTGCCCTGCCGCTGGGGTTCGATACGCCATCGCATATCACTGTAAACTGAAGCTCGGTCCGAATGACTTCCATTAACGTGAAGGAATGCTGCCGGACACTCGTGTAATGTCGAGAAGGTATCAAAAGCAGTTTCTAGCCGTTGTATGTGGTCTGACCAGCCATGCTTGTTATGAGCATGGCTGGTGAAGTAATTCGATTATGCCAGGAACTCGATAAGATCGCGGTTAAGTCTCTCCGGCGCAGTCGCAAAAAGGCCATGGGGTTCGCCGTCATATTCGATCAAGCGCGCACCAGCGATGCCTTTCACTGCAGCGCGCCCGGCGGGATCGATCGGAACCGTCTTATCCGATGTGCCGTGGATGACGAGCGTGGGAATCGTAAAAGCCTGCAGGTCCGGCCGGAAATCCGTGCGTCCAAAAGCATCGATGCAGTCGATCGTCGCCTTGGGACTCGCCATGATCCCCAAAACAAAGGACCAGTCGAGTACACCCTGGCTGACAGGCTTGCTCACAAGCCCAACACCGTAAAAGGTTTTCGCGAAGCTTTGCAAAAACGCGAACCGGTCCTCACGAACCTGTTGTTTCATATCGGCGAACACGCTTGCATCAACCCCATCTGGATTGGACGCATCCTTTAGCAGATACGGGACAACGGAGGACACCAATATGGCCTTCGACACGCGGGCGGCGCCGTGTCGCGAAAGATAGCGCGCAATCTCGCCGCCGCCCATCGAGAAGCCCACCAGATTTGCTTGATCGAGGTTCAGGCCCTCAAGAACCGCGGCCAGATCGTCGGCAAAGACATCGTAATTGTATCCATCGCCTGGGTGACCCGACTGGCCGAAACCGCGGCGATCATAGGTAATGACCCTGAAACCAGCCTCGAGGAGAGCGAGCGACTGATACTCGAACATATCGCCGGTCAGCGGCCAGCCGTGGATGAGCACGACAGGGCGGCCATTCCCGACATCCTTCACATGGAGTTGGACGCCGTCCTTTGCTTCAATGAATGCCATATTTCTTTTCCTCGTTTTCACAAGGCGAGGTAACCGAACAGGCCACCTAATAGTTCCGCTGGGACGCTTACGATCGCGCCTTCCCACTTATGCGGCTTGCAAGGATCTCAGGGAGAGAAACAGGTCGGAGCCTTTGTGCGTCGACGCCGACGTCGAACTGCCGCGTGGTCGGCTTAAGTCGTCCGTGGGAGTGGCCGTGCAGGTTGATCGAACCCTTTCCCATCTGATTCCAGGTTTGGAAAGCGTAGTGGCACAGGATGAGATGATAGCCGTGCTCGCGGAGTTCCGCGTAGTACTGGACACTCGCCCAACCTTCCGAACTCGTTGTCGTCTCGGGATCATTGTTGCCGACAATCAGATGCTTCCGGCCGTTGAGCTTGGCCAGTAGCTCACCACAGTTGCCGCCTTTCACTGACATGAAGTCGCCGAGGTGCCACAAGTCGTCATCTTTGCCGACTACGGCGTTCCAGTTTTTAATGAGCGTTACATCATGCTCGGCCATATCAGAGAACGGCCGTCGGTCGATCCGGAGCACGCGAGGGTCGCTGAAATGCGTGTCACCTGTGAAGAAGATCATGTCTCTAGCCGAAATACCGAGCCGCGCTATACCCACACGCACTGGCGACGCTTGTCAGGACAGTTCCCCAGATCAGGTCGACGATCGTCATCGTGACCGGCCAGTTCTTGAGAGTCGACAAGTTCGTTATATCGTAGGTGCCATAGGCAGCAAGGCCGAGGACCGCCGCGTACCCGATGGCAGTCCAGATCGAGCCGGCTTCGAGGCCTGGACGAACCGCAAGCATGACAATGGCGACGGCGAAGAACAAGTAGAAAATCGCGGCGACGACGAAGTTCGGGGAGGGAAGCATCATGTCGCCAAGCTGACGCTGATAAAAGCTTCTGGCGACCAAACCGAGCCAGATGGCATCGATCAATAGAAAGGAAACCAAGGTCCCGGCATATGCGATGCCCATTGTCTTCATGCGGCAGCTCTCCTTGTGTGCGGCGTCAAGCAGGAACCAAGCAGATGCCGACCTTGTTCCGGACTGTCCCGATCACACTGCCTGCCGCCTTGGAGTGAGCGCCCGCCCGGCCGCGCTTGGCCTCTACATGAGATGGACGATATTCGGCACCGACAAAGCACGCGATGCTGGCAATTTTGATGTTTGCACTTCCGGTTGAGTTGAAGCATATTGGTTGAAAACCCCTTCGTTCTAAGGGAGTTGCGCAGGCCACTTCAAGTCTTGGGAACCATGACCAGTACCTGTCCACTCCATTTGAGTGTCGAGGGGGACGCGATTTCTGCGTCTGGTTATTCGGATTAGGCCGATGTCCGGACGCCGAAAGTGACTAAAGGTGTGCCAGGGGCGGCTCGGCTTTGGGAATGCGTGACCTTTGAAGGGGGGACTGACTATGCATCAGGGAATCTCGCTGCTACGGCAGCTTTTAGGACAGACGGCGAACGCGGAAGATGTCGATGCATCGCTTTACGCCGCCGAGCGCCTACGATTTGTGCTTGAGACGCCGACCGCCATGACTATTGTGGACGTGAAGACGTCTTTGACCGAAGTGTTGGGCGAACATGCTTTTTCGATCGAGGCGCTTTTCAAATCCACCAATACGGGCGGTATGCGCTTCTTCGTCTATTCACCAGACAAGCTAGAGCGGACATTACCAGCGGACGTGCTTTTTGCTATTGCTGCCGAGTTGCGTGCCGCGCTTTCATTGATTTCATGCGAACCGGACAGTGGGGAACGCGTGTTCTCAGACCCGGAGCCCGAGCTGGACAGAGTCGCAGAATCGGCAGTTACTGATCTCTATTGCTGGGCACCCGGCGAGGCTCCTTCCGATCACCTTTGGGCTTTGAAGAATACACGCGTCCTTGACGCTTGGGCGCTCGCGCCTGGTAAAGGTGCTGGCATAGTCATTGCCCAGCCCGATACAGGCATTACAAAACACACCGAGCTCGCGGATATAAAAATCGACCGTAAGCGCACTGCCAACATTCTCGAAGGCGGAAGCAACCCGACCGATCCCCTCAAACCCGGCATGGCCAATCCCGGCCATGGATCGGGGACGATCAGTGTCGTGGCATCGGGTGAGGGCGGCCTCATGTCCGGCGCGGCCCCAAAAGCCACATTGGTACCGATCCGTTGCACTGACGATGTAAAGATTTTAAACGGTGCACCCGTCGCAAAGGCAATCGATCACGCCATCAGTGTTGGCGCACACATTATTACCATGAGCTTGGGCGGCCTAAGCAGCCGGGCGATCCACAGCGCTGTCCGTGACGCCGTCGCCCGTGATACCATCGTGCTCGCAGCAGCAGGAAACTGCGTAGGACTGGTTGTTTGGCCCGCTGCCTACAGTGAGGTCATCGCCGTCGGCGGGACAAACGTACTCGATCGCCCTTGGCGCGGGTCGTCGGAAGGAGCAGCAGTAGCATTCGCTGCACCGGCAGAATTTGTATGGCGAGCCGAACGGCGAACGCCGGACGCTCCCACGAATGTGGTGTCTGGCGGACAGGGTACGTCGTTTGCCACAGCGCTGACCGCAGGCATCGCGGCTTTATGGCTTGACCGCCATGGCCGCGCAAAAGTGATCACGGAAGCGCGGCGTAGAAGCACCGTCGTGCAAGAGCTTTTTCGCGCCGCCGCGCGGCAAACTGCTCGACGTCCAGCAGGTTACCCTGACAATCTTGGTGCCGGCATCATCGACGCGCGTGCACTGCTTAAACTGCCGCTTTCCGCCATTAACCTGATGAACACCGAGAGCGCACCGTCTGTGTCCGATGGGAATACCGGCCTGGAATCTGCGCTTACGTCGGTTTTCGGGCCTGGTAAACCCGATCCGCAATTCGACTGGGCGGCGCACGGCGCCGAACTGTCAGCGATCCTTCTGGCAGATGCCCGCGCGGGACGCAGCGTGGAGGGCGCTGGCATTGAGGCACGAGCATGGCGCCAACCTTCGGCAGACCTCGCTATCGCTTGTGATCGGGCGACCGACCCAAGGCTGGCCAAGCTTGCTCTTCGAACGGCTGTCGCAGCGCCATCGATTTTCATTCCGCCGGCACAGGACGAGCGCGTGAGCAAGCTTGTCACACGGCTAGGCGTGGCTGCGGTCCGCGGCACAAATGCGGAGAGCGCGGCTGGGCTGACGGTCGAGCAAGCGCAAGCGGCTCTCGACGGCGAGGGACGTAAACGGGTACTTTCGGCCGCTAAGGGTCGGGCGCAACATGTCGCCGGCGCGCAAAACCTTATCGACGGGCTGGATGATGGCATGGCCGAGCTGACGGCGCACGGGGCGAATGCCCGGATCGGAGACGATCGCCTCGTCATGCTTGAAGCACTTGTCGCACTTACTGAAAGGCCTGCGCTTCCCGTCGTCACCAGAACCACCCCAGACAACCGCGTCGTTCAAACCTATAACGCGTTCGATCCAGGCTTGGGCAAATTCGATGGCATAGCTTTACTTGCGCTACCGGACATGGAGGCTCGGATTCTTCCTGCTATCGGCCGCATCGATGCTGAGGGTAATCACCTTGGCACGGGCTTTGTGGTTAAAAGCGGTCGCGTTCTAACAAATCGACATGTCCTCGAACTTATTGCTGCGCCGGTGCCAAGCAAAACATCACCCCAACAATGGATCTTGATCAAGGACGCTACGATAGACTTTTCGCCCAAAGGCTTTGATCCGGCGCAGCGCTTTCGCGTAAATGGGGTATCGTACGCTGGCGCCCATCCGATATTGAATGCACCGATCAGTATGAATAATCTCGATCTCGCAGTTTTGGAAATCGAGCCGGTAAATGCGGGCGGTAAGTCCCGTCCGCAAGGGCTTGATGTCTCACAGGACGCAGACTGGCGAAACGGTGGAAATTCGCTCTCAATCATTGGTTATCCGGCGCCACCACAGGGCTTACCACGCGATGAGAAAGGCGAGGCGAGGCGGGACGTCCTGGACCGGTTACGAGAAATTTTCGGCCTTCGCTATCACCAGAAATGCTTTAGCCCCGGTGAGGCGATGGCAGGTGGGAACCAATGGGTTTTTGCTCATGACGCCACCACTCTGGGAGGTAGTTCTGGATCACCCTCAATTAGCCTTAAGGACGGCCTGCCGGCTGTTGGGCTTCATTTCGCAGGCGATTGGATGCGTGCGAACTTCGCCCACGATCTTGCCAAGGTATGCAGCCTAACGCCGGAGTTAATTGAACTGCTGCAGGAAGGGTAACTATGCTCGTACCCACAGATGCGGGCAGTTCACCGGTCCAAACCCTGACTGAAGAAGAGGCCGGGCTCATTGCCCGGCAAATTCTAGCCGGCCGTGTTGCTGTGGCATCGGCTTATGACCGGCTCGCGGGAAGAGGCCAGGAAAGGCGCGCACCGGATTTCAAGACCATTGCCTTGGGGCAAGTAGGAGCGGACGCTTACCGCTTAGCGCTTCAAGCCGCCGCAAATGCTGGTTTCCTTGCCCCGTTTCTAGCCACGCTCTCGGAACAGGGGCATATCGATCTCGAGCAAGCCCTCAGAACGGCTAAAGTGATCCATCCCCAGGACGCGTCGGGCGTGGCAATCCATCCCCAGGGGATGACGGCCGAGATGATGCAGTTGATCCAAGCGGCGCGACTGCTTGAAGGGTTAAGCACTGCCGTCCGCCGGGTCTGCCTTGTTGAGGTTGCCTCCGATCCACCGGTGAACGGAACCGGGTTTCTCATCGGCCCGCAGACGGTGCTGACGAATTGGCACGTAATGCATTCCCTGATCGACGCTGCGACGGGGCAGCAAAAGCAAGACAGCGCCGCAAAAATCATTTGCCGCTTTGAGAAGTTAGCTGAGGGAGCTGGAAAACCCTATCGAGCTGCAGAACAATGGTTGGTCGATTTCAGTCCGATGGCAGTGAACGGGATAGAGGGAAAAGCTTACCCTGACATGACAGCGCGTCGCCCACACGCGCTTGATTTTTGTGCAATCAGGCTCACCGGAGCTCCCGGCCGTGTCCGTGGATACTATGATCTATCAAAGCCTGGAAAACTTGATTCATTACGCCAGCTGACATTCGTCGTACAGCATCCCTCGGCGTGGCCCACTCAGGTCGGGGTGGCAGATGGAACCGTAATAGATCAAACATCGGGTTTCATACGCCATCATGCGCCCACCGCAGAGGGATCGTCTGGAGGTTTATGTCTCGATCATAATTTAAATCCCATTGGCCTCCACAGAGCAGCGGCGACCACAGCCGAGAAAGTCTTTTTATACAATTTGGCAGTCGACTTGAATGCCATTCATAAGACATGCCCTGAGCTTGGAAAGGCAGACGACGTCTACGATCGTACCTTCCTTCTCTACGACCGGGAGGGAAACCAGCGCGCCGTGATCGGACGCCAGCGAACGCAGGAACACCTGCGGGCAATGGCGAGTGGCGACGACAAGTCGATCCTCTTTCTGCACGGAGAGAAACGCGGTGGCAAAAGCTTCACCATCGATCTCTTACGAGCTCTGATCGGCTCAGGGGATCGTCATGTGGTCGTCCAGTTGACGCCCGAACTCATCCCATCCGATCCGGTCAAGTTAGCTCGCGATATTTTGCAGCATGCGGGGGTGCCGGATGGTGCCGTTGACCTACCGGAGCCGGATGTTACGCACGGCACGACGACTGCCTGGATGAAATCGACACTCATACCTGCCTTTACGCGTGTCCTTTCCGAGTATCTTCTGGCAGACCCGGCAGCTCCACGAACCCTTTGGCTTGTCTTCGACGGGCTTGATCAGCAGGATATCGTGCGCTCAAATGCGCGATTGTTTCTCGATGAATTGTATGACGCCACGCGGCTTCTTAAAAATCTCCGCGTACTTCTGATAGGGCTCCGAGGGCTTTCCTGGATGAACCCATCGGTGCACAGGATCGTTTCGCCTGTCCTGGCCTCGGCTCCGTCTTCAGCCAGCATGCGGATCACCTATTCGATCGCGTGTTCGCGCCTCCACTCGCCGATCCGCGACAGCCGATCATCATGCTTGCCGGAAGCGATCCTCATCGATGTTGTCCTGTCCGACGCCGGCGGCGTGCAGGGCGTTATGTTGCAGCTCGAGGGACTGGGAGCCATCGGCTTTGGGAACGCGGGTGTTCCGATCGGCATGTTTCTTAAACGGTGGTTTGAAGCCGACGCCAAGATGGCTCAAGCCATCGAATGTGCCGCGTTTTCGCAGCGCGCGTTGATCAATCACCTGGGTCCGGTTCCTCCTCCTTTATGGCGTCGGCGAATTTCCGCATGAGCCGCACGAGGTCATCGACATCGCGGGTGTCCCAGCTTTCGAAGATCGCGCGGGCGTTCCTCTCGCGCACGGCGTCCACCTTGTAGGTCATGGCCTTGCCCTTCGGAGCGATCACCGCCTTGTGGACCCGTCGATCTCCATCGGCAAGTTCCACAACCCCGATCGGCCCGCGCCGCTCGATCACGACGAGCAGGGGAAACAGGGCGCGATCAAGCGCTATGCCGGCATCGCGAACCATGCCTTCGTCGCGCTGCGGCCTGTTCATGACACTGGCAATGTCGATCATCGCGTCGTGAAGCTCGCGAATCTGGCTGGTCATATGTGTATTTTGCACGTTTTCTCTTGACGGCATGGCCGACCTCCTATTATGTGCATTTTACACATATGGAGATCGCCATGACAAGGGACTTCTCGACCGACGTGTTGATTTGCGGCGCGGGTGCCGCCGGCCTTACCCTTGCGATCGACCTCGCGAGGCGGGGCATCTCCTTCCGCCTGATCGAGAAGTTGGATGATGCCTTTCGCGGTTCGCGAGGCAAGGGACTCCAACCACGCACGCTGGAAGTCTTCGAGGATCTCGGCATCGTCGAGCGGATTGCCGCTACGGG
>Ga0066256_1001243_pt1 | contig 14767 bp, 15 predicted proteins | sample ThiBio_1000_biof_FD_87107 | JGI IMG/M metagenome (GOLD analysis project Ga0066256, IMG submission 87107) | Wastewater bioreactor microbial communities from Cape Town, South Africa - Thiocy_expt_1000_biof (version 2) | ecosystem: Engineered > Bioreactor > Thiocyanate-remediating >...
ATCCTTGGCGCGGTAGATGGTGAGCACCAGCGAGAGCTTCTCGCCCGAGAGCGGATGCGCCTTACCGATGCCCGTCTCCTCGGCCATGACGAACTTGCAGCCGCGCGCGCGTGACGAAAGCTCGAAGTCCTCGACGAGGCGCTCAGGCCCCTGCGCGATCACGGCGCGATTGAGCTTGCCGTCGACCCAAAGGCGATCGACGATACGCGCGCGCTCAGCCTTGTCGGCCATGTAGCCGCCGTGCTTCTCGAGCGCCTTGATCGCTGCATCGTAGACATCATCGACGATGACGACCGCGTTCTCCGAGGAGCAGGACGTGGCGTTGTCGAACGTTTTCGACTGCATGATGAGATCGGCGGCCTGATCGAGATCGGCGCTCGAGTCGATGATCACGGGCGCATTGCCGAGACCGACGCCGAGCGCGGGCTTTCCCGACTTGTAGGCGGCTTTCACGTTCGCCTGGCTGCCCGTCGCGACCACGAGGTCCGACATCTCCATGAGCCGCGTCGTCATCTCGCGCGATACGGGGTTCGGCAGCATCTGCACGAGGTCGGCGGGCAAACCGATGCGCGTCAGCTCCGCGCGCATTCCGGCAACGGCCGGCTCGGTCGCAGCCCAGGCGGCCGGCGGCGGCGCGATGATGATGGCGTTCCCGCCCTTGATGGCCATCATGGCCTTGTTGACGGGCGTTGCCTGCGGGTTCGTCGAGGGCGTGATGGCCGCGACGACGCCGACGGGCTTGGCCCACTTCACGAGGCCCTTCTCCGGCATCTCCTCGATGATGCCGGTGGATTTTGCGCGGAGCAGATCACGCAGCGTGCCGAAGGTCTTGCGCTGGTTCTTGATAACCTTGCTCTCGACATGGCCGATACCCGTCACCTCCACGGCCAGCTCGGCATAGCGCCTCGCCGTCTCCGGCTTGTAGATCGACCAGGCGAGTGCCGTAACCGCCTCGTCAATGCGGGGCTGACCCTCGCGCGCGATCTCGGCCGCAAAGGTGGCCATGGCCGCGCGGGCGCGCTTGATGAGGTCGGGGACGGGGTCTGCGGCTGTGGTCTCGGCGGGCTTGCGGGCGGGCGTATCCTGCATGGCGTCCCTCTTGGGCTAGGACTTCCGGCTGTTTTTCTCTTTTCGCCTATTCGGCCATCAATTGACAGGCTGCGCACCGGCATGTCAAACCGCGAGACGAAACGTCCTGGTGAATGAGACGCTGCAGTGCGTCATCCGCGGCTTGGCGGCGCCTGGGATGTCCGCAAAGATAGCCGAGTACGTGAACGATCAAGGGAGGTGCGGCCATGACCAAGATGACGACCGAAGAAGCGTTTGTGAAAGTGCTCCAGATGCACGGCATCGAGCACGCTTTCGGCATCATCGGCTCGGCCTTCATGCCGATCTCCGACCTTTTCCCGAAGGCCGGCATCACCTTCTGGGACGTCGCCAACGAGATGAACGGCGGCTTCATGTGCGACGGCTACACCCGCGCCTCCGGCAAGATCGCCATGTGCGTGGCGCAGAACGGCCCGGGCATCACGAACTTCGTCACGCCGGTCAAGACCGCCTACTGGAACCACACGCCCATGCTGCTGGTGACCCCGCAGGCGGCGAACAAGACCATCGGCCAGGGCGGCTTCCAGGAAGTGGAGCAGATGGCCCTCTTCCGCGACATGGTCTGCTATCAGGAGGAAGTGCGCGATCCCTCGCGCATTGCCGAAGTGCTCAACCGGGTGATCCTGAAGGCGAAGCGTCTCTCGGCGCCGGCCCAGATCAACGTTCCGCGCGACTGCTGGACCCGGGGCGTCGACATCAGCCTCCCCGCCGTCGTCGAGTTCGAGCGGCCTGCGGGCGGCGCCGAGGCGATCGCGGAAGCGGCCAAGCTGCTGTCGGAAGCGAAGTTTCCGGTCATTCTCTCGGGTGCCGGCGTCGTCATCGGCGGCGCGATCCCGGACTGCAAGGCGCTGGCCGAGAAGCTCGATGCGCCCGTATGCAGCGGCTACCAGCACAATGACAGCTTCCCCGGCAGCCATCCGCTCGCCGTCGGGCCGCTCGGCTACAATGGCTCGAAGGCGGCCATGGAGCTGATCGCGAAGGCCGATGTCGTGCTCGCGCTCGGGACGCGCCTCAATCCCTTCTCGACGCTTCCCGGCTACGGCATCGACTACTGGCCGAAGGACGCGAAGATCATCCAGGTCGACATCAATCCCGATCGCATCGGCCTCACGAAGCCGATCGCTGTCGGCATCGTCGGTGACGCCAAGCAGGTCGCACGCCAGATCCTCGGCAAGCTCACACCGACCGCTGGCAATGCCGGCCGCGACGAGCGCAAGGCCCTCGTCCATCGCACGAAGTCCGCATGGCTGCAGACCCTCTCCGGCATGGATCACGAGGACGACGATCCCGGCACGACGTGGAACGAGCGCGCGAGGAAGCGCGATCCGAACCGCCTGTCGCCGCGTCAGGCTTGGCGGGCCATTCAGGCGGGCCTGCCGAAGGAAGCGATCATCTCGACAGACATCGGCAACAACTGCGCGATCGGCAATGCCTATCCGACCTTCGAGCAGGGCCGGAAGTATCTGGCGCCAGGCCTCTTCGGACCGTGCGGCTATGGCTTCCCGGCCATCATCGGCGCGAAGATCGGCTGCCCCGATACGCCGGTCGTGGGCTTTGCCGGCGATGGTGCCTTCGGCATTTCGATGAGCGAGATGGGCTCGGTCGGCCGCAAGGAATATCCCGGCATCACCATGGTCGTTTTCCGCAACTACCAGTGGGGTGCTGAGAAGCGGAACACGACGCTCTGGTACGACGACAACTTCGTCGGCACGGAGCTCGATCCGAACCTGAGCTACGCGAAGGTCGCCGAGGGCTGCGGGCTCAAGGGTGTCGCGGTCAGGACGCAGGACGAGCTCAAGGCCGCGATCGCGGAGTCGTGCGAAGCTCAGAAGAAGGGCATCACGACCTTCATCGAGGTCATCCTCAATCAGGAGCTCGGCGAGCCCTTCCGTCGCGATGCCATGAAGAAGCCCGTCGTCGTCGCAGGCATTAAGCGCGAGGACTTCCGGCCGCAGAAGGTGGATTAAGGAGCGCTCTCCTCGCAGTCGCTCCGCGAGTGGGGCTTTCGCCCCACGCCCCAACCGGGAGGGACACCCTCCCGGACCCACCCGCCTTTATTTTGGTTACGCGGGCTGCTGGGAAGAGGCGCTGTCGCTTTCTGACGTAGTGCTATGGCCCCGGCGGCCATGCAGACAGCGCTCACGTGTTGCACCGTTCTTTCCCCTTCTCCCCGTTCTTACGGGGAGAAGGTCGGGATGAGGGGCGGCGGTATACGCAAACGTCTCACGAGTTCCCGCCCCTCCCCCTAGCCCTCCCCCCGCAGGGGGGGGGAGAGGGGACTGGCGATGACCCCGCAGCCCGCTCAAAATCCAAAAAAGAGGGGGGGGCGGGGGTGTCCCCCGCTCGGGGCGTGGGGCCTGAGGCCCCACTTGCGCCGAAGGCGCAACTTCCTCGCGGCAGTTGGGTTAGGTCTTGGGCTTCTTGTCGCGATCGCCGGCCTGGAGGTGGCGGCCGCTGTCGAGCAGCTCCGCCGTGTACTCCTCGTAGGTCACACCCGCCGCCTCGGCGCGCTTGAGGCGGAACATCATGATGCTGTAGGGCGGGTTCTTCCAGGCCTCGCGATGCGCCTTGCGCCAGCGGTAGGCAACGAACGCGTCATTGACAGGCGGATCAAGCGGCGGGCCGCCATTGTGGCCGATAGTCGCCGCGGTCTGGGCGAGGCCCCATTTGATGATTTCCGGGGGAGGGCGCCTGAGCCCCGCGACGAAGGGCGGCCGCGGCCCCTTACCCCAACCTCGGTCGTAACGGTCGCCCATGTGCCGCGCCCGACGTCTGCGATTCCAAGCTTCACCTTGGCTTCCACGGAACCATGAGGCGGAGCCGTGTGGCGAGCCTGAAGTCCGGGCGCCCTGCCCAACAATCAGGCACGCTGTCCGGCTGCACGGACAGGAGGCGTCATTGCCTTCAGACGAAGTTAAGCATCGAGTCCTACAATCTATAGTTGCAAATATAGACGGCCACTATCAGAGGAAAAGCGCCGGATGCCGGTCCTCGAGTTTCCCGCCATGTTCGTCAGGCCCGAAGTCGGATGCCCCATCGGCGCCAGGATCCGCTTCGGTAACTCGAAGGCCCATCGTGTGGTCCACAAAAGGCGCGCCCGCAGAACCCGCCTCGATCTGAGCCTGCTCACGACCAGCGGCCCCCGCGAGGCCACCTTGGCAGCCATGACGCTCTACGGCGCCACGCTCGATGCGGGGCATCGCCTGCGCAGACGGGAGCTGGTCGCCATGCGCCTGCCGAGCGGCCGGCGGGTCAAAGCCCGCGTTGCCTGGCGCCTCGGCAAGCGATGTGGCGGCACGTTCCTCTCGCCCGTAGCCGACTTCGCCCAGCTCCTGCGCGAGTGCCACGCCGTCCACGGCACGCGCCGGCTGCGCCGTGCCAGCCTGACGCCCAAGGAGGCAAAAATCGCCGAGAGAGACTGGGTCCGCCCGCTGCGATCGGCGCTGACAAAAGGGCAGCGGATGAGCCGGCAGCTCCTTCGCTGGTGCCGGACACTGTGAGCACGCCGACCAACGCTGTGCCTTATTTTCCTCGCGTTATCCTGATCGTGGACTGAAAGCCCCGCGCGCCCTCCTTCACGGCAGAGCGCGCCGGCTATTCATGTGCCCCGTCTGAAGGGCGCGCGAGAAAAGGAGATCGGTGAGCGATGAGGCGCCTGCGGCTGCCGGTGGGCATTGGCCAGCTTGGGCTGGCTGTCACGATCCTGATGACGACATGGACCGCGAGCGCGGTGGCACAGATGGCCACCTACCGCTTGGACAAGGACTACACCGCCATCAATTTCTCCTGGTCGCACCTCGGGCTTTCCCGCCAGTCGGCCCGCCTCACGAATGTGGACGGACGCATCCAGTTCGATCCCATGATGCCGGAGCTGAGCGTCATCGACGTCACCATGAGGGCGGCGAGCATCTGGACGGGCGTTGCCGAGTTCGACCAGCTCATCAAGTCGCCCGACTATTTCAGCGCCGCGCAGTTCCCCTTGATCACCTTCCGCTCGAAGGAAGTTCGTCGCACCAGCGACAAGACGGGCCAAGTCGCGGGCGACCTGACGATCAAGGGCATTACCCGGCCCGTGACACTCAATGTCGTCTGGAATTTCTCGGGCGAGCATCCGCTCGCCAAGGTCAATCCCAACTACCGGGATGTCTACGTCGCGGGCTTCTCGGCAACTGCCGTCCTGAGACGCTCGGACTGGGATATGTCGCTGGCCATACCGCTGGTCTCGGATGAAGTCCGCCTCAGCATCGAGACGGAACTCCTGCGCAGCGATTAGAATGAGAGCGCCGCGCTGCGTGACAGACCGCAGCCGCCGAACTAGCCTTCGAGGGCTCGGTCTCCACTCGGCGGAGAGGCTTCATGAAGTCGCGCTTCGAACAGCTCGCGGCCTACAACAAATGGGCCAACGCTCGCATCTACGAGGCGGCCCTGGCCCTGGACGAGAAGGACTACCGGCGCGATGTCAGCGCATTCTTCAAGAGCCTGAACGGGACGCTCAATCATCTGCTCGTTGCCGATCGCATCTGGATGAAACGCCTGACAGGCGAGGGCGAGCATCCCAACACGCTGAATGCCATCATCCATGAAGATCGAAGGGCGTTGGCGCTGGCGCGAGCCGACGAGGACGATCGGATTGTCCGGTTTGTCACTTCACTGGATGAAGCAGCGCTCGTCGGCACGCTGAAATACGCGACCACATCGGGAAAGGCCTTCGAGCAGCCGCGGGCGGACGTCCTCTCGCACTTCTTCAATCACCAGACGCATCATCGCGGGCAGGCACACACAATCCTCTCGATCTGCACGGGCGAGGAGCCGCCCTCGCTGGATCTGCTCGCCATGCAGCGCGGCGTTGTGGCACCGGATTTACGGGCGCTTGCGGGCAGTTGAAAACACAATCCGTCGCCCGACGTTCGGCTCAGTCGAACGTCAGCAGGACGTTGCCGATCTTCTGGCCGGAATTGACGTAGGTGAAAGCCTCGCGGATGTCGTCGAGCGCGTAGCGGCGATCGATCAGCGGCTTGTACGCGCCTTGCGCCAGCAGGGAAGAGGCGAGCGCGAGGGATTGCGGAATATCGGTCGGCACGGGAAAGCGCACCTTGGGCCCGCGCATGAGCGGCGCGATGAGCGCCAGAAAAGGGTTCTCCCCTCGCGGCCCGAGCTCGGACGACAGATACACGCCGGCCTTGGCGAGCAAAGGGCGACATTCTCCGAAGCTGCTCTTGCCGACAGCATCGAAGACGAAGGCGAACGTCTCCCCCTCGAGCTGAGCCGTGAACGGCGCGCGCAGGTAGTCGATCGTGCGGTCCGCGCCGAGAGCTGCGACGGCGGCGCGATGCGGCTCGGCGCAGACGGCCGTAACAATCGCGCCGGCATTCTTGAGCAGGGCAATGGCGGCTGAACCGATGGCGCCGGTCGCGCCATTGACGAGCACTGCATCGCCGGGCTTCAGAGGAACGCACCTCAGGAAATTGCGCGCGTAGTGTGCGCCTTCCATGCTCGCGGCTGCCGCCTCGAAGGATATGCCGTCGGGAATGCGCACTATGGGGCGGCGCTCGGACACGCGGAGATATTGCGCGTGAGAGCCAAGGCCATGGTCGTGGAAGCCCATGACGCGATCGCCGATCGCGAACCGCGTGACACCTGAGCCGATCGCGACGACTTCACCTGCGAAATCGGTGCCCGTGGCCACCTCGCGCGGTCGCGGCCAACCGACGAAGAAGCGAAATATGTAGGGCTTGCCCCAGAGCGCACCGCAATCCGTACGGTTCACAGTCGCGGCCCGCACCCGCACGAGAAGCTCGCCCGGTCCCGGCTCGGGGATGGGCATCTCGCGAATAGTCAGGACATCGGGTGGGCCGTAGGCAGTGCGGTAGCTCGTCCTCATCCGGCGGGCCTATAGCACAACCGTCGCAGACGCGTGACGCCTAGACGCCGAGGTCCTTCCGCACGGCGAACACCTCCATGATGCGCGCGCCCTTGTGTGGGCCGTCGCAGACGAACTGCCAGCGGCCCTCGGAGTAGGTGTCGCAGAGCTTCACGCCCTTCACGAGCACCCAGTGGCCCTCCCGGCCCTTGTGAACAGCGAGGATATAGTGCGCCCAGGCGCTCCGCGGCTTCTGCATCCAGGTCCAGAGGCTCGGGCGCTCCTTGCGCTCGAGATGCATGTAGCTTTCGGTGAGATCCATGCGATAGCCGAAGTGCGCCAGTGCAGCGGCCACTTCCTCGTTGTCGGTGCCCTTTACGACCGGCTTGCGGTGGGCCGGTATGTTGCGGAAGGTGCGGATCTCGTCTTCCATCCGGCTGATCGGATACCCGGTGATGGCCGCGAGCACATAGGGCCCGCAGAAGGCAATGCGGCCCGTGTCGTTCGTGACCTCGTTGAGGCTCGCGGTCAGGTGTGCGCTGGTCATGGTGGTCGTCCGCAGCAAAGGCGGGATGGTTAACAAAATCTTTCCACGTATCGGTTAACGAAAGGTTTCCAGCGAGCGCCATCCGTGACGCGCAGGTGATGAATTGTCGCAATCAGGAACTGGGACCACGGCGCGTCGTTGCATGGGCATGGAAACGCTCCAAACGGACAACTCCCATGACGAAAATCACATCCCTTATCCCCGCTCTGGCAATCACAGCCCTCGTCAGCGGGTTCGGCAGCGGTGCGGCGGCAGCCGCGACAGCCCATCCGACGACGCCCCATTCGCGGCAGAGTACGCAGGGGACCCACGCGCGGCACCCAGTGGCCCATGAGCACGCCCAGCAGGCAGCGCCCTGCGGGCAGTACATGTACCACCACGACGGCAAGTGCACCGATATCAGGAACGAGAAGGGCAAGTCCTGGATGAACTCGGTCTTCTAGGATCACCGAGCTGGTGGGAGCGCCAGATCCTGCGTGCCGTCAGGATGGCGCGCGTGCCGACAGACCGGACTGACGACAGCGCCCCAGCGCATCGATGAAGCGAAATCTTTTCATCGAGCGCTTGCGGACCGCTTCTCCCCGTCGCAATCTCATGCGGTCGGGCGCGAGGGCCCGATCTCCACGGGTAGCGGGGCCGCCACGGCCCCGCCGGCGAGCAGAGGCGGGGCAATGACAAAAAAAGCGAAATCGGACGGCGCGGATGGCGGCAAGGGCAGCGGCGGCGCGAAAGCGAGCGTGCCGCAGAAGGGCTTTCTCCAGGGCCTCGCCAACTACGGCGATGCGGATTTCTCGATCTACATGCGCCGCGCCTTCGCGCGCTCGCAGGGCTTCTCGCTCGACGAGCTTTCGCGCCCCGTCGTCGGCATCGCGAACACCTACAGCCGCTTCAATCCGTGCCATCGCCACTTCCCCGAGCTCATCGATGCCATCAAGCGCGGCGTCGCCTCGGCCGGCGGCCTCGCGCTCGAGTTCCCGACCATCTCGCTGCACGAATCCACACTCACGCCGAACTCCATGAAGTTCCGCAACCTCATGGCCATGGACACCGAGGAGATGATCCGCGCGCAGCCCATGGACGCGGTCGTGCTCATGGGTGGCTGCGACAAGACCGTGCCCGCGCAGCTCATGGGCGCGGCGAGCGCGAACAAGCCTGCCATCCAGCTCATTGGCGGCCCGCAGATGACCGGCCGCTGGCGCGAGCATCGCGTCGGCGCCTGCACGGACTGCCGCAAATTCTGGGTCGAGTACCGCGCCGGCCGCATGGGCAAGAGCGAGATCGAGGAAGCTGAGGGGCGCCTCGTGACAACAGCCGGCACGTGCGCCGTCATGGGTACGGCCTCGACCATGGCGGCCATCGCCGAAGCGCTCGGCATGACGCTGCCGGGCACGGCCGCGATCCCTGCTGTGCACGCCGACCGCATTCGCGCCGCGGAGGCAACAGGCGTGCGCGCCGTCGCTCTCGCGCGTGGCGACCTGACGCCGAGCAAGATCATCACGCAGAAGTCCATCGAGAATGCCGCCCGTGTTCTGCTCGCGCTCGGCGGCTCGACGAACGGCGTCGTGCATCTGGCTGCGATCGCGGGACGCGTCGGCGCGAAGCTCGATCTCGCGCGCTTCAACGAGCTTTCGGATACGACGCCCGTGCTCGCCGCCGTGAAGCCGGTCGGCAACGAGCACTACATGGAGGACTTCTTCGCCGCCGGCGGCATCGGCGCGGTGTTGCGCGAGCTGAAGGATCGCCTGCATCTCGACGCCATGACCATCACCGGTGAGACGCTCGGCGAGCGCCTTGCTGCCGAGGAAGGCATCTGGGTCGACCGCCGCGTGATCAAGCCGATCAAGGAACCCATCGAGCCGCAGGGCGGCCTCGTCGCGCTCTTCGGCTCGCTCGCGCCAAAGGGTGCGATCATCAAGCGCTCGGCGGCGACGCCGGAGCTTTTCGAGCGCACGGGCCGCGCTGTCGTGTTCACCTCGCTCGCGGATCTCTCAGCCCGCGTCGACGATCCCGATCTGGACGTTACGGCGGACGACTTCCTCATTCTGCAGAATGCGGGGCCAAGCTCGCCCGCGGGCATGCCCGAGGCCGGCTTCCTGCCCATCCCGAAGAAGCTGCTCGCAGCAGGCGTGAAGGACATGGTGCGCATTTCGGATGCGCGCATGTCCGGCACGGCCTACGGCACCATCGTGCTACACGTCGCGCCTGAAGCCGCGGCCGGCGGCCCGCTCGCGCTCGTGCGCACAGGCGACAAGATCAAACTGTCGGTGAAGAACCGCAGCATCGATCTGCTCGTCGATGAGGCTGAACTCGCCAAGCGTCGCAAGGCCTGGGAGCAGGAGCAGCGGCCGACCGCGTCGCGCGGCTACGACCGCCTCTTCCGCGAGCGCGTGCTACAGGCACCGGAGGGGTGTGATTTCGACTTCCTGGCGCCAGGTGAGTAGGTCGCTTCGCGAGTGGGGCTTTCGCCCCACGCCCCAACCGGGAGGGACACCCTCCCGGCCCCACCCGCTTTTATTTAGTGCCGCGGGCTGCCGGGAAGTGCTGTCGCGTTCCTTCCGCGGTGCGACGCCCGCGGCGGTCATAGCGACCGGTCTCGCGTGAGGCGCCCCACTTCTCCTTCTCCTCGTCCAAACGGGGAGAGGGGACTGGCGATGAACTCGCGGCGCGCGACCGTCATGAGCGCGCGACTGCGCGCCGGCCGGTAGGCCGTACTGGAAATTAAAAATCAAGCCGCGTCGGCGACGACGCGGTTGCGGCCTTCGCGCTTGGCTGAATAGAGCGCACGATCGGCGCGCTTGAAGAGTGTCTCGGGCGTATCGTCGCGATACTCGAGTGTCGAGATGCCGACGCTCGCCGTCACGCGCAGCTCTTTGTTGCCGGAGATCGGGAAGGGATCGGCGGCGATCGTCGCGCGCAGGCGCTCGCCGACCTGGATGGCGCGCGCGAGATCCGTATCCGGCATGATGATCACGAACTCCTCGCCGCCGAGGCGGCAGGCGAGATCGATGCCGCGCGTATTGCGGCGGAAGCGGCGCGCGAACTCGCGCAGCACGTGGTCGCCCGCGTCGTGACCGTAGGTGTCGTTGACGGATTTGAAGAAATCGATGTCGGCGACGAGCAGCGAGAGCGCGCGGCCGGACTGGATGGACTGCGCGACCAGCGTCTTGAGATGGCCTTCCATGTAGCGCCGGTTGTGGAGACCGGTGAGGCCGTCCGTAATGGCCATCTCGACGCTCTCTTCGAGGCGGGCCTTGAGGAGATCGGCGTGGCGCTTGCGCTTCACCTGCGTCTTCACGCGGGCCATCATCTCGTGGCGATCGATCGGGCGCACGACATAGTCGTTGACGCCCATGTCGAGGCCGCGCAGGAGCCGGGCCTCGTCACTGGGCTCTACAATGATGAGGATCGGCAGGTGCCGCGTGCGATCGAGCGAGCGCACCTGCGAGCAGAGGCGCAGGCCATCCGCGTTCGTGAGGCTCAGGCTGACAACCAGCACGTCCACGGGCTGCTCGGCGAGTTTCAAGAGCGCAGCCTGAGGATCGCTTTCGAGAGTGACGGTGTGGACAGTGCGCAGTGTCTCGACGAGGCGCTGCGCGGAACGGCCCTGATCCTCGACGATCAGCACGTTGCCGCTCTCACCGGCGCTCTGCCAGTCGAGAGCCGGGGCGCCGCTGATGCCCATTTGATGGGTGGTGGCGGCGCGCATCAGCATTTCGTCCGAGAGGACCTTGAGGCGCGCGAGGTTCTTCACACGCGTCACGAGCGCGATGTCGTCCACCGGTTTGGTGAGGAAGTCGTCGGCACCAGCTTCGAGCCCATGCACCTTGTCGGCAGGCTGGTCGAGCGCGGTGACCATGATGACGGGAATGTGCGCCGTCTTCGGGTTTTGCTTGATGTGCCGACAGGCCTCGAAGCCGTCCATGCCGGGCATCATTACGTCGAGCAGCACGACGTCGATGCTTTCACGCCCGAGAATGTCCAGAGCCTCGCGGCCGCTCGAGGCCGTCAGGATCTCGAAGTACTCGGCGGACAGCCGAGCCTCGAGGAGCTTCACGTTGGACAAGATGTCGTCGACAACGAGGACGCGGGCGGTCATGGGCGAGGTCTTGCCGCTGAAATGAGTTGAGGATCAATCCGCTTCGACGAACCGGCGCACGGTATCGATGAAAAGGCCGATCGAGATGGGCTTTGAAAGGTACGCCTCGCACCCGCCCTGGCGGATCCGCTCCTCGTCCCCCTTCATGGCGAACGCGGTCACCGCGATCACCGGAATGTCGCAGAGGTCCTCGTCGTCCTTGAGCCACTTCGTGACCTCGAGACCGGAGACCTCGGGAAGCTGGATGTCCATCAGCACCAGATCGGGCCGATGGGTGCGCGCGAGATCGAGCGCGTCATGACCGTTGCGCGCCTCGATGGTTGCATAACCATGGGCCTCAAGCAGATCGCGGAAGAGCTTCATATTGAGCTCGTTGTCCTCCACGATGAGCACCGTCGCCTGCCCTGCGCTCGCGCGCGGACGTCGCCCCTCGATCGCCGCTCGGCGCTCCTGGTAGCCCATCGATTTGGTCCGCTCGATTGTGGTCATCCGACTTTCCGCCGAATCGCATGTTTAGTTGGGGATCACTCTGCGCCAAAAGCCTAAGGATATGTTTAAGAATGGCGGTCCAACCGGCACTAGAGGCGCGGCACGGATGCCCAAAGACAACGATCGCGGAAGGGGCGCACCCCTTGAAACAGCACGGCAATTGGCGCTCGACGCGCTCCTCTTCCTTGCTGGGGACACGTTAAGGATTACAAAGTTTCTCAACGTCACCGGCATGGAGGCCGCGACGCTTCGCGAGCGTGCCCGGGACGACGAGACGCTGATCGCCGTGCTGGAGTATCTGCTGGCGGACGAAACATTGCTCTTCGTCTTTGCCGCGAATGGCAGCCATCGCCCTGATGAAGTGGCGCCAGCGCTGGAGCGTCTGCAGCGCGAAGGAGATATGTCAGGAGGCCGGCGATGAGACCAAAGGTCTCTGTCTCGGTGTCTCACCCGCCGACCCTGCTGCGGATCGGCATCGACCTCGGCGGGACCAAAATCGAGGGCGTCCTCATGGACGAGACGGGCGCCGAACGGCCGCGCCGTCGCGTCCCGACCCCGCGCGACGACTACGCGGCAACCCTCGACGCGATCGCTCAGTTGGTGGATGAGCTTCTGGCCGAAGCAGCCGCCGATCCGGCGCCCTCGACTGCGACAATCGGCGTCGCGATGCCCGGCTCGGTCTCCCCGCGCACGGGCCAGATGCAGAATGCCAATTCGACCTGGCTCAATGGGCGCACGCTCGGACCTGATCTTGCGGATCGCCTCGGACGCCCCGTGCGGCTCGCCAATGACGCCAACTGCTTTGCCCTCTCGGAAGCCCTCGACGGTGCCGCGGCCGGCGCACGCAATGTCCTCGGCGTCATACTCGGCACAGGCTGCGGCGCCGGGGTCGTGATCGAGGGCCGTCTGCTCGATGGACCACGCGGCATCGGCGGCGAATGGGGCCACAATCCCCTGCCCTGGGCGACCTCGGACGAGTTACCTGGGTCGCTCTGCTGGTGCGGTCGGCGAGGCTGCATGGAGACGTGGGTCTCGGGGCCGGCGCTGGCTGCCGCGTACCTCCAGGATGGCGGCACAACGACGCGGGCCGAGGAAATCGTTGAACGAGCTGCCGCCGGTGAGGAGAGGGCGCAGATAGCCCTGGATCGCCACGCAGACCGCCTCGCGCGCGGCCTCGCCCATGTCGTGAACATTCTCGATCCCGATGTGATCGTGATCGGCGGCGGGCTCTCGCGGCTCGAGCACCTCTACGAGAAACTGCCCGGGCTGATGGCACCGCACATCTTCGCCGAGGATACGCGTGTCGACATCCGCCCACCCCGCTGGGGCGATGCCTCGGGCGCGCGCGGGGCGGCCTGGCTCTGGCAGGACGCGCCCCAATGAAAACGGGGCCTCGCGGCCCCGTCGTCCCATCGCGCGATGCGGAGTGGTTTCAGCTCACGGGCTGTCGAGAAAGCGCGACGGATCCGGCTTCAGGCCGGTGACGCGCTCGAGAGCCATCGCGGCGAGCATGCGATCGCTCATGGTCTTCTCAGGCAGGCGGTCGATGCCGTAGCGGTCCTGGCGCTCATGCGCCTGCGCAACCGAGCCGTAGCCCGGTCCGCCAAGCTTCATCGCGGCAAAGTCACTGCGACAGCCTGCAAGTGCCAGCACAAGGGCCATGGCGACGCCAGCACGCACGATCATGGGTAACCCCCCGTCTTCTGTGCCGCCGCCGAATTGTGGCGAAGTCGCCACGGCGATGGCCAATTCCCGTCTCCCCCGAGGCGGACGAGAGTTAATTTAATGGACTCGTTGCGAGGAGGCAACCAGGAAGAGTTGCTTTTCCACTTACGGCTGTATCGATGTTTTTCTATACACCAATACGGGCGTTCAGGTGCCGTCTCGCGGCTTTCCCGCGGCGTCTACCGAAAGTGCCTGCGTGATGAAGGCGTGCGTCGGCGTCGGCACGCCATGGCGCGCCCCGACACGCACCACGCCGCCCGAGAGCCATTCCACCTCCAGCGGCTTTCCCGCCCGCTTGTCGTGGGCCATGGACGAGACCATCCCGTCAGGGAGCTGATCGATGGTCTTCATGACACCCTCGAAGTCATCGGGCTTGATCGCGACACCCTCGGCCTTGGCGACGTCGATCACCTCCTGAACGGCCGAGCGGATCAGCGCATACGTGCCGGGCGCATTCCGCAGCTCCTTGGCGGCGTGCCCGGTCAGCGCAGTGACGCCGGAGAAGGGCGCCAGCATCGCGAACTTGATCCACTGCGCGCGGCGGATGTCGGCCGGCATGATGGCGTCGATCCCGGCCGCCTTGCAGAGCGCATGGAAGGCCTCGAGCTTCTCGTTCTTCGAGCCGTCCGGCTCGGCGAACTCGATGCGTGCGAACTTGCTCGCGTGCTCGATCACGCCGGGCCGGGAAATATGCGAAGCAATGCGCGCGACGCCCGGAATGACATGCGCCGCAGGCACGACGCGCTTCACCACGTCCGCGCCTTCGACACCGTTCTGGAAAGCGACGACGATCGTCTGCGGACCGACAACGGACTTGAGCTGCGCCGCAGCGCTCTCGGCATCGACCATCTTCGTCGCAAACATCACGATATCGGGCGTGCCTGCCTCGGCAGGATCGCGGACAGCGCGCACGGGCTTGACGAGCGCCTGGCCGAGCAGGCTG
>Ga0066256_1003590_pt1 | contig 14764 bp, 6 predicted proteins | sample ThiBio_1000_biof_FD_87107 | JGI IMG/M metagenome (GOLD analysis project Ga0066256, IMG submission 87107) | Wastewater bioreactor microbial communities from Cape Town, South Africa - Thiocy_expt_1000_biof (version 2) | ecosystem: Engineered > Bioreactor > Thiocyanate-remediating >...
CGTGTTTGTGTTCTCGGTGGCCTTCATCTCCATGGAGAAGCTGTTCACCGCCATCTTCTCGGGCATCGAGGTGGCGCAGGCGGCCATCAGCCTGCTCATCCCCATCCTGTTCCTGTTTGGCGGCCTGTTTGCGCGCTACCCCACGCTGCCCGCCGGCTGGCGCTGGATGTACTGGGCGGACCCCATCCACTACGCGCTGGAGGCGCTCGTGGCGCCCATCTTCTACTGCGAGGGCCCCTCCTGCCCCACCCTCACCTTCGTCACGCCGGACGGCGTGCAGACCGTCGACACGCTGGCGTACGTGGAGGAGTCGTTTGGCATCAGCTACGGCAACCGCTGGCTGAACGTCGGCTACCTGTGCATCTTCATCGCTGGCCTCCAGGTCCTGCACTTCATTGCGCTGCGCTACGTGTCGCACATCAAGCGGTAAGGGCGGCTTGCCGCGGCAGCTGTGTGCTGCAGCAGCGCGGCGCGCTCGCTCTGGTCCCCTCGCGGCGCCATGCGGCGCGCCACGTCTGCGCGCACGCGCTACGATAGACAACGACGACGATGAGTGTAGATTGTTGTTGAAGTTGGCTCCATCTGCCATACCGGAGGTAATAGTTTGCCACGCCACGCAATAAAAACAATGATGCACACAAGCAAGTGACACCTCCTACAGTCATCCTTGTGTGTTGTGTTGTGGTGGGGGGTGCAAAAAAAAAGGCAAAAAGTTATGTCGACCGCAGGACTCGAACCTGCGCGGGTCGCCCCATGACGACCTGAACGTCACCCCTTAACCGCTCGGAGCAGATCGACTTCGCTTGGAAGGTCAGGTACCGGAATTTGTATTTAATGGTACGTCCGCACATGCGCGATATTGGGCGTCTGCAAACGTTGCAGCACAATGCTCCTGCTGGTTGTGGGCGCGTGCCGGCGCTGCGCAATTTTGTTAGCTCGGTAGCTAGTGCCACCATGCGCTGAATCACGGTGCTAGTTGTCTGAATAACTGGCGCATTTTATTTAATTTGCGCGTTGTATACTCCTCTCCTCCCCTCCTACTTACCGTAACGGACACACACCTAAACAAACCAACGCCAGCTGCCATGGCGGCTACGGCACAACGAAGCAAGTCGCTGGGCGCCACGAGTGGCACACGAAGCGGCGGAGGGGGCAGTCGGCCACCTACCACCTCAGCCACCACGGCTACGGCACTGGCGTCGCCAGTACCCACCGCCGCCGCTGCCGCCTTCCTGCGCAAGAAGCCGGCAGTGGGCGGCGCAGGCGCGGCGCTGACGTACCTGCCGGATGAGCGCGCGTTCCACTCGCGAGACATGCCGCGAGCGGCGCGGGAGGCGAAGGTGGAGGTGCGCAAGGGGCTGCACGACGCGGCGCGGGCGGACGCGTGGCACGCCAGCGTGTCCATCCCCACCGTGTTTGACCGCACCGCCTTGAGCCACTTTGCGTTTGACCGCACCGAGTTTGCGTACAACTTCCGGGCGGAGGCGCTGCCGCCCGCCACGCAGGTGAAGCGCGACGTGTTTGGGCGTATTGTCGGCCTGGCGCCGCGTGACGGCCATTTCCACCGCACCGCTGAGCTGCCGGTGCACGGCGCGCTGGGTGGGAAGGTGGCGTGGGATGCCGCGACCACGTACACGCCGGGCGAGCGGGCGGCAGGGGCGGCGGCGCTGGCAACCGCGGCGCGCACCACCGCTACGGCCAAGTCGCGCGCCCTGCTGGCCGGCAAGCCGTACAAGACGCCGTACGAGGGTGAGGTGGAGTTCATGGAGGAGCTGCGGCGAACACGCAGCCTGCTGGCTGCCGGGCGCGCCGCCGCCGCGGTGGCAGCGGATGACGCCTCCAAGAAGCTGGGCGGTGGCGGCGGCGCGCCTGCAGATGACGATGACGACGCAGCAGAACGCGCGGCACGTGCCGCCAGCAGCCTGTCAGCGGCCATGGACGCGCTGGACGTGGCAGTGAAGCTGGGCCGGCCGCAACAAGACCACGGGTCATCCAAGCTGGTGCGACGGTACCGGCACGAGGGCGTGTACGGCAGCCTGCCGTCGGGTGACGTTGCATGGTCCTGCTGCGGTGCCTTTGACGCCAGCGCGCGCGGCTGCATTGCCACCGTGGTGGACCCCGACCGCCGTTGCTACGCCTCCCTGCGATGACCCCCGAATCTAGCGCTCGGTTGCCCATGTAATAAGAACAGTCCGGCGTACCTAATTAATGCTGCATGCCCGCGTGCCCCCCGTGTGCCTCCCTCCCTGTGTCCTCCGCCGTCGTGCGCTCATTTAAACAGACGCCTGGCCACGCTAGCAACGAAATTGAAATCGCACGGCGGCTGCTCACTAGGCCGTCACGGTGACCTGCGTGGCCAGCAGCGGCGCGTCCTGCACGGTGAGCACGAAGGCGCCGGGCTCGATGGTCCACGCCGGCGGCTCCTCCTCATTCCAGAAGCCGAAGGAGGAGGCGGGCAGGAGGAAGGTGAGGGTGGTGGCGGTGCCGGCGGGCACGGTCACCTTGTCGAACCCCTTCAGCATCTTCACCTCGGGTGTGACGGTGCGGTACACGTCGGTGAGGTACAGGAGGACGGCCGTGGCGGCGGTGAGGGTGCCGGTGTTGGCCACCGTGACGTTCACCTGCAGCGGGCCGGCTGCCAGCTGTGCGAGCGACAGAGAGGTGGCGTTGGCGACGAGGGCGGAGTACGTCCAGTTGGTGTACGACAGGCCGGTGCCAAACGCCCACGCGGGGTCGTACGTCAGCGCCTCCGGGTTGGTGTGCCAGTAGTGCACCAGCGCGTTGCCCGGCTGCGAGGGGTACGTGAAAGGCAGGCGGCCGGACGGCACGGTGATGCCCAGCAGGATCTCTGCCACCGCCTGGCCGGCGTCGGGGCCGGTGAGCAGGCCGTGCAGCACGGCGTCCACCACGCCCTGCACGCCGTCCAGCAGGCGGGGGCGGCCCTCAAACAGGACGAGGACGGAGGGCGGCGGCAGGGTGCCCACCGCCGCGATGGTCTCCAGCTGGCCCGCCGGCAGCAGCAGGTCCTGGATGTCGCCCGGCATCTCGGCGTAGTTCACCTCGCCGCCCACGTACACCACCACGTCCGCCCACCCGCGCGCCAGCGCCACCATGCGGTCCCAGCTGGTGGCGTTGATGACGCCATTGATGTCGCACACCGGCTCGTACGCCAGCCCCAGGCCGTAGGCGGTCGCCAGGCTGGTCAGCGCGTCCAGCGTGGTGGTGCCGTACGGGAACTCGGCGTCGGTGGCGCCCTGCCAGTGGATGCTCCACCCGCCGGTCTGGTACGCAACGGAGTCGGCGGAGGGGCCGACGAGCAGGATGTTGGTGCCGCGCGCCAGCGGCAGCACGCTGCCGGTGTTTTGCAGCAGCGTGATGGCGCCGCGCGCCATGTCCAGCGCCGCGGCGCGGTCGGCGGCCGAGCCGACAGTGGCGCGCAGCGCGGCGCGCTCCGCCGCGGCGCCAGGCGACAGCACGCGCGCGCCGCCCACCCACTCGTCCAGCAGGCCCAGCTCCTCCTTCAGCGCCAGGATGCGGCCCGCCGACTCATCGATGCGCGACTCTGGGATGGCGCCCGCCGTCACGGCGGCCAGCAGGTCGGTGGGGAAGCTGGTGTCCTCCGGCACCATGGACATGTCGATGGTGGTGCGCGACATGGACAGCTGGACGGCGGCGGCGGTGGTGGGCGCCACGTGGTGCCACGAGTTCAGGTTCTCAATCTCCGCCCAGTCCGTCACCAGCATGCCCTCAAACCCCATCATGCCGCGCAGCACGGTGTTGAGGTAGAAGCCGGAGGAGGCCATGGGCACGCCGTCCACCTCGGAGTACGACTCCATGGTGGTGGCCACGTCCGCCTCAAATGCCGCCTGGAACGCCGGCCGGTAGTAGTTCTGCAGGTGGCGCCACGGGATCCACGCCGGCGTGCGGTCCTGCCCGCTGCGCGGGTTGGGGTAGCCAAAGAAGTGCTTGGCGGTGGCGGCGACGGCGGTGGGGGAGGCGAGGGCGCGCGGGCAGCCGCCCTGTGCGCCGCACACCAGCGCGGTGGCCAGCTCGGACGCCAGGAACGGGTCCTCCCCCAGCGTCTCATAGCAGCGCGGCCAAATGGGGTTGGACATCAGCCCCAGGATGGGCGCAAACCCCCACGGGATGTCCGCCGCCCGCGTGTCCTTCGCGCCCGTCGCCGCCATCACGCCCGCCGCCGTGCGGTTGAAGGTGGCCGCCACTGCCAACGGCTGCGGGAACAGGGTGGCATTGTACACGTAGTTGGCGCCGTGCACTGAGTCCAGGCCGTAGATGATGGGGATGCCCGGCCCCTGCGACGATGCCACGCCCTGGATGGTGGCCAGCATGGTCTCCCAGGTGGACACGTTGGGTGACGCAAAGGCGGGCACGTTAAGGAAGGAGCCCACGCCAAACGTGTTGACGTAGTACGCCACCTTGTCGGGGCTGATGTCAAACGAGTTGGGCGACACCTGGATGAGGTCGATGTTCAGCTGCGTCATCTGCCCAATCTTTTGCGCCAGCGTCAGGTTGGCCAGCAGCGACGTCACGCGCGGCGACAGCGGCCGCCGCCGCAGCGGCACCGTGCGCGGACCAAACGATGCCTCCACGCCTTGCGCCAGCAGCCCCACCACTCCCACCGCTGCCGCCACCGCCGCCGCTGCTGCAGCGGCGGTCCGACGACCGGTCCGCGCCATCTTGGATGTGGCTGGTGGCGCACGGTGTGTGTGTGATGTGTGTGGAGTGCGGGGTTGGCCGCCGTGGGGAGGGTGTGTGTTGATACGATCAAAAATGACGTCTCGGACCAGCGCCGATGTGATAATCCACCCGTGGCCACACAGCTGTGTGTCTGCGCCACCTGCTCCTCTGCTTTATTTTGTTCGTCGCGCGCTGTGCCACATCGATATTTGCCGCTAACTCCCTCGTTCTGGTGCCGTCTGAATGACGCTGATGACGCCGCTGTCCAAGGGTGGAGGAGGAGAGAGGAGAGAGAAGAGAGGGGGAGAGGAGGGGGAGAGAGAGGGAGGCGGATACACAAGCTAGAAACAAATGGGGGAGGCGGTGCAAACATACGCAGATGTCGTAAAAGGGCGGAGTTGATTGGAAAGCAACACCTGCTGCGTCTTGCTTGTGTGGGGCAGCCACCGACGATTTTTATTATTATTGATTTTACCCCCACTCTCCCCCCTCCCCATCTCCTCTCCTCCTCCTCTTCACCCACCCAGTGCACCAACGGCAGGCAGCAGCAGCCTGGGGGCGGCGGCGCGGCTGGCGGGCGCGGCGGCGGGTGTGGCGGGCGCGCGGGTGGCGGCGCGGAGCGGGCTGCGCGGCGGTGGTGCCGGGTTTGACGTGCAGCTGGCAACCACGCTTGCCTACTACTCGGCGTCCTCCTACTGCGACGGCACGCAGATCGGCGGCGGGTCGTGGTCCTGCCTGCCGTGCGCCAACACGCCGACGGTGGTGGCGTCCACCTTCCTGTCCAACTCCAGCATGGACGTGTACGGCACGGTGGCGAAGCAGAGCGACGGCATCATCGTGGTGGCGTTCCGTGGCACGGACCCGCTGGACCTGAAGAACTGGGTGGATGACATCTGGTACTTCCCCACCTCCCTGGCGTACCCTGGGTGCACGGAGTGCGAGGTGCACGCCGGCTTCTATGCCGGCTACCTGGAGCTGGCGGGCCAGATGAAGGCGGCGGTGGACGCGTACGGCGGCGTGAATGCGCCCGGCATCATGGTGACGGGCCACAGCCTGGGCGGCGCCATGTCGCAGCTGGCGGTGTTTGAGCTGCTCATTGCCGGCTACCCCGTCACCACGCACATTGACTTTGGGCGGCCGCGCGTGGGCAACCCCGCGTTTGCGGCGGAGTACTACGCCGTCGTGAACGCGGACACGTCGCGCCTGCGCCTCAACCACGCCGCCACCGCGCCCTGGTCCCCCCTCCTTACCGCCGCCGCCCGCCGCGCGCACGTCGCGTTGGGTGCGTCTGCCACCACCTCCCTTGTCGCCTCCTCCGTCCGCACCGCCGCCGCCGCCTTTGCCGCCACGCCCGCCGCCGCCTCGCGCACGCGCGCGGCGCGCCACGCCGCCAACGCGGCGGTGGTGGGTGCCGTGCGCCGCGACGTGGCGGCGTCGCTGCGTTTCACTACCGTCACCAACGGCACCACCGCGTACCGCGTGACGCACAACGCCGACCCCGTGCCGCACCTGCCGCTGGAGGCCATGGGCTTTGCGCACCCGCCCACCGAGGTGTGGTATGACGAGAGCGGCGGGTCGTACCGCGTGTGCAGCGCCACCAACGGCGAGGACCCCACCTGCTCCGACTCCCTGCCGCTCGACATTGACCTGCTGGACCACCTGTGGTACATGAACATTGACATTGCGCTCCTGTGCGGCCTGTAAGTTTTTATTTTGCGTTCCTGCCTGCCTCCCTGCCTGTCTACCTGTGTTCATTTTGTCTGCACCACCCCCGCCAATAATACGGCCGCAATTCTTCCTCCCCGCCGCAACGGCAACACATTCACATCGTCAACGGTTCTTCAACTCTAACTACGTTTCTATATACAAGCAGGGCTGCGTGCCAGGCCAGCATGTCATACATCTATGTAAACCTACTTGGCGAGGTTGGCGGCAGGGCGGGCGGTGGCGGCGTCGCCGACCGCCAGCGCCGCGGTGGCTGCTACCGGGTCTGGCGTCTGGCTGCCGCCGCCGCCGCCGCCAGGCGCGTCACCACCGACGTCATGAGGCGGCAGAGCGGTAGTGGCGGCGCGCCGGCGCAGCGGCGGGAAGTACCACGCAAGCACTGCAAAGACAATGCCGGCGGCGCACATGGCAGCCGCAAACAGCCAGTTGATGGCGGCGGGGGAGAGGCGGGTGGACAGTGCGCCGTACACAAAGCCGGTTAGCAGGTTGCCCACCGCCATGTTGACGTAGTAGAAGGCGAGGGCGGTGGAACGCAGGGTGGGCGGCGCGGAGTGGTACGCAAACTCCAGGCCGGTGGTGCACACCAGCACCTCCGCCGCCGTGATGAGCACAAACTGCGGCAGCTGCCACGCTACCGACACGGTGCCCGGCCGCGACGCGTCAATGCCGGCTTGCACCAGTGCGGTGGCCACAAAAGCCACCGCCGCCAGCTGCATGCCGGCGCCCATGCGGCGCAGGCGAGTGGGGAAGCAGCACGCCGCCGCTGCCACCGCCGCGTCATCCTCTGGCTCGGCGGCGGCGGCGGTGGTAGCGCTAGGCGGGCCAGCGCGGCGGCGCACGCACGGCCACGCCGGCGACCGATTGCACCGGCACAGCGTCCTTGAGCGCGCGGCGGACGACAGTGCGGGCAGGACGGCTGACTCAAACAGCGGCACAAACAGCATGACCAGCAGCGGGTTGAGCGCACCCGCCTGCTCCGGCGTCAGGCACAACGACCCCAGGCAGTTGTCCATGGCCACGCGCTGCAGCGTCCACACGCTGCCCTGCGCGTCAAACAGCGCCCAAAACACGGGCATGGGCGCCAGCAGCGCGGTGACGCGCAGCAGCACGCCCACGTCCGCCACATCCCGCGCCGACGCGCCACCCGGGTACCGTGCGCTGGCAACCCACGCGCACCACTGCGCCCGCCGTCGCCGATGCTGCTGCTGCTGCCCGACCTCGCCGCCACTACTACTATCATCGCTACTACCGCCACTACTGCTGCCGTCACTACCCTTTGCTGGTTCCGCTACCGCCGACCCTGCCGCCGCTTGCCACCGGCTGCGGCAGCAGGCAGCGCCAATGACGCGCGAGAACTTGGCGCATGGCGAGCCGCCGGCGCCCGCCGGCATGGTGATGTACGCCGGCAGCATGAACGCAATGGCGGCAACCGCTTGCGCCAGCGTGGCGGTTGCAAATGCCCAGCCGTAGCCCGCGTGCGCGCGGATGAGCGGTGTGGCGACGTACGACACGGCGGAGCCCAGGTTGATGGCCCAATAGAAGGCGCCAAAGTAGGCGCGCGAGGTAGCGTCACTGGCGCCCGCCAGCTGCTCCGCACCCAACGGCGCCACACACGCCTTGATGCCGCCTGTCGCCACCGCCATGATGGACAACCCCACAATGGCACCCGTCAGGGAGGGCGAGAAGGCGGTGGCAGCCAGCGTGGTGGAGCCCACCAGGTAGATAACATTAGCCACCGCGATGGTGTGCGGCCGGCCCAGGTGCACGTCCGCCACGTACGCGCCCAGCAGCGGCGACAGGTAGCACGCCGCATTGTACAGGCTGTAGCCCGTCACCGCCTCCGCGGCGCTCAACCCCAGCCCCGCCGTCAGGTAGATGACCAGGATGGCGCGGATGCTGTAAAAGCAGAACCGCTCCATCACCTCCGCGCCCAGGATACCGCCAACGCGACACGCCACATGTCGTCGGCACGCGCTGCCTCTGCCGCCGCTGCTGCTTACATTACTACCGCCACCCCCGCTGCCATTGCAGCAGGCACCCCGTGGGCTAGTACCTCCACCACCGCCACCATTGGTACCAGCACGATGGCTGCCACCGCCTCCGCCATTACTGCTGCTGCTGCTGCTGCTGTTGCCCTTGCTGCTGTTGGCTGCAGCCGGTAGTGCGGAGGAGACGGGTGCAGCCAACAGTGCATCCGTGTCATCATCGCCGCCCCCGGCGGCATGCTCCTGCCATCTGCTTGCCATGGCGGTAAATTGGCGGCTGTACCACGTGTGCATTTATACATTATTGATTGGTCATCGGTGGGCGTTCTAGCCCGCCACCACCTGCTGCTCAGGCTGAACCGACTTTCAAAATGCGCCGGGAATCGGTCTCGCGCCGACTCGCGGCGCCCTACATGTCAGTGCATGAGGCTACAACATAGGCTACATGCGCCCGGCGGCGATGTGTGGGCCCACGGCGTCCACGAACTCGTCAAAGCTGATCTCGCCGTCGCCGCTGAGGTCGATGCCGGCGAGGATGGAGGACACGGCGGCCTCGTGCGTGATGAGGTCGTCCGCCGACGATTTGCCGTCCGCCGCCGTGCGCATGGTGCGCTGCAGCGTGCCCATGGCGACGCGCAGCTCCGTCTCCGTCAGCGACCCGCTGCCGTCCACGTCAAAGGAGGTGAACATGGAGCGCAGGAGGTCCATGATGGTGGCGTCGTGGCGCACGTACGCGATGCGCAGCTCGTCGGGCGAGGGGCCGGCGTACGCCACGTAGCCCTCAATCTCCGTCACCTGCGTCGGCGTGGCGGCGGCAAACAGCACCTGGATGATCTCGCGCAGCGTCAGCATGCCGCGGCTGTGCCGGTCCGCCGACCGGAACAGCATCTCAATCTGGCGGCCCATGTACGTGAACCGGCTGTCGGCGCGCAGGTGGCGCATGAGCGCCGCAAACGTGATCCAGCCGGTGGCGTCCGGGTCCACCGCGCGCACCAGCGTCGACACCACCTCCACGTCCACCCGCAGCTCGCCGCCAATCCAGTCCGACTGTGTGAGGTCCAGGTAGCGCACGGGGTCCATGGCGGGTGAGATATGCCGCGCGCCCACCGGCGGCGCCACGGGGCCGGCAGCCGATGTCACGCCGCCGCGTGAGTGCCACGACGCCGCGCCGCGCGACTCCACCCGCCGGAGGGAGGGCTGGCGGCGCGGCAGCCGGTCCGGAACGCCGCCGCCATGCTTGGGCGGTGCAGTCTCCGACGTTGGCGCTGCTGCGCCGCCGCCAGGTATGCCAGGCGGCGCGGAAATGGGGGAGCCGGGCGCGGTCGTGGTGCTGACGGAGCGGTGGGAGTGGTGCGACGGTGGGCGCGCCGGCCGCTCCGCTGCCTCCGCTGCCAGGCCCAGTGCCATGGTGCGCAACCCAGGCGCGCCAGCAAAGGCATCGCGCTGCGCGGCGCTGAGGAAGGTGGTCACGTGGCGGTCATCGCCGGCAGCCGCCGCCGGACTGCCACCTGCCACAACCGGCGGGCCACCCCGCCCGCCGCCTGCCATCCCGCGCTGCTGCTCCATGGCGAGCATGGCGGCGTGCTGCAGCGACCGGATCTCGCCCGGCCGCCTACCACTCCCTTTCCCACCCCCAATCGCCAGCCCGCTCTCTGATAGTGTCGCCGTCACTGCCTCCATCACCTCGGGCGCCATGCTGTGGAAGGCGCGCTGGATGGTTTGCGGCAGGCCGCGCAGCCGCGGTGCCACCCCGCCGTCAGCGCTGCCCCACGCCGGCGTGGCGACGCCGCCACCACCGTACGCCGCCGCAGCAGCCGGCGCGGCGGCGGGCACATGAGCCCGCATCTTGCACCGGCACGCGCGCTCAAATAGTGCAATCACGGCAGCGGACGTCGGCACGTCTCCGCCATGATGCTCGTCCGTAGTTGTACCGCCTGCAGCCGCCCCTGCCGCCGCCGCTTCCGACGTGTCGGTCAGCAACCCATCCAGCCGGCGACCGGCGCGCGTGGCCTGTCGCGACAGCGCACGCGGAGACGGCGCTGGACTGCCGGCGCGTGCGGCAGGGCCAGGCGGGGGTGACTGCCTGCCGCCAGTCGTGCCGCCACCACGAAGGGGCGGCGATGCTGGCCCACCACGCGATGGTGGGGGCGCCGCGCGGGAACGTGGCCGCAGCGCGCCGCCGTCGCTGTGCGCACTGCCGTCGCCGTCACTTCCGTCGTCGGCACTACTGGCGTGCCGCTCGCGTGTGCGGTGCAGCTCGCACAGCACCGACTGGACGCGCGCGGGTGTGGTTGGTGACGTGGCTGTAAAACTCGCGGCCATCCCGCGCACCACCGCATGCTGCCGGCTGGGCGGCGCGGGTGGCGAGCGGGCGGCGGCCAAGATGGAGCTGCGCAGCTCAAAGAGTAGCCGCTCGGCAGCTACGCGCCCCGCCAGGCCGTGCGCCTCCTCTGCATCCGGGTTGCCAGCCCACCATGCGCCCTCTGGCATGAGGATGAGGGGCACGGTGGCCAAGTCGTCGTTCGCGCCGCGTACGCTCACATACATAGGCGAGAGGGTGGTCGGGCGGAGCAGGCTGGGGCGAGGGCCGGACGGTGGTGACAGCGGTGCTGGCACGGGAGAGCGGGCACCTAGCGCCTCTTCTGCCGCTGCCACCACCGCGGCGCGGGAACTGACGCGCAGTTGTAGTGGCGCCAGCTTGTTGGCTGCACTGGCCGGTGACGTGGGTGTAAAAGCCTCGCCGCGCCCCACGCGTGGCGCTGCTGCGGCGGGCGGCGTGCTTTCTGGCGGTGGTACCACCGGTGGCAGGCCCATTGTGGGGAGGGACACCAGGAGGCGGCCATGTGCAACGCCGTCGGCAGACAGCGCCAGCACGGCGCCGTCGGTGCCGCTGCACACCACCACCGGCTGCTGGCTGCTACGCCACAGGGACGGCGGCAGCGCGTACAGCGACATGATGGCGGCGGCCTCCCACCGTGGTGCACTGCCTGCAATGCCTGGCCGCACGCGACCAGCCGCGCGCCACACGGGGAGGCGACGCAGGAGGGTGGTGCCACACTCGCGCGCAGCAGCATCCACCACCGCCACGCCGTGCCGGGGGTAGCACCCCGGCCGGAACATGCCGTGGTGCCTGGGCGTCGCGTGCCCGCCGTCCACCACGTGCTGCCACATGCTGGGCGGGAAGCGGTGCCCCGGTGCAACAGGGAGCCCGGTCGCCGGCGGCGGTGGGGTAAACGGGCGGCCACCACGCGAGGGTGGCGCAGCTGGCGTGGCAGGTCGGCCTGGCAGCGGCAGGTCGGGTGTGGTGGCGACGACGTGAATGAAGCCGCACGCCGTGCCGCACCACACCTGCAACCCCGACAGGTCACCGGTGACATCATCCACCGTCGCCACGACGGTCGCCGCCGTGATGGCATCCGCCAGCGTGCCGCGCGGATCGGTGGGCAGCAACGCGGCGGACGCCACCATGTCAATAGCGGTGGCTGCCAGAGCGCAGCCACCCGCCGCGTCCCACACCACCACCCCGCCGACAGCATCCACGCTCACCAGCAGTGTGGTGAACGGCGCCGGCACAAACGACAGGTGCATGATCTCGGCGTCGTGGCCGCGCAGCTCCGCCAGGAGGGTGGCGTGCAGCAAATGCCACAGCCGAATGCCGCCCTGCGCGTCCCCCGTTGCAATCACGTCCCACCCGGCCGCCACGTCCACTGCGGTGAGCGCCTGGCCCGCGGCGTGCGCATTCACGGCGGTCCACAGCACCGCGGTGGGCGGCGTGCCGGTGACCGCGGCGCGAGCAACCGACTCTGCCACCAACCCCGGCTGCTCGTGCTGCACCATCAGTGCGCCGTCGTCGCCCACCGACGCCACCGCGCCGTCGCGGCCGGCCATGGCGACGCCATTAACGGCGGCGCCGCCCTCATGCCCGGCCAGCGTACGCAGCAGGCCGCCGCTGGCGGCATTCAGCACCACGACACCGCCATCATTGCATCCCAGCACCAGGCGCGCGCCCGTGGCGCATGATGCCACGGTGGGCGTGGACACGGGAGCGGGCAGAGCGGTCAGGGTGCGGGCACGGCGGCGGCCGGTGAACACGCTGAGCGAAATAACGCTGCGGCGTGCCGCCAGCAGCAGCGTGCCGGTGGCAGGCACACAGGTCATGGCTGCCACCTGCGTGGGCCGCTGGTGCCGAAATGCAAACGCAAAGCCGTGCCACGCAATGCCTGTCGCCAGCAGCTGCTGCGTGGCGAGCCGCCGACGTCGCCGCCCTGAGCCCTCCACCTCGCCGCCGCCCACACTGGGCAGCTGCGCCGGCGTACCTGCTGGTACGGCATACGGCGACGTTGGTGTGGGCAGCGGCGGCAAGCTGGATGGCGGCGGCGGCGGTGGCCCCGTCAACACATCGGTGCGCGACACGCGTGAACGCAGGCCGCCGGCGGCATTGTGAGTGGCCTGCCACAGCGGCGATGACCGCGTGAGCGCGGTGGACACCGGCATGCGGAAGGTGGCGTCACGAGCAGCGCGCTGCAGGTGCAGCGGCGCGGAGGCATTGCGGCGCGTATACTGGAACAGGCTACTGGCAATGTCACTGACTACCACCGGCTCCCCCGACGCCGTGCCAGGGGGTGCGCCACTCGCTGCCGTCGTGCTGTCGGCCGATGGATGCTGCGGCCTCGGCGGGCGGCCTACCGCTACAAGGCCCGTTAGCGAGCCCACCATGCGTGGGTTGATGCGGTAGTCTGCCAGACTTACACGCTGCAGCCGCCGCGCTGCGCCCTCCAGTGCGCCGTCACGGCACACGTTCCACCATATGAGGGACCAGTGCTCGTCTACGGACACCAGCTGCGAGGTGTGGACGCCATCGCTACTACTTCCGCCTCCGCCATGGCTGCCGCCACCGGCCCGCCCGCCGCCGCCGCCACCACCGTCCCCCGTGTCGTGGCTGAACGACGGCGGAGTGCCAGGCGGCTCCAGCACGCACAGCGCGGCAACGTGCGTGGCGTGACCGGACAGCGTGAAGAGCAGGAGGCCGGCGTTGATTTGCACATCAAACACGTGGATGTCGCCCTCAAAGCCTGCCACCGCCAGCACGCGCGCGGACGGCACGTACGCCAGCGCGCGCACACCGCCGGTGCGGAAACGCGCCAGGTGGCGGACCAGGAAGAGGGCGTCGCCATTCAGGTCGGCGGACTCAAACACGGTCATGTCCAGCCCTTCGTCATGCACGCCCCGCCGCCCACCCACGCCGTCGGGCATGGCCACCACTCCCCACAGGCCCACAGTGGCATCCAGACTGCCGGTGGCTAGCAAACCAACCTCCGGCATAAATGCCAGCGCGGGGATGTGCGCGGTGTGCAGGTGCAGCACCACCTTGGCGTACAGCGTGAGGTCCACCGTCTCCCAGCTGCGCCGGAAGGCGTGGAAGCACCACACGTGCAGGTCGCCGGTGGCGGTGGTGGTGACCAGGCGGTCCACCATGGGCAGCAGCATGGCGGTGTGCTGCGGCGCGGGGCAGTGGTGGCTGTGCACCAGCCGCACGTACGGCTCCGTCAGTGGCCGCATGCGGTACATCATGTTGTCACGCCCCGCGTTACGCGATGGCGCTTTGGAAGGGGCAGGAGCAGCGGCAGCAGCAGCTGCTGCAGTAGCAGCGGCGGCAGCAGCGGCGGCGGTGTCACCACCTGCATCCGTTGCGGACGCGGGTGGAGGCGGTAGTACAGGTGCAGGCGCGGGCGCAGGTGTGGGCGCGGCGGTGCCATTTAGGAGGGTCGGGAGGCTGGAACGCAGCAGCGCGGTAGGTGCCACGCCCGCCAGCGTAGCGGGGTGGCCCAGCTTGTGCTCCACCAGCAGCGGCCCAATGTCCCACACATCCAGGTAGAAGCCGTCCACTACCATTACCAGCACCATGGCGCCGGCGTGGTACACAATGTCTGCTATGCGAGAACCGTCGTACACATCCGTCTTGCTGCCCGCCTCCCGTACCACAATGCTGCCAAGGAAGTGTAGGTTTGGTGGCATAAGGTACCGCGTCGCCTTTCCCACTCCTGCCGCCGCGCTGCCGCCGCCTGCGCCACCGCCACCTCTTCCGCCCTCCCCATCACTACCGCTATCACCATCCTCCTCCTCCACTGCCGGTGGCGGCGCATTACTACTACTGCCGCTGCCGCCGGTGGGTGGCCCGTCAGGCCCATCCACCATGCGATACAGCCCCACCAGCCCAGGGTGCTGCTTGAATGCCACCAGAAGGATGCCTGCCTCCGGGATTGCCACGACGCGCGATACCTTGCCATGGCCGGGCGGCGGGTGCATGGGTGGGGCAGGCCGCTCCTCCATCACCAGCTGACTGGGTGTGCCAGACG